>Ga0055584_100000268_pt1 | contig 49171 bp, 47 predicted proteins | sample OSDHelmetaG_FD_58716 | JGI IMG/M metagenome (GOLD analysis project Ga0055584, IMG submission 58716) | Pelagic marine sediment microbial communities from the LTER site Helgoland, North Sea, for post-phytoplankton bloom and carbon turnover... | ecosystem: Environmental > Aquatic > Marine >... | reverse complement strand
AAGGAAATACCACCATACTTTCCTGCAGCCTGAACATGCTCATCGCCTTCGGCATGCTCCTCGGTAGCTTCAAGCACTGCGCCTTCAGCGTCGTGCGTTTCTGAATCTGTCTCGTCGCCGTGTTCTTCAATTTCGGCTACAAAATGGCCATTCAGAATGGCAGAAGCAGTTGAGCCGAATAGCTCAAGGCCGTAACTGCCGTCTTCATGCTGAATAACAAAAATGCGAGGAAGCTGAACTTTACCGAAAGGTTCGAAATCCAGGTAGTATGCATTCGCACTATGGTGCAAGGCATCCAGCTCACCGTCTTCCGCGGCCTGCACGTTGGCGGGCAGAACCACAGCGGTCAGGACCGCGAGAAGTAAAAATGTAGATGCTCTCTGAATCATCTGGTTGTTCCGGCTGTCATTCAGTCGATCCACCGGTTATGCCGGCTTCTTCTTTCGACAGTTGTTGTCGGTGCAGCGTCAGTATTTCGAGTGTCAGTCCGATGACGAAGATGACAAAGAACCCTAAAAGGAACGCCACCTTATGTACCGGAGCAAACAGCAAAGCGAGGGTAAGAATGATGATGGCTACAAATAGCCTAGCCATCATTCCGCCCATCACAATCATCATGAAATTCCGCCTGGAGGATCGCATGGCAATCTTCCCGAGACCTAGAGCAGCCACGCTGTAGAGTGCGGCGAGAGCCGCACCTGCGAAGGCACTTATAACGATGCCATCACTCATGATGAGCTGCGTCTCTTCTCAATGGTTGGTTCCGGGCGGGAGATCTTAGGTAGGCAAAACTAAGGATCTACCGATCTGCAGGGTGTCGGGGAGGGGTGAATAATGAATGAACAGCCCCCTGTAGGGGGTGAAAATAAAGTGAACCTGCAACCACAGGCTTGTTTTCACCTGAACAACTGATTGAACTCCGGATTATTTATCTCCCGGTGGCTCAAGGTCCTCAGTAGCCGCTTTTCGCTTTTTCTTGGCTGCGTTTTCGGCCGTTAGCCGATTTGACAGTCTGAGGAGCTGAATAAAAAATGCCACCATTCCTACAACACCGCCAACGATTAGAAAAGCCGGCGTCGTGTCGAGCCATCGATCAATAAGCCATCCTAGTCCTACATAGACAATCATCGTGCCGGCTAGCTGAATACCGACCGTCAAATAGGGCGTTGCATCATGAAGCCCTTTTTGCCATTCTGGGTGATCAGTCACCAGAAAGTAGCGAGAAAGAACTCTGCTTGGTTGGTTTAGCCTGAGCAGTCGCTGCCTGACCTTTCGTCACATTGCCGTTTCCCGATTTGAGCGCTTCTGCTCGCTTGGTGTCCAGCGTCCCCATGCGACACGTTCCATCGATTGTCGCACCTTCTTCTACAATCAAGCGCGTCGTTTGGATTGTGCCTTCAATTTTGGCAGATCCTTTCAATACGAGGCGGCCCTGAATGGTGATATCACCTTTAATACGTCCCGCTACATCCGCATCGGTTGCAAATACTTCTCCATCAATCAGCCCTTCTGGAGCTATGATGGCTTTGCCCTCGACGTGTAATGTCCCCTTTAGCTTTCCACTGACTCGAATGTCATCCTTGGTGGAAATAGTGCCCTCCAGAGTAGTCCCGACGGCGATTAGGTTAATCTGTGATGGTACTGAGGGGGAAGAATCGTTGCGTGCCATGGCGATTGAGGGTTGTTCGGGCTGCTACCAGCCGAGTACATAAGCTCTGGGGTTCTGCGCAAGGCCATTTTGCCAGAGTTCGAAGTGGGCATGAGGACCAGTCGTGATCTCGCCGGTATTACCCGAGAGCGCGATCACTTCGCGATCCCTAACCCGCTCGCCTACGTTTTTAAGTAGGCTAGAGTTGTGTTTGAATACTGAAATATAACCCCCTGCGTGGGCAATCGCGATTACCTGGCCGCCATCATTGACCCAATCGGCCAGGATTACGTATCCATCCCCGATACTTCGCAAAGCACTTCCCGTCTCTGCCGCGACATCAACAGCAAAATGACCTGTGCGCGCATCGAATCCGCGAGTGATAATTCCTGATACAGGTGGAAGAAACGGAAATGAGAGTGCCGAGAGGTAATTACTTGCGGGAGAGGATGAGGCAGCAGCGGAAGGCTCGGTTTGCTTGAGCTCGTCAAAGGCAAATGCTGGTTGTTGATGTTGCTCCCAATCTTCGGAGGACACCGGAAGCGGTAATTCCATCAGGCTAGCTCCGGGATCGAAATCGGGTTCGACTGATTCGGCAGGACTCCCACCAGCTGCCACATTACCTAAAAAAATGTCGCGCAAACGACTGACGTACTCCGTCTGAAGCCGAAGTGAGTCCTGAAGGCCGGATATCCGCATGGTGTTCTCTAAGGCTTCACGCCGCATCTCGAGTGACCCATAGCCCGGGAGAGAGTATCTAAGCGGAGTGAATAGAACTAGCGACGTGATGAGAATCATCAACCCCAGAAAGACACCAGCACAAAGTGCAAACAGATGCGTCGGATCCAGAGAAAATGTCTTCGGATGCTCCATATGCTCGCGATCCATCACGATTACAGTGATGGTGCGACCTGCATTTCGTATGAATTCAGAAAGAAGGGCAAACATAAAGCTGGTAATCGCCTTCAGAAAGCGGGAATCGCCGAAACCTCATGAAGTAAAAACGGTTCCTTGAAGGCTCTCAGAATTGACCAACCTACAAAATGGACGTATATTTGCAGGCTCGCATAGAATCACAGTCGAACACCGCAAGTATACGGCAAACCGATGCCACAGCATAAGTCAGCAGCCAAACGCGTCCGCCAGTCGGAAACACGCAAAATCCGTAACCGTGCAGCCCGCAGTAAAATGCGCACGCTCATGAAAAAGCTCCACACCACGGAAGACGCTGCACAAGCCAGCGAAATGCTGCCGGAAGTGAAGTCCTACTTGGACCGAATGGCTTCCAAAAACATTATTCATAGCAACAAAGCAGCTCATTACAAGAGCCAGCTCGAGAAGCACGTAAACTCTCTCGGCTGATCTAGGCTTCGTCCGACTGTCAAAAGCCCGCTCCGCTCAACGGAGTGGGCTTTTTGTTTGCGATCAGGTTTCTGGACCTCCGTTGCACGACAATGTTCGCCGCATCCGGAGAGTTTTTCGCTCCCAGAGGCCCAAAAACACAGATTTTTTACTCCTAATAGTGTTTTATCTGCAAAAATTCGCAGAAACAACCGACATTAATCATCATTCATGCTCGTGCGTGGTATATTCGCTCTATTCCGATCACCGGAAAAATTAACCATCTCCAATCCTGACATGGCCAGAAAACTTCTCTCCAATTCTTTTGTGCTCGCATTCCTCTTTGTAGGACTGGCGATGACCGGTTGTAAAAGCGTGCCCGTCGACATCATGTCGATGACGGCCCCCGACAGCCTCCAGACCAACCAAAACGGCAATTTTGCTGTCGATACAAATGCTGATGCCAAGCAGCCTGTAGCCGTCAGCTGGGACTTCGGCGACGATGCTTCCGGGTCTGGTACCTCCAGCACACATTCATTTTCTACCCCTGGCACCTACACGGTTACAGCTACTGCGTCGAACCGCAAAGGGAAGTCAACGGATATGAGCTCGGCTTCGGTTGTCGTGATGAATCCTCCTGTTCCAGCCCAGATCGTGAGCATCCTAGCAAGTGATAACTCTCCTGATACGGAAACGGCCGTCACGTTCACTGCTTCAGTAAATGGCGACACGCCTATTTCTTACGCATGGACCTTTGGCGACGGCGGAACGAGCAGCCAGGCTTCTCCAGCGTACACATTCAGTGCACCGGGGTCGTACACGGTTCAGCTCAATGCATCCAACCGTGCTGGGGCAGATTCCCGAACGATGACCGTTACGGTTGACTGGTACGAAGCAGCTATCTGCCGTGAAGTCACCGAATTGAGCGGAACGTTCTTCGATCGCAACTCGTCGGTTCTAAGCGATGACGCGATGAACTCACTGCGGGACAACATGGAAATCCTGTCCGAATGCCCGAACATGAACGTTCGTGTAGAAGGAATTGCTGCTCCAGGTGAGCGTCTCCCTCAGGAGCTTTCCGAAGATCGTGCTCGCGCTGTCGAGCAGTACTATACAGAGAACGGCGTGTCCGCCACTCGTATGGTAACGATCGGAAATGGTCGCGCTGAAGGCTTGACCAGCAAGAAAGAAGGTCTAGCTCAGTACCGTCGCGTGGACACAATTATCGTCCGCTAACGCGATTGACCTGACTCGTCTTACTCGTCATTAGGACACATCGTTTGTTCTGATAGACAGTGAAAAGGGCCGCCCGGAATCGGGCGGCCCTTTTTTCATATCCCCAAGTCAGCCATTTTTTGAGGGTCGGACAGTAGAAACAAGCTTGAGGAATCAGAAAAACGGACGATACCTGACCATGATGCCCTCCAGTGTGTGGGGTATCTCCATTTTAGGATTATCGACCCCTCAGATCATGACCATTCGCCGCATCCTGTTCAGCCTGCTCCTCGCAGCCGCCCTGACGCTTCCCTCGAAGGGGCAGAGCAATCAGTTCAGGGACACAAAAGCCCACCTCGGATTGGGGCTCGGCGTGTTCACGTACCATGGCCCGATTGACCTTTTGCAGCAACGTAGCCGCACTAATTTTGTGCGGGAACACGATCCTGCCATTGCCTTGTTAGGCTCTTTCCCTATTACGCGTGACCGATTCTTTTTCAGGGGCATGTTCCTATTCACCAATTTCGTGACAAAGGATGGTCGTCGACTCGTCGGCGATGGAGCGAACGAATTCCTGACCAAGCCGATCTTCATGTTCGAGCCGGAAGTTGTTATGACGCTTCGACCAGGATCAAAAAGTCGCGTCTTACCCTACATTTTTACAGGCTTTGGAGCGACTACAGCTGATTTGTTCAGCAAACGCTCAAAAGGCCGCGTTGACCTTCCTGATACCGGTGTCCCCGGGCCTGAGCGCACCGTCTACCATCTGCCAGTCGGATTCGGCGTCGATGTTGCTTTCGACGGCTGTTGGTCGGCTTTTGCAGAGGCCAGCTACCGATGGGACCTAAACTATGTCTGGAAGAATGAACGCGAGTATGATCCCCACAATACATCCCTCGTTATGGGTGGAATTCGTGGGTGCCTCAAACGAAAACCGAGGACGGCTCCTCCACCAGCACCGATTCCACCTCCACTGACTGTACCAGGATACGACCCACCATTGCCCCGCGTAGCTCGTGTTTGTACGCTTATTGAACTGAATAGCGTCTATTTTGCGGAGAATGTCGTAGATCTTAGTACATCCTCGCGCGAGGCACTGGAAGAAAACATCGAAGCTTTACGGCTAAATCCAACATGTTGTGTCAGCATAATCGGGTATGCGCCTGGCACCGCGGCTGACATCTATGCCCTACGTCTAGCCCGACAGCGAGCGGAGACCATTTTCAACTACTACGTTGGTAAAGGTATCAATGCTGCCCGTCTTACGATTGAGACGGAGGTTGGCCCATCTGTTTGTCCAAAGGGCAAAGATGGAAAGGGCTGTGTCGAAGAACACCAGGTTGCGACCGTTCCTTTCGATTGCTCTCTCCTCTATCGCTGATCTTATTTGGTATTCGTAGGTTTGGGTATTGAGTGAACCAAATCCCGGACCACCATCGACCCTTCTGTTCTCGCACGAGCCGTTAAGCAAAAAGCCCTTGACCTGGGATTGGATGCGTGTGGTATTGCCACAGCCGGCCCTTTGGATGTCGAAGCCAAGCGATTGGACGAATGGCTATCTAATGGCCATCACGCAGATATGCAGTGGATGACCAATCACAGGGAGAAACGAGGCGACCCAACGCTACTCGTTGAAGGCGCGCGATCAGTCATCTCCGTCCTGCAGAGCTATTACGTGCCAGAGGATGGACCTGTCGACCCAGAAATTGGCCGAATAAGTCGATACGCCTGGGGCGACGATTACCACCTTCGCCTCAAAGAGCGCCTTTTCAGTCTGTTGGAGTGGCTTCAGGAGACAGCTCCAGAAACGGAAGGCCGGGCCTTTGTGGACAGTGCGCCCGTGATGGACAAGGCTTGGGCAGCACGCGCCGGACTCGGCTGGATCGGCAAGCATTCGAATCTGATATCCCCCGATCACGGAAGCTGGGTATTCATCGGTGAGTTGATCGTCACAACCGAGTTAGAGCCCGACAGCCCGATGATGGACCATTGCGGTTCTTGCACGGCCTGCCTGGATGCCTGCCCAACCAATGCTATCGTAGACCCTTGGGTCGTCGATGCAAACCGATGCATCTCCTATACGACTATAGAATCTCGCGCTCCCGAAACGAGCCCCGAGATAGCATCGGGCCATGGCAACTGGATATTCGGATGTGACATTTGCCAAGATGTCTGCCCATGGAACAAGTTTAGGACGGAAACCTCAGAAACGAGCTACCACCCTCGGCCCGGGACGCTGGACACACCGCTTAGCGATTGGCTGCAAATGGATTCAGACTCATTCAGTGAGCGATTTCGCAGAAGTGCCGTAAAGCGGACAAAACACGCTGGCTTGACGCGAAATATTAAAATTGCGTCGGAAAATGCCGCGAATGAGATTCGCTTAGAGAAGGATTGACTGAGGACTGATCGTGATTTTTAAACTCGTCTGCAATCGGAAACCCAACCCGGAAGCTTGACCCAACGCCTTTCTGGCTTTCTACTTCGATGGTGCCGTCCATCATCTCTAAAAGCCTATTGACCAGAGCCAATCCAAGTCCAGTACCTTCGTAGCGCCTATTGCGCCACTCTTCTTCCTGCGAGAAGGGATCAAACAAATTGTCCCGATACGACTCGGCAATTCCAACGCCAGAATCCCGGACTTGAATCTCAAGCCGGTCATTTGAGCGTCGGACCTCGACTTCTATGGATCCCTCTTCCGTGAATTTGACCGCGTTGGAGAGCAAGTTATCCATTACTTGGGTAAAGCGGCGTTCATCGATGAAGCACTAAATACCACTTTCATGTTCGTAAAACCGAAGTTTCAGCCCTTTTCGCTCTGCTTCTAGACGAATCTTCTCAACAGAGGCCCGAACTAGTCGAGCTGGCTCTGCAAGCTTACTCTGCATAGCTGCCTTGCCCATTTCAATATTGGAGAGCTCGAATAGATCGTGAACCAACGTTAAAAGCTTTTGCGAACGCTCGGAAATAGCAGATGCGAATTCATGAACCTGTTCAGGAAGATCGTAGGGTAGCTCTTCTTCAAATTCCTCCAACTCTTTCGCTAGTAACTGGGCGAACCCATTCACGGCGCCAAGGGGCGTCCGAATTTCATGGCTCATTGTTGCAATAAAGGCTGTTTTCAATCGGTCTGAGCTCTCAGCCTCCTTTTTTGCTTGCAGAAGCACGATCTCAGCCGCCTTCTGTTCGGAGACATCAGATAGAATACCGTTAACAGCCGTCATTCCAGTCGCGTCAGTTCGTGGTGTTGCATATTCACGGAGCCATCGGATGGATCCGTCTCTGTGATTGATGCGGTAGGTGATGCGGCTCTCATGTCCGTCTTGCAGCGTGCGGTGGTGGGCTCGAACCAAGGACAGATCCTCTTCGTGCACAATCTCGCTCATCCAGTTTAGTGATACTTGGGGTTCTGCCAAGAGCACAGATGGATGATTCCCGGTGAGCAATTCAAATTACTCTGTAGCAAAATGGTACCGCCGACCTCCATCTGGAAAAAAAACTGAATCCAAAGAGAGCATCGTCGAGAGCGGCCACAGTCATCCTGTAGCTCGCTGCCGCCTGTAATCGGGAATAAAGCGCTTCAAAGAGTCGAACTACTTCATTTAATCTAGAAGCTGTTGCCCATTGCGCTTCCCGAATCGAAGACGACCATACGAACACAAAATGGCCTGCAAATTGATCATTATCCCGTAGAGCGTCAACCCAACATTCGCGTGCTTCAAGGGCTTCGCATAACGGATTTGTTGTGCCAGCACCGCAGGTAATGAATCGTCCAAACCGACCTGATTCGAGCTCTGTCAACATACTTCGTCGCAGAGTTACTACCGCCTGATCAGGATGGATGTTGTCCTTGAGGTACCACGCTGATATATCGACTAAGCGATCCTTTCCGATACTCAGGCCAAGAAACATTGCCGAGTCCGCTTTGAATGCCTCACCCAACATGGCGGTAGCAGAGTTGAGAAATGCCGAAGGGTCGTTATGATCGGTTGCCAACTCGCGCAATAGGGCTTTGACCTTCTCACTGCGCTCCACCCATTCTAACTCCTGTTGGTTATTGACCAGTTTTGTATGGTCTTCAATCATCAAGGCTGTTCCGACGACACCATTTTCTGGATGGCGAATGGCAGAAGCATGAATGCGTAAATGATGCGTAGGTCGAGCAGAAGCTGGATCAATCAGGCGTACCATTCCGGTGAACGTGCCTTGATTGTGGATTGACCTAAGCAGCGCCTTTGTGGACATATCGTCCAGGCGATCAATGTTTGTCAAACGTAGACCCAGCCAGGAATCAGAAGCCTCCTCTCCTACAATGGAACGGAATACGTGATTTTCAAATGTCACAGAACCAGTCGCATCTAGATACACGACACCTATGGGTCCTTGCTCTAAAAACGACCGATAAAAGGAATCTGCTGTGGGAGATTCCTCTTCGGAATCACTTGATATCACTGGTAGGATAAGGGCTTGAAATTCATCAGCACCCGATTGAACTAAGTGCAAAACGCCGGTACGATTGTGGACTCCGAAACGGATCACAGAATGAGCCGACCCATCACGAGCAGCGAGCTCAAGTAGTTCTGCTAGCTTCCAGCGATCTTCAGGGTGTACCAATTCAGAAAGCACAGGACGACCTTGCAAAGCAGATACTTTTCGGCCCAACTCCTTTGCAGTTGCCTCATTGACATACCAGGCTAGACCGGAGGTGTTGAGGCAGATGGCTGGCTGAGGAATCTGATCCATCATGGATCGAAACGAGAATTGGTCCCCTGCTCTAGATTCCTTACCGGGTTCAAATCCAACTAAGAACCAACCTTCACGCTTTCCGATGCACATTCCTCGCAGATGAAGCCCGCCTTCTTTGATCGGCAATTCCGTAGGGTGTTCAGATCCGAGTCCTTCTAAAGCCAGAATCAACTCAGTAGATAGTTCAGTACCGGAACGCCATCCCCAAGCCAGTCGGCCAAATGGATTAATGCTGACGATCCGACCCATTGGATCGACTTCGGCGAATGCGAGATCTGTCGCCTCCGGTCCGTTAGAGCTGGTGGAGGAAATAAAATGCAGTAGGGAATCCAGAGACATAATCCGGGGTGCAGGAATGGGTTTCCCAGCCTATTGCCAAATCAGTGCCAGTTTTTAGGATTCTGGAATATTTCCTGCCAGAAAATCACGTTTTTCTGCTGGTACCACGAAAAACAGCCAAATAAGGCCAGAAATGATGGATATACTGGCGTACAGTATGACCACTTGGAGCAAGGGAAGCAGTCCCATTTCAAGAATGAGACTCGCTGTGAAAATGGAGAAGGACTCCATCCCCATTACCAACAACCACTCCGTGGCAAACACCCGGCCTCGGAATCGATCGACAACTCGCTGTTGTAAAAGTACCGTGGAGAATACCCAGTTCGATCCGCCCGCCGTATGAGCCAGCATAACGGGAAGCGCGACTGCGAATGATGCAGTCCAGAAAGCCGCCATGATGCCCGCCAGCAGATACCCTGTTCCGGTCAGAACAATACAGATCCCAATGACCAGCGGCCAATACTGCTCATTTCGAATCCGAGCCCGCACAATTACAGGACCCAACCCTGTACCGATGCCGCGCGCCGCAAAGAGAATACCTATGGAAATAGACGTGTGTTCTGGTGAAATAGACTCTCCAATGAGGGCTAATAGGAATACAAGTGCTCCGCCTCCCATCGCCCAAACCATCTTGGTGGTTGCCATTCGGCGAATAGCTGGGTATTGCCTTATATGACGAAGTCCATCCATTACCTCCCGATGCGCTGTACGAAGCAGTGAGCCTCGCGGTTTATCATCGGTAAACTGAGGAATTACGGTCCGATAGATAAACCAAGCTGAAAGTAAATAGCTCAGGCTGTCCAGAATAAAAACGGCTTTTAAACCCAGCCACTCCGCGGCAAACCCGCCCATTGCTGCTCCCAGTGCCAACATGACTGACCACGTAGCGGCCATAATCGTATTGGCCGTGACGAGATTTTCGCGCTTTGTGATGTTGGGAACCGACGCACTTTTGGCTGGCTGAAAAGCAGACCCTACGATGACCTGAACGGCGGTCAATACATAGATGAGATACACCTCACCCGGTTCGTCGATGAACAAAAACCCCAAAACGATCACGGCCCGGATGATATCCGAGGCAATCATGATTCGTCGGCGGTTGTAGCGATCAGCTAAGATGCCTGCAACTGGCGACGCAAGCGCCCACGGCAGCATTTTGGTGATGAAGACGGCCCCAAGGGCGAATTCCGAACCAGACAGCTTGAGAATCAAGCTGTATAGGGCAATCGTGTTGAACCAATCGCCGAAAAGCGAAATAACAGACCCGTACCAGAGCCGGCGGAACGAGAGGTTCTCCTTGAGAAGCTCTAGATAACCAGCCGGACGCGAAGGTTCACTCACGCTTTCCTAGACTCGTCGGAGTCCTCGGTTGTTGACCCTTCCCCGTGTTCATCTGATTCATGCTCGGATTCGGGACGCAACAGCGGAAAAAGAATTACATCCCTGATGGACTCAGAATTCGTCATCAACATGGCGAGCCGGTCAATACCGATACCAAGGCCTGCTGTTGGCGGCATTCCATATTCTAGAGCGCGAAGATAATCCTCATCCATCTGCATGGCTTCATCGTCTCCTTTATTGCCGAGACGCTCCTGATCCTCAAAACGAGCTCGCTGATCGTCGGGATCGTTGAGCTCAGAAAACGCATTGCAGAGCTCTTTCCCATTTACAATGGCTTCGAACCGCTCAACAAGCCCATTTTTGGAGCGGTGACGCTTCGCGAGCGGAGATAGTTCAATCGGATAGTCAGTGATGTAGGTCGGCTGAATAAGATGAGGCTCGACAAATTCGCCAAAGATCTCATCGATCAATTTTCCGACTCCCATGGTATCGTCTATCTCCAGGCCAAGCTTCTTGGCAATGGCGGCCAGTTCGGCTTGATCCTTTCCGAAAAGCTGTTCGCCAGTGCGCTCTTCAATCGCATCAAACAGAGGCAAACGTTTCCATGGACGTTTGAAAGAAATCGTTTTGTCACCTACGATTAACTCTGTTGTGCCATGCAACGCTAGTGCAATGGATTCTACCATCTCCTCTACTAAACCCATCATCCAATCGTAGTCTTTATAAGCTACATAGAGTTCCATCATCGTGAACTCTGGATTGTGGAATCGGGAAAGTCCTTCGTTGCGGAAGTCTTTGGAGATCTCGTAAACCCCATCAAAACCACCCACGATCAATCGCTTGAGATACAGCTCGTCTGCAATGCGCATATAGAGCTTCATATCCAGCGCATTGTGATGAGTCGTAAACGGTCTTGCGGCGGCGCCACCATAAATGGGCTGTAGCACAGGCGTTTCAACTTCTACATATCCCCGTTCGTCGAGGAAGCTACGCATCGTTGAAATCATGCGTGCACGTTGACGAAAGGTGTCCCTGACCTCGGGGTGAACCACAAGATCCACGTACCGCTGCCGATACCGGAATTCCTTGTCCGTCATGGCGTTATAGACATGCCCGTCCTGCTCCTTTTCAATAGGGAAAGGACGGAGCGCCTTTGATAGCACTTCAAGCTGCTGAGCGTGGACGGAAATCTCGCCGACGCGTGTCCGAAACACAAAGCCTTCAATGCCGACCACGTCTCCGATGTCCAGCATCTTCTTGAAGACAGAGTTATAAAACCCTTCTGGAAGGTCATCCCTACTGACATACACTTGGATGCGCCCAGATTCGTCCTGCAAATGGAAGAATGCAGCCTTGCCCATGATCCTGCGAGACATAATGCGGCCGGCGATGCTCACCCGCAGTTCTTCCGGTGCTGGACCTTCCTCCGTAGCCTGGTGCCGAGCGTCATCGAACGACTCGAGAATCTCGTCGGAATGGTGAGTTACGTTCCAGGAATAGGCATAGGGATTGACTCCAGCCTCTTCCATATTGGCTCGTGCGTCTCGCCGGACTTGTTCTTGTTCGCTGTATTCTCTGGCCATCGGGCGGTCTCAGTTGGAAGGCGTGTAATCAGGCAATGCCGTTACGGTCATTTCAATCCGCTCAAGTGGCATGTCAGCCAGTCGAGGATCTCCTTCGCCCGTTGAACGAGGCGTTGGAGCAGTAGCAATCACATCGAGCACGTCAAATCCTTCGACAAGCTCGCCAAAGACACTGTACTGCATATCCAGCCATGGTGCACCACCTTTGGTTACATAGATCTCGCGCTGAGCGTCTGTGTAGGAGAAGCCACCGCCAATGGACTGATTGATCTGCATTTCAGCCTGTGTCAGCATCTCTTCAGGAAGAGGCCGGCCCTGTACAACATAAAACTGGGATCCCGATGAGCGGCGTTCTGGATTGACCTGATCTCCCTGACGAGCCGCGACGAGGGCACCACGACGATTGATGAGGGAAGGAGTGATCTCGGCTTCCAGCGTGTAGCCAGGGCCACCCATCCCATCATTGTACGGGTCCTCATCCTTCGAATTTGGATCACCGCCCTGGATCATAAATCCTGAAATGACACGATGAAAGCTGCTACCGTCGAAGAAACCCTCGTTGGTCAGCTTGCGAAAATTATCCCGGTGTATTGGGGTTTCATCGTACAGTTTGACGATCATCCGACCCGCGGACGTGTCGATTGCAAAGTATGTGCTCATTGATTCCTGTTCGGTGCTCTGTGCACACCCTTGCAGGGTGAATGACAGCGCGGCTATAACGGTTAGCGTGGAAAGGAGACGTTTCATCAGAAGCTTCCGTTGTTTTTCCTGTAAAGTCGGTGCTAAATGGTCGTGGGCGGAGGCAGTTCCACCTTCAGGTAGCCAATTTACATCATTGACCATCAATTCATGTGATGGGTACAAGTACCAAGGCTTTTCCTGCCGTATCACACGTTTATTCGATCTGTCGGCGTGCCTTCCTATCCATCCATAAAACTGCGGCCTTGCTCGAGACAGATATTGTAGTGATCTCTCATTAGGCGCACCGTGTGTGCCGTCAAGTCCCGAATTGCCGAGCCTTTTTCCTGTTGTTTTACCAACGCACCTAATTGATCAATGCTTTCTTCCAAGACATGGGTGGTTTCCGACAACGCGTACCACCATGATGGCTCTTCCACCGTTGGGACTTTCTGCAGCGAAATACGCTCAGGCAGCACTGCACCGAGTGTTTCTATCATATCTGACATTTCCCTGCACATCTGCTCCATCTGGCGTCGCTGCCCTAAAGAGATCGCGGCCGCCAGAGAGCTTTTTTGCGTCGAAAGAACTCGGCGCAAGACGCTTCCTAACACGGTAGCTACAGAAATAAACCGAGCATCTTTTTTTTCTACAGATGCTACGATCTCAACGATACGTGCCAAGACTTCATTTCGGGCTTCCATCAGGATGCCTCCCTGTTCAGAAATTCAGATACCAGATCCAGCAGTTTAACTGCTGAATCTGGTGCGAGGCGTCCAGAGCGCATAGCAAGATGAACTGTTTCCGTCAGCACGGCACCGTACATGGGCAATAGATGGGAGGCATAATCTGATAATGCTTCTAAATGACGTCGTATTGTTTCCACATCGCCTCGAACGACTGGTCCCGTCAACGCGGACTCGGGACCCTTTTCCAGCGCATTAAAAACACTTTGACGGGTAAGCGGGCCCAGCGAATCCACAAACGACTGGCGATTTCCAGCCGCAAGTTCCCATAGATCACCAGCCGTGGAAAGCATGGTGATCGCATGATTTCCGGCCATCACAGCAGCTGCATGATACAAGGCACGTTTTTGAGGGTCTATAGAAACAGAAACAGCGAGAAGCTCAACGGCAAGATGCTGAGCAGCTCCGAGAGCCCTAGCTGAACCGTCCATTCCGATTGTAATACCTCGAAATGCCGTCTTGTCTTCAGGCCCAGTAAATGTCTGGAGAGGATGGAATGACCCAGTTTCGACACCTCGCCCAGCGAGCGGTTCGAGCACTCGGTAGTCGTGGATGCCACACGTATGCAGCGCAATAACGGGTAAAACGACATCCTGGCGACCAATGATAGACGCAACCTCCGATACTGCCTCATCCGTAACAACAATCAAAAGAAGGTCCGATGCCGTGGATGCAGCTTGTTCGACACGTCCACTCGTTGAAACCCCCAGAGAGTCGGCCAACATTTGAGCCTTCTCAAGACGCCGCGCAAACACACCTCGACATGTCATGCCCAAATCGGTAAGGGATCGGACCAACGCCTCAGCTAAGGCGCCGGCTCCAACCACCGAAAAGGAGTCCAGTACAGAGGTTCCTTGCGGCGGCGGCCCGTTACGTGGGGCGCCTGAACCCATGTTAGTGGCGCCCCATTAACGCCCCGGCAAATCCGGGGCCATCGGTTGACGGGGCGTCTATTCCACACCAGGACACTTGGTTAGCTCGCCGGTGAACAGAGGCCATCATTGCCACTAATAGAGGTCCTTTCCCTTCGATCCGGATGTCAGTTTCCTGATTCAGAAGGGCCATCATAGCGGGAATGTCCAGATTGGTCAAATGCTGTTGGAATTGGTCCACACCGCGTTCAGTTGCTTCAATTATGTCCATACAGGCAACCACTAGGGTCGTCTGGTTGGCCATGATCTCACCAACCGCGCTGCCAAGTTCTCGGCAGAACTCAGGTGTTTCGGCTCCCATGACGAGAGGAACAACACTGAAATCACCCAAAATCTTCTGGAGATAGGGGAGATTGACATCCAGTCCGGCACGGTGGAAATGCCCACGGTCATCCAAAAAGATATCATCATCCTCATCACACAGCTCATTACGAACTCCATCATTCACCACCACGTCGCCCAAGGGAGACAGGTAGGAATCGAGTGAGCAAACAGTGATGCGTTTGAACTCCTCTCCCCTGTTCGGGGCAACGGAGATAACCGTATCGATATTTCCATCTGGAAATGATCGGTATACGTCTGCAGCAAGTGCTGCACCACGCAAGTCATCTGAATGAGGAACCACTGCAGCCATCACCCGAAAGTCCACCGGAGTAGCGTTAGAGTTGGCTAGGATTCCAGAGATCTGAGCGTCAAGTGGCGCCCGTTGCGTTGCGTAGGTTAACGCACTCGTAATTTGCATGTGGCTGTTTAGATACGAAGGCCGCTTTTAACGACGCCGCCAGCTTGATTATGAATGTTTATGAAAAGTAGGGATACTACCCTTGCGTCACAACCTCATACTGGAGGAACTCAAAAATGCACAATAGCACCGTGGACCCTATTCGTGTCAAATCGCTTTGCCCCGTGAAGCTACGTGGGCATTGAAGTCAGCATCAGGATCTGATTCTCGACGGGCGTAGAATTCCTCAATACCAAAAATGTCCCCGAGGGCACGGCCTTGGCGCAACTGGGAAACGAGATCCGCTTCTTTCTTCATGGTCTCCTCGGCTTTGACCATGATCGCTGGCAGGTCTGAAGCATCCAAGACGAGGAGGCCGTCATCATCCCCAACAATCCATTGCCCAGGTCGAACAACCGCTTCACCTAGATCAACTTCGACGGCCAACTCTCCTCTCCCTTTCTGCTCCGGGGATAGTTTCAGCGGGCCAACCGGAACGCGCCCACGACTGAAAACTGGTAGTCCGATCCTCCGAATTTCCGCAGTGTCTCGCACAAACCCATCTGCAGCAATCGCTTCGATACCCTTCCGCCGTGCTTCTGATGCTATGATATCTCCCGTCAGTCCGGCGGGGCCCCGTACAGCATTACCAATCACGAGAACGGCTCCAACAGGAGCTCTATGTAAAGCCAAAAGAATGGATACAAGGTCATTGTTAGCCTGCACCGTGAAGGCTGGCCCCGCAACCCTGACTCCTGTTTCAAGGGGCATCACATCTGGCCCCACAACGCCTACGGGGCATCCGAGCCGATAGGCGGAATCGGCTACAAGAGGTGTGCTGAACGAAGAGTGGAAGGCCGTCCGGAAGGAATCCATAAAATGGACCGATTATGTCAAATGTCGAGTTCACGTTTGCGAAGAATAAATAGACCTTCGCGGCGCGAGTTCACGAGAATATTGCCAGACTTGAAATACGGATAGGAACTCCATGTCCCGTCAAACCCTGCCACATTCAAGTTGTTGGGAGTCGTATCGAAAAACGCGACCTCAACCGGATTTGCTCTATCTCGAATATCCACAATCCGAAGGCCACTCGCATTATTGGTTTGATACATGAAGTCCCCATCCACGTACAAGTTGTGGTCGGTCGAATTCGAGTCACCAAAATACTCAGCAATCATTTCAGGTTCGTCGAGGTCGGTCAAATCCCAGATCATCGTGCGAGTAGCTTCGGCCATTCCGTTTAATTCGTCGGCCTCATCGTTTTGGTAGAAGTACCGGTGGTCATCCGTAAACCAGCCTTGATGGACATAGGCAGAATTTGGGTAGGTACCTTGGCTGATAGCAATAGGATTGTCTTTATCCGTTACATCAGCAATGGAAATCGCCGTACCATTTGCGCCCACGCATACTTCTTTGTCGCGATGCTCAACATCTGGACCTGCATAGACCACGCATTGGGCATCGTGAGTAGCACCTGACCCATTGTTGCCGGTTTTTGGATCGTTAAAACAACCAACAAACTGCGGATTGCGAGGGTCATTGATATCGATCATGTGCAATGCACCGCCACAGGTTTCGCCTCCACTGCTGTTTCCAACCGCATAGGCATATCCGGTACTCTCATTGATGACCATGTTATGAGAGCTAGCAATGCGCGTGTATAACACGTCTGGTTCATAGACCTGAAACTCACCTGGCCAGTCACGAAGATGCCTCATGTCAAATACCTGCATACCATGCTGTCCAGCACCATCGGCAACGATGAAAGCATGGTCCTTGAAAACCTTCATATCCCGGTGAGTGGATCCTGGAGAGCCCGGGGTTCGGGGCATTTCACCAAGCACCATTGGCGCCGTAGGATCTGACATATCGATAAATACTGCAGCCTCCATGTGCCCGACAATGCCGTATTCCTTACCAGTTTCAGAATCGGTCCATCCCCACACGTCATTCAGGCGCACACCCCGATTCATACGAAGGTCTTTAAGGGAAATGAAGGACACCATGTCTACGTTTGAGCAGGAGTAGCCGTTGGCTTGGCCTTCCTCGCAATCGACTTGATTTCCTGTCATACTTGGTAGATCAGCAACCGGCCGATTGTATGCGGCAATCTTCTCCCAGCTTCCATTGTCAGGTTGCTCGTACACCACCGCCGAACCAAGACCATAATCATGGCCTGGCATTCCAACGGCCCCAACCGTAGCGCTCAAAGCAACTGATCCGCCAAAGCCTGTACGCCCACCTTCAAGATCATGCGAGAGGCTTCCCAAGGATTTCCAAGAACTTGCGTCGAAGCGATAAACGACTCCGTTTGCCCCGTTATCTAATGGAGCGGAAATCCAGACTTCTGAGTCTGAAGCAGCCATCGAGGCGCCAAAGAATGCTCTGGACTCTGCCTGTGGGCCGCCCAATTCTAACTCCATTTCCCACTCATCACCTTTTTCGCGATAAACCAATACCTGGCCTGTTCCACGATTAGCTCGCTGATTAGCTGCAAGAATTCGGTCTCTTACAAACAGGATACCTGTTCCTAGTCGTACTTCACCGAGATCTTCAGCTGGTAGAATGACACCAGAGCTCGTCCAATCACTGGCATTGTACAGATCAATGCGCCCCTGACTTTCCATGAACCCAGGAGATCCAATAGCAATTTGTGACCCATCAGTGGCAATGGAGCTTCCGAAACGCATGCCTTCACCATCTACTAGAGGCGACACAACGGCCATTTCCGCACCGTCCTCGGACAGGGAGAATACATGCACCCTTCCAGCACCAGACATCGCGCCTGGTGCACCGACTAACACCCGATCTCCAACAATAGCGAGGGATGATGCAAACTGATCACTCTGTACTACATCTGTGGTCATGCGGCCAGCGTACTCCCACTGACCATCCACATCCCGACGATACGCATATACTGCGCCCTGTCCACCTAGTGCGCCCGGGCTGGATACCACAAGCGTGCCTGCATTGTGCGCTGTGAGTTGACCGAACCTGTCCCCAATCGCTGCATCAGGTGATGTCAGTGTCTGAATGACGTCCCAGCTACCCCGATCGTTTCTTCGAAGTACATGAATCATACCCGTATTGGAAAAACCTGATGTTTCCCCGACAAGAAGATCACCCTCCACGGTTAGTAACGAACTCCCATAGGCATCGCGCATTGCGGGCGTCCCATCATCCAAAGAAAGAACGGGTGCAGTCAGGGCCGAAGATGAGGCGGGAAAGACAAGTAAGAAAACAACGATCAGGAGTGACAATCGGTGCATGACGTCGGTTCAGGTAGGTGATACTTGTAGCAATTGACCCAAATGTATTGAATCCGGGGAGACAAGTTTCATCAAAATTGGTCAATCCACGGTGTTGGGGTCGTGGGGGATCAACTGTTTCCAGACAGACCGTTCGATGGGCAATTGCAATCAGCTGTATTCGATGAGCATTTTGCCTCCTGGAAAAACCTGACTAACGCCATCCTTTGGCTTGCTGGTCTCGCATTAATCATTTCCTGCATGGGTCTTTTTGGCCTTGCTTCGCAGGGAGTCTCAGCAAAAATGAAGGAAATCTGTATACGGAAGGTACTGGGTGCGAACGCCGGTATCGTTGCCTTTCGGGTCCACCTACGATACCTGGTTCTTATTACCATCGGGGCGGCGATTGCGATGCCGCTGTTCTACTTGGGCTTAACAATACCCATCAAGACGTTTGATCTGGACTATATAACAGTCGGGCCTGGTGTATTCGTAGTGTCCTATATCCTCGTGATAGCTGTTGCCCTGCTTTCCATCGTCAGACACGCTGTTGTCTTGGCGCGGGTAAATCCTGCTGTCACATTGAGAGGTGACTAGTCCAACTACACGTCCACGGGCGTTAGGGTGCTACGGCCAGACGCATGACGGGTGAAGCCGTGGAATCGAACGTAGTCCGATGCCAACCTATTGGCTGCATGTCAATGGCTGGAAGCATGCTCTTCGGGCCAACGACTGACCAAGAGGCTTCGCGTGCATACCACTCAAGCGGCAACGTGCGGCCTGCGGCATGACCATTATCAGACGGCAGTTCCATGGAATCGAGATGATCGGCACTAGAATCTGCAGTCGATAGAGGAATTCCGTTGTAGTCCACTTGAGTCAAGCCTGACATCACACCGAGAATTAGAAGCAGACTAAAGATGGAGGTCATCATCGCTGCCGTGCCTAGTCTAGATACTAGCGTAGCTTCTGATCGGTTTTTGCGATTGAGCTCACAAGCCACGCGATGACGAATCTGTTCTTCGAGCGTCTCTCCACCATGTCGACCACCATATGAACACAACATACTGCGCGTCCTACATAGGCAACGCGCGTGAGCGGCGAGCCTAGGATTCGCCTCCAGGTATTCCTCGAAGGCTGCGCGCACGGAAGGATCCATCGTACCGTCGACGTATTCGCAAAGGAATTCGTCGAGTTGTTCGTCTGGCTGTTCCGAATAGTCCGGGTCGTATCCTTCGAGCATAGGCACCGGTTTGAGCAGTTGGTTCAGTTTCCCTACACACGTCGGTTTGGAAGGTTCTCAGAGTCCATATTTTTTCATCCACACTGGCAATGAGGCAACTCACTGGTCGTATTCGGGATGGTAGCGTGTAGGATGATCGCAAAAGAATGGGGCCGGCGGCTTTTGCCGCCGGCCCCATCAATGTCGGGTCCGGACATGAACTGATCGAATCAATCTGTCTGGGGTGTATAGACTTCCTTAAGAAGCGCCTGGAGCTTTGTTCGGCCGCGGTTGATGCGACTCTTTACTGTCCCCATCGGAAGACCAGTAATGTCAGCGATTTCCTCATAGGCAAGCTGCTGTACATCTCGTAGGACGACAACTTCTCTGAACTCTTCTGGAATCTGACGCAATGCTTCCTGAATAAAGAAGTCTTGGATCGTGGATTCCGTGTGCTTGTCAGGGCTGAATGTTTCGTCCGGGATTTCTACTTCATACTCTTCGTCATCACGGTTGACGGACTGAAGGGAGTAGAGGCGGCGACGCTTACGTTTGCGATACTCGGAACGAGCAAGGTTTCCTGCGATTGTGTACAACCACGTCGAGTATTTGGCAATTCGACGGTAAGAGTGCCGGTTGCGGTATACACGAAGGAAGGTTTCCTGTAACAGGTCCTCACACTCCTTCATATCACCGAGGAATCGGTAAATGTAGTTTGTCAGCGGATCTTTGTAGCGGCTGACAAGAATGTCGAAGGCCTCAACCGTTCCCATTTGAAATTGGGACATGAGGTCTTCGTCGCTCATTTGACTGAGCGCTTCGAAATGTCGGTTGTTCGGGTTCTGGTTGCCCATGAGTCCGAATTCCGACGCTTTCACCGTTAGAGTACGCTTTTTCAGCTTTCCTGCGTTTTCGGTGTTGGTCATATTCTTCAGGTAATCAACGTGGTAAACACCACGTATAGTATGTAGCACTGACAGATTGTCTGTTACAGGATAGTGTCAACGAGTGTCAACCCGATGACATAGGTCCTGCTTCCTGTAGCCATTCAAGCCGTCAGGATCTTCCTGAACATCAAGTCCAGAATGAGTCGATCGCTTCGCTGACTACCCCCTTTCAGTTCGAAATCAGCTGCAATCAGGGCGGAAAACGCCCTGTCGAGTGCTATTGAGTCAAATCGACGCAGACAAGCAAGATACTCTTTCAGAAAGAAGGGTGAAACCCCGACAGCCGAGGCCATCGCTTTTTCAGGAATTCTTCCTGCCTGCAATCCTGTCAGTTGCCAAAGTTTTATAAAGAACGCCGTGAGGATAGATACGATAATTGTGCACTCCCCCTTCGGATTTGAAGACTGCTGCAACAATCGTTCCGAGATGTGTAACACCCTGTCAATCTGTCGTTCACCCACGGCCCGCTGCAATTCGAAGACATTATAGTCCCGCGTCTGACCACTTGCCTGTACAATATCTTCTGCCGTGATAACCTCTCTTTCGCCTACATACGTAGCCAATTTCCCTATTTCTGCAGAAATGGCAGAGAGCGACGATCCGACGAATTCAGCAAGCATCTGAGCCGCTTTCGGCTCCAAGGCGAATCCGTGTTCCTTCCCGACAACTTCAACCCATCGGGGGACTTGATTAGGATAAAGAGCCTTGAATTCAACAGCATGACCTTTTTCCCGAAGTGCACGGTACGGGTGCCGGCTCATGTTGGGCTTACCTGCACAAACCAGAAAGACAACGCATGCCGGATTCAGGTTTTCAGCCAGCGACTTAAACACCGAATTGTCTTTCATTCGATCAAAATCACGAATGACAACGACACGACGCTGTGCCATCATCGGGAAGGCCTGACAGGCACCCAGTGCAGATCGCGCATCGGTTTCATTGCCGTAGAGAATATCGAGGTTGAAGTCCCTTTCGTGGGGCTCCAACGCATGGGCCAGTAGCAGCTTTTGGAGACGATCAATAAACCACTTCTCTTCGCCATAGAGGAGGTAGAGAGGTTCAAAATTACCACTCTTGAATGCAGTACTGAGTTCGATATATGGGTTTTCGCGAGCCACGACTATCCGAGAGCCGTCTGTCCTTCGCGCATCCGCTCGGCAATCGCACGAAGGGAATCCGCATCGGTCTGGGTTATTTCGAACGCTAATGTGACTACATCCGCATGGTCGCTCGCGCCAGCGGGCGCTGCCCTCCAATCGTCATCCGTAAATCTGCCCAGGTGGTCAACAATGGCGGAACGCATGGAGATCAGCTGAATGATAAGGTCATCCAGCCAGGCGTCTGAGGCTGGCACGTCCTGAAGATGCGAAGCGGCCTTAATCCCAAGAGAAGGAAGATGGATATCCCGCTCTCGGGCCACCATAGCGTAATACATGCCAAGCAGAGATGGCAACTCAGGCAAAGGGGAGGTCTTTATTTGCACATCGGGCATACGTGCTAGAAACGGTCGCTGAGCCTCAAGCTCATCGGTCAACCAGTCAAGTTGATCGAGTAAGTCCGGGATTCTAGATATGGAGGATCTTACCTCGCCCACTTAGGCGTCCGGGGTTGCGGACGTCATGTCTCCTGCCAGCGAAGACAAGAATGCGCTGTCCCGGAGGGAATGGCGGTTGTTGGACTTTTGGTGATCCCATGCCGCCTTGACATTATTAGGATTCCTGCGTGAATGCAAGAAGTCCAATCGGTCGGCAAGACGCTCCTTAGGTACCAGAAGACGGTCCATTCCAAAAATAGCTTCTTCGCGGTCCTGGAACGTAAGGTCGTATTCCTTGGACATCACAATAGCTTCTTCTGGGCAGACTTCCTCACAGAACCCACAATAGATGCACCGGAGCATATTGATCTCAAACCATTCCGGCTCACGCTCTTTCGGCCCCTCAATTTCGTGGGACTGCATGGAAATCGCGAGAGGCGGGCAAGCACGGGCACAGAGGTTGCAGGACACACATCGGGGGCTTCCTTCTTCCTCTACCAAAACAGGGCGACCACGATAGCTATCTGGTGGGTACCACTGTTCCTCAGGATATTGGAACGTGTACATGGGCTCCTTAACCATTTTGCGAAAGGAATAGCCCAAGCCTTTGAACACTTCGGGGAGGTAAAGTCGCTCCCAGAAGTTCAGAGTGCGTTCGTTCTTACGGGCAGTATTAACTGGTGTGCCGGCCATATTCAAGCAATGGATTGAATGAATCTGGAATATAGACAGCAATAAACTGCCTGACACTCTTCATACCGCTTTTCAACGACGCTTTATTTTTGCTTGAAGACCATCTTGATCGGAACGCCTTCAAATCCGAAGGAACGTCGAAGCTGATTCTCCAGGTATCGCGTGTATGCTTCGCGGATTCCTTTCGGTTGGTTGGTAAAGAACTGGAAGACCGGAGGCGCTGCTCTAACCTGCGTCACATAATTAATTTTGATTCGCTGATTACGAAACATGGGAGGATTGTGACGCTCTATAACGACGGCTAGCCAGTCGTTCAGCTTGGACGTAGAGATACGTTTATGACGCTCTTCGTCAACGGCTATCACCCGCTCAAGGAGCTTATGCACACGTTGCTTTTCTACAGCAGAAATCGTCACAATTGGGATATAGTCGAGCGTTTTTAGGCGATCCCGTATTTTTGCTTCGTAGTCTCGAACTGTATTGGTTTCTTTCTTGAGAAGGTCCCATTTGTTGACAGCCAACACGAGTCCCTTTTTCAAGCTCTCCGCCGTTGTGAGGACACGAATATCCTGACTTTCCAGACCTTCCACGGCATCGATAAGAAGCACGGCCGTAGTACAGGTTTCGATGGCACGCTCCGTGCGCAACGTCGAGTAGAATTCTACATTCTCCTTTACTTTTGCCCGCTTTCGGAGACCAGCAGTATCGACCAGCACGATGTCCTTCCCATTAAACTTCATCTCGGCATCGATGGAGTCCCTGGTGGTGCCACTGATTTCGGTAACAATGGAACGCTCCTGTCCGAGTAGCACATTGGTCAGGGATGATTTCCCTACATTCGGCCGGCCAATGATTGCAAACCGGGGACGATCATCCTGTTCTTGGACTTCACCTTCTGGTAGCTGCTCAACTACGGCATCGAGCAAATCCCCCGTTCCCATTCCGTTAATGGCACTTACCGCGTAGACGTGGTCGAATCCGAGCTGATAAAGCGTACTAGACTCCCACCTGCGTTCGTTATTGTCAGCTTTATTTCCGACAACGAGGACAGGACGATCACTGCGCCTCAGTAAGGTGGCCATCTCAACGTCCAGGTCCGTCACACCCACGGTCACGTCGTTGATGAAAAGGATCAGATCCGCCTCATCAATGGCAAGATGGACCTGTTCACGAATGGCCGCTTCAAAGCGATCTGCCGAATTGGTTACGAAGCCGCCCGTGTCAACAATGGAAAACGTGCGTCCTCCCCAATTGACATGACCGTATACCCGATCGCGGGTTACGCCGGGTTCATCATGAACGATGGCCTGACGTTCTTCGGTCAGGCGATTGAAAAAGGTGGACTTGCCCACGTTGGGGCGACCCACAATTGCGACGAGCGGCATTCAGCAGTGAGGTACAGGAGGGAAAAACGTTAGGATCGTTCCTTGCGCTCAATATACAGCGCCCGGAATAGCATGAACGCCGTCTCTGCCGTTTCGGTTGTGAACCAATAGTTGATTCCAGCGCCAATTGCTGCTCCAGCTATAGGAATCATCTGTGCAATCTTGCGTCCGCCAATGTTTTTCGCGATCTCTCGCGGAAGATGTCGGTTCTGGTCCCGGAAGGTGCCAGCGACCCGTCCCTTGTAGTCCGAAAATTGAGCGATAGCGGCTGCAGCCACGGTTATCTCACGTAAAGCTTGGTTTTTAGACTCGCGAGTACTGGCTGCGGCAACATTGAAAATGGACAAAACGAGCGGACTAAAGGCCGGCGAACTGACGTCAAATCCGTAGGCAGCGCCGATTTGTTGAATAAGACGAAGATTAATTCCAAAAAGGAGCGGAATGTCTGCTGCTATGAGAACGGCGCCACCCAAACCGGTTCCACCTCCCTCAATAGCCGCCATCACGGTATTCTCGGTGAAGTAGCTCTTTGCCATCGAATCCAACGTTTTCAGATCTGCCGATTGTAGATCAGAAATGTCTTCCACGTCGATTCCTTGGCGGCGTGCGTTCTGTAGCACTTCCTTCGGATCATACGTCCATGTAGAGGCATCATTCAGCAGTGACAAGAATTGAGAAATCGCCTTGTCAGCCTGATCTACCATTTCTTCGGGTACGACACGACTCACCACCCAGTCCATGGGCGCCATCGCCCAATTCATTGCCTGGGCAACAAGGGAAGAGTCCCCGTTCTGCCATTTCTCAATATCCTTCTGAACGTTGCGTTCGTATTCAGTCAGTCGCATGTCCGGCGCCGGTAAGGTGAAGGATCCGACGCAAGACGTACAATCAGTCTCAAGGAGTCCAGCAGGACTATTCCATGATCTCGAATTTTTTCAAGAGGCGGTACATCGTTGCTCGCCCGATACCCAGTTCAACGGCAGCACGGTCCACATTCCGGTCACATAACCGGTAGGCGCGTTCAACTGCACGTTGCTTGAGCTCCTCGAGCGAAACGATACTACCATCTCCATCGTCGATGGGTACTTCAACCTCATCGAAATCTAGATCGTCTGCGTCGTTTCCGGAACCCGGTGTACTGTGATGTACGGGTTCAGGTTGCGGACGTGATACAGCTGGTGTGCGGAACGGCCTTCTGGCAGCTTCTGCCAGGGTCATTCTGTCAGCCCAAGCTGAAATTGGGTTCAAGTCGGCAATCATCAGGTCAGCGGCACTAATCTCCGCCTCATCCGAAAGCAGAATGGCGCGTTCGATCGCACTCTTCAATTCCCGGACATTTCCTGGCCACGCGTGTTTTTCGATGGCCCGTCTTGCCTGTGTGGAAATTTTCTTACCCTTGAAATCAGGGTGATTCGAGATGTAATCTCTGAAGATATGGTTTGTAAGAAGCAGAACATCCGAGCCTCGATCACGCAGCGGCGGGAGAGGAATCGGGAACTGGAAGAGACGGTAGTATAAGTCCTCGCGGAATCGTCCTTCTCTGATCATATTGATCAAGTTCTTGTTGGTAGCGCTGATCACACGAGCATTGAAACTGATGGTATCACTTCCACCGACTCGGGTGATTTCACCTTCCTGAAGGGCTCGAAGAAGCTTGGCTTGCAGATCATGATCTAACTCGCCGATCTCATCGAGAAATATCGTGCCGCCGTCGGCCTGCTCGAATTTCCCAATTTTGCGTGCATGAGCTCCCGTAAAGGATCCCTTCTCATGGCCAAAAAACTCGCTTTCCATGAGGTCACGAGGAATGGCCGCACAGTTTACGACGATGAAAGGACCGCGCTTACGACCTGATGCATAGTGAATGGCCTTCGCTACTAGCTCTTTACCTGTCCCGCTTTCGCCATGGATCGCCACCGTAAGGTCACCACGGGTTGCTTTCTGGATCATACGGTAGACTTCCAGCATGACTGGAGACTCCCCGATCATCCCTTTCACTTTGTATTTCTCGCTCACTTCTGAACGCAATGTTTCTACTTCACGCTCCAAAGAGACTTTTTCGAGCACATTGCGAACGATGCTGTCCAGTTTGACCAGATCATCCTGCCCTTTCGTGATGTAGTCGTAGGCGCCGATTTTCATGGCTTCGACAGCCGTATCGATGACACCTTGAGCAGAAACCATAATCACAGGGACATCCGGCATGCGCGTGTTCATCTGCCGTAACACCTCGACGCCGTCTATACCTGGCATCATGATGTCTAGCAGAACCAGGTCCGGTTTCTCGTCCAGACCCTTCAGAACCTCTTCTCCACTGTGAAAGACTTTCACGTGGTAGTTCGCATTTTTGTCGAGTCGATAACTCAGCATACGAGCGTAATGCCGGTCATCATCAACTACGTAGATGCGGTACTTCATGCGTTGCCCCCTTGAGCAATTGACCTGGACAAGACCAGGCAATGTGGATAACGGTGGATGCAGTTTCCGGCGGGTCCAGAAACTTCACCTGTCCATTATCGGGCGTTCTACACGATTCTTAAGGGGTTCGTTATCACTTTGAGACATATTGAATTTGGTCAGAGCAACCAGAGTCCTAGACCACCCACGACAAAACAATAGATCGCAAACAAGTGGAATTGGCCGCGACGAACGAACGAAAGCACTAGTCGGATGGCCCACACTCCCGCGACGAACGCGGCTATTACCCCCGGAAGCAGAACGACCCACTCCGCTTCGCCTACGGTTCCCACTGCATCAGACAGCTTCAGGATTGTGGCACTAATGACGACAGGCAGCAACATGAAGAATGAGAAATCGGCGGCTTCCTCCGGATCAACATTCTGATATATAGCCGTGCAAATGGTGGATCCCGAACGGCTAATGCCGGGGATCATGGCGGCGGCTTGAGCAATACCAATCAAAATACTTTTAGGCGCAGTAACCCTGCCGCTGGCATTTTTTGACCATATTGTCAGTAATAATAGCGTCCCCGTAACCAGCAACATTCCGGCAGCAAGCCGCGGGGATCCAAAAGCAGCTTCAATCTGTGATCCGAATAGGACGTAAATCAGACCGGTAGGAATCATGGTGATCAGGACATGGACACCCAGTCTGAACGAATCATTTCCAGTATAATTGCCAGCCCAAGACGCTGGCTGGATGAATGCAGAGAGGAATCCACTCAGTAGCGTTCCGATGCGAGATCGATACACCCAAAAAATGCTCATTACCGTCCCAAAGTGGACCATTACTTCAAACAGAACGCCGTTCCCAGCATCAAGGCCCAACAAATGCTGACCGAGCACTAGGTGGCCCGACGAAGATACTGGCAGGAATTCAGTCAATCCCTGTAGCAGGCCAAGTAGAATGGATTCCCACCAAGTCATAGACGTAGTAATAGTGATCTAAAGAGTCAGCAAGTCACGTATAGCGAGAAGGTACGCCTTCCTGCTACACACGGTTCATGCCTTTTACTCGTTTTACTGACCAACCGGAAGCGCCGGTTCTATCATGATGACTTTCTCTCGCTCCACTTTCACCGCTCCGGCCGCGGCTCCTCGTGGCTTACGAACGTATTTACGCTGAGTAACGATGACCGGGGCCAATGAACTGGTTCGCGCCTTGCTGAACCAAGCAGCAATGGCTGCAGCCTTTTCTTGAATGGAGCCTGGTGGATTATCTGTCCGCCCTTTGACCCGTAGGATAGTATGGGAGCCGGCCACGCCTCTGGCATGCATCCACAAGTCAAACGGGCGAGCGTCCCTCAGTGTCAGTTCATCATTCTGCTTGGCGTTCCTTCCGACCCACACCTCGTATCCCTGTCCTATGTCGAATCGACGATACGGGATAGCATCAGGATCATCACCGCTCGAACGAAGAGAACCAAGTAGTGCTTTGTTGGCTTGCTCGAATTCGCGGACTTCAGCAACCGTAGCAATGCCCAACGTATCTGCATGGAGGCGTTCAAGCTGCTCAGCGTGTTCTCTCAAACCCTCTAAACGATCCATAGCTACATCCCTCGCAGCACGAGTTGTTTTCGCTTTTTCATACAATCGCTGCGCATTTTCGATGGCCGTCAGACGCGAATCAAGGCGAATCGTCACCAAGGCTCCATCTCCCAAAATATCTGGTATTGTAACCGTCTCCGAACCACTTTCTACCAGGTGAGGTTGGGACATGATAAGATGCCCCTCGTACTCATATCGGTCACCTCGACTGGGACGAAGGAGCTCACTTTCAACCCGTCCAAGGCTACGTAGGGAATGATCCAATCGCTTTCGTATCAGTCCTAGAAGGGGCTTGAGGGACCCTTCGAAGCGGGAGTGCGCCAAGCGTTTACGAGCACATACTCGGACTGCTTCATCCACCGAGTCGAAACGCTCAACCGCATTTTCGTTGGTAGCTGGGGGAAGTAGCGAAAAAGTCGGTGCGCCATCCTCATCGACATACATGCAGGGGTCTGGATGCTCTACTTGAGCGATCACCTCACTTGCCAAGTTGAACAGCGCTACGGGATCTTCAGTTAGTCCCGCCCGATGCCGAACCTCGTCGAGCAAAGCCGGTGGCAATAGAGGCCAGACTTTTCGAACCGGCCGTCCACTGGCCAGCAAGTTCTCAACGTGAGCAGCGTCTTGAGGCATGTTTGCCGGCCGAACTTCCGGTACAGTTTGAGGCAAACTCCCTTTGAACGAGTCTACCACATCACCAACAGGATCGATGTGGAAGACATTAGCCTTTGGCCCAAAAGGAGCGAGCAACAAACGGTGCCCACCTTCGAAATCGAGATAGATCAATCGATCTCCAAATTCGAGCTCGATGGATTCAAGAAGCCTTGTGCGCAGTTTGGCAAAATGGTCAACCACATTGCGCCGAGAACGGTTAGACCCGTCGAATCGAAACAGGTGACGATTGGGCGACTGCACAGACAGATTGAGGGAGTGAAGGGCGCCACTGTCCGAGGCAAAGACCAGAATTAGGCTACCCTTGTGCTGGGAATAAGCATCAACAAGCCTTGAGCCGGCTAGCAAAGGGTTCCACTCACGGACCAAAGCCCTGAGTGTGAAATAGTTGGTCAGCAAGGTACTGTTCCCTTAACGGTCACTTAGTGCTTTTGGGGCTCTTCGGACGCCGGGTTTCGGCCACGACAGAAAGGACCCAGATGACTATCCAACCGCCTGCTGACCATAGAAATGATGCCATCAACAGAAGGACGACATTTGCAGCAAAAAGGAAATGATAAAACCATACGGGGACATCGTCAGCCTTGCGCTGGACAGCGTTTGCGGCGCCAGATAATGCAAAAACCTTTAAAAGCACCATGAGCGGTGTATAGATCGCAATGATCCACCAAGCCCAGGAGGCGCCAGTCCACGCGAACCAAGCAATGACAACTGTCACAGCGACATCAATAAGAGCATTCTTGATCCAAGACATCAGTCATTCGAGTTTGGTTTGGGCAATACGCCATTCGCGACCAAAATGGTGAATTGACACACGGGGTTCAAGATGTAGAGCGAGAAGGATGGCGTTCTAACTGATGATTTGTTCGCAGCCGCTACGCGATCCTTACTGAATTGGTCCTACGCATCTGTGCAACAATCGAAGCCGTCCTCATACACGACAGACTCTTGGCTAAAGAAGCTGTTGAAGGGCACTATGAGGGAAGTATGACCACCTCTACCGGTTAGAGGCACTTATCAAGCAAATAATCCTACCGACTAAAATCCCAAGGGCTGCAATGGCTCCGTGTGACTGTTTCTAAATCGAGCACCTGCCTAGCTTCATGTTTTCTTTACAATTCGGTTCTTTTTAGCTATGATGAGCTGCAGGTCGGATTTCATCGTTCCGATCTGTTGCCCACTCACCGGAACCGACGTCATGAAAAAGGTACTCGCCGTCTTGGCTGTATTCGGCGGGAATGCCGCGCTAGGCCGCGTCAACATAGAAAGGGCCGCTTTTCGGTAGAAAAGCGGCCCTTAAAAGTCATTTGGCTCGATCAGCCAATATGCATCTGCAATTCTTCGCGACGGTGTTTCTGGCGAAGCTTGCGGAGCGCTTTCTCTTTAATCTGACGAACACGTTCGCGTGTTAGGCCAAAACGCTGACCGATTTCTTCGAGCGTGAGCGGATGCTCGCGGCCGATGCCGAAATACAGGCGAGTAATTTCTGCCTCACGGGGATGCAGCAAACTGAGTGCACGCTCAATATCAATCTTGAGCGATTCGTCCATCAATAGGTCATCCGGCTTGACGTCTTCGTCATCCGGGAGAACGTCTAGCAGGCTGTTGTCGTCGTCTTCGTTAAACGGAGCATCCATTGAAAGATGCCTTCCCGTATGCTGAAGAGCTTCACGGACTTTCTCGACATCCACTTCCAGTTCGACGGCCAGCTCTTCAATATTGGGCTGACGTTCGTGAACCTGAGCAAGCTTGGAGCTTGTCTTGCGGATCTTCGAAATCGTACCAATACGGTTTAGCGGAAGACGGACCACGCGACTCTGCTCAGCAAGCGCCTGCAGAATAGCCTGACGAATCCACCATACTGCGTATGAGATGAATTTGAATCCACGAGTTTCATCGAAGCGCTGTGCTGCTTTAATGAGACCGTAGTTTCCTTCGTTGATAAGATCGGCCAGCGTTAAACCCTGACCTTGATATTTTTTAGCAACGGAGACAACAAAACGGAGGTTGGCGCGGGTCAGCCTGTGCAATGCGTCTTGGTCGCCTTGCTTAATCTTTTGCGCGAGTTCAACTTCTTCGTTCGGGGTCAGCAGTTGAATCTGACCAATCTCCTGAAGATACTGGTCCAGCATTCGTTGCTGGCGTGGGACGTACATATTCCCCTTCCTCTATCCTAATTCGTAGTAGCGGTGTTCTTGGGCGGTATCGGGTGGGCCGATTTCTATTCGTCGTGCCAGGTACTAACCTGATGGTAACGGGTCGCTCGAAAGCGGGAGTGATTCACGCTGTCCGTGGGGGCTTGTTCCCTTCGAACCGTGATCTAAAGCCTTATTATCTATTGGTTACGCATAGTTTCCCGAAATTTTCAGAAGCGCCTCAGCAATTTCACGCGCCTCACTCATTCTCGGGACCTTGGTCTGAGCAGAAACCTTCTTTTTGGTCTGCCGCAACCAGGAGAAAAAGGTGCCCGCCGTCAACGGACTGATTTTGGGCGGCAAAAAGGCATCAGCTTCCCGCCGGATTATATAGTGCCGATTGATTTCCTGAAGATGAGCATCGATAATAGTTGAGAATCGCTCAAAACTATCTGGCATCTCGATAAACTCGATCAGCCACTCATGGCCAGGAAGAGAAGCGGAAGAAGCTGGAATAGGAGCGATGTGATAATTGGCCACTTTCGCACCCGTCAGGTCGCTTGCTTTTTCCAAGGCCTGTCGGGCCTCGTCACCGTATACAGCTTCTCCGTACGTATCAAGTACTTCGTTTGTGCGACCTGCAACCACCAGACGAAAAGGATCCGTTGAGGTAAACATGACAACGTCTCCCACTTCGTAGGCCCATAGCCCACTGCACGTAGAAACGTATATCCGGTAGCGAACCCCCGTTTCAACGCTATCAATGAATACTCTTGGACCACTTCCGTCCACTGGCTCGAATTCTAGAAATACACCCGTATCGAGATGAACGAGCATATCATCAACATTTGGTATGTCTTGAAACGAGATATACCCCTCGGACGCACCATAATTTTCAACAAAGTCCATCCCTCCACCAATCTGTTCCTCAAGCAAGGATCGGTAGGAGGAAAGCGCCACTCCCCCAGAGAAAAAGACCTCCAGATTGGGCCATATTTCCTTGATTGTCGTGACGGAGTCCCGCCAGACATTATTGTGATGTGCAATCAACTTCCTAAACAGAACGGGAGCCCACGACGGTACCATAGCTATGGCTCGAATGTCCATTTCATGGGTATGCGCGACCATGGCATCGAGCTTCTGCTCCCAATTTGGCATGAAGAGGATGTCCTCTGGCACAGCCTGATAAAACCTCTTGATAGCCCACGGAGCCACTAGGAACTGAAGACCAGAAACCTCCCCGATCCAAGACCCTGGATGAACGGGGTCATCTTCGATGCGGCCAGGTACAGACATCAGCCGCCCAAATAGGAAAGATGGGTCGGCCTTCGCCTCGAAGTAGGCCATCGCGACTGTTAAGGTGAAGCGTCGATTGACGGCAAGCATCTCAGACGAAAGCGGGATGATCTTGCCTGCAGATGCCGTACCTGAGGACACAGCAAAGTGACTAAACGTACCGGGCCAAAATATGTCTGCCTCTCCGTGACGAACACGGTCTACATCAGCACGGTACTCCTCATAATGGTGTACGGGGACTCGTTCTTGATAAAGACGAACGGGATCGGGGGCTGCGGCTATTTCGGCAAACCCAAAGCGTTTGCCCCATTCCGTCTGTGCAGCCTTTCTCGTTAATCGACGCAGTAATGCGACCTGCGTCTCTGCCGGATTCTCCTTGAAGGCACGAATCACATTGAGCGGCGAGATGGCAGGTGGCCATCTGGCATCGTCAATGGCAGGGAAATTGAAAGGCATCCGTCCTCGCAGTGTTTGCGTTCTTCCGATATGGCGTTTACGGCACGCTTATCCCTTATCTTTGGGATTACTTGGTTTCAACCCGCATTCTTGTTTTCCGTTTCTGCTATTGGTGTCAGATTCTCATCACATCCTCCGTTCGGGCCGTTTGACGCTCGACTGCCGCAGACCTGTAGAAGGTGGAGCCCATCTGATGGGTGTGCTTAACATTACACCAGACTCGTTCTCCGATGGTGGACGATATATGGATCCTGACTTGGCTCTAGAAAGGGCACGGGACATGGTAAGAGAAGGCGCGGCGTTGATTGACATAGGAGGCGCATCCTCTCGTCCGAAAGGGACAACCTATGGAGTAGGAGCTGCGCTCATTGACGCTCAAGAGGAGAAAGAGCGCATCTTACCTGTTATTAAGCGTGTTGCCGAAGCGTTACCTGACGTCTGGATTTCTGTGGATACGTTCCGCGCTGATGTGGCCGAAGAAGCGTTAGCTGCCGGAGCGCATGCCATCAACGACATCACCGCTCTACGTTTCGATCCTGATATTGCACAGGTTGTCGCGGCGCGCGATGTCCCATTAATTCTAATGCACTCTGTTGGCATGCCTGGTGAAATGCCCCACGCAAAGATTTCGCCGGACATCATGACTGATGTTCAATCGGATTTGGATCGGGCTGTGTCCGTTGCCAGACTGGCTGGATGCCGTCAACTAGTTCTTGATCCGGGATTCGGTTTTGGCAAAATCCCGACGGACAATGTGGCGTTGATCGCAAAAACAGCCGAGCTCGTTTCATTGGGGTTTCCTGTATTGCTGGGTGTATCCCGTAAGAGCACGATCGCGCAGATAGCACCCAATGCGGACGGTGAGTTGCCCTCGCCCGAAAAACGTCTCCCTGGATCGCTCGCGCTTACCGGTGTCGGTGTAGCAGGAGGTGCAACCATTGTCCGAACCCACGACGTATGGCAGACATCACAGTATCTACGAGTACTCGACGCAACCATCCGGGTAACTGCGGGTCAGAAAGGGAGTAACGAAGATGTACAATGACGTATTATGCAGGCCGAGATGTGATTGCAATATTACCAGAGCAGTCGCTGATACCCATCCAATGCACAGACGCTTGACGTGACACTAATCCCTTGGGTCATACCAATCCGTGTCGTCGATCTACTCGAGATCGGCTTGGTAGCGTATATCCTGTACAAACTGTATCAGTTGATGCGCGGAACGATTGCCGTGCAGATCTTTGCAGGGATTTTGGCTCTCTATATCATTCAGCTAATGGTTACGGCGGCTGACATGACCATCCTCCGGGCCCTTTTTGGCTCTATATCGGAGGTGTTCGTTCTCGCCGTCATTATCCTGTTCCAACCAGAAATAAGGCGCTTGTTATTGCTTTTGGGACAAAATCCGTTGGTTCGACGATTTATGCGCTCCCCTGCACAGCAGGAACGGATCGGTGAAATAGTATCAGCCATAGAAGACTTGAGTAAACGTCGTATCGGAGCGCTGATTGTATTTGAGCGGTCAACTGGACTTCGTAGCTATATCGAAACAGGCGCCCAGCTCCACGCCCAGGTCAGTCGGGACCTGTTGGTCACCATCTTCTACTCGCAGAACCCGCTTCATGACGGCGCAGTGATTATGAGAGATGCCCGAATCGAAGCAGCGCGCTGCATTCTACCTATTTCGACGAACATGAAGCTGGCTACTAATCTGGGCTTACGACATCGCGCGGCTGTCGGAATCACAGAAGTATCTGATGCTTTCGTCATTGTCGTTTCCGAAGAAACTGGACAGATCAGTACTGCCAGTAACGGGGAATTGAAAGCAAATATCAGCATCGCCCTGCTAGACAATTACATTGTGGAAGCGCTCGCACCCAGCTTCGAGCCCGAACCTGAACCGAGCGTTGTAACCGCCTAATCCATGACGGAAGACTTCAAGTTCCAGCGACGAAGAGCCAAACTGGTTGATGATCTCCGAGAAAAGGGAATCACGGACGAGCGGGTTCTGGCTGCTATTGGTCGTGTCCACCGTCAGAAATTCGTAGATCAGGCATTTCTCTCTCGCTCTTACCACGACGAAGCTCTTCCAATTGGACTAAAACAGACGATTTCGCAGCCTTTCACGGTCGCCTATCAATCCCAGACGCTAAACCCTCAGCCTGGAGAGCGCATTCTTGAAATTGGTACCGGAAGTGGCTACCAGGCGGCGGTTCTGTGTGAGATGGGAGCTCGAGTCTACTCTATCGAGCGGGTTCGAGGATTGTACGATCGAACGATGCCGCTACTACGCAAACTCGGATACTCGGTAAACTGCCGGTTTGGTGATGGAATGGCAGGGTGGGAGTCAATGTCCCCTTTTGATGGCATCATCGTGACGGCAGGCGCACCCGACGTACCTGGTTCCTTGCTGCAGCAACTACGTTTGCCCGAGGGAATGAAGCCGGGAGGACGCATGGTTATTCCCGTAGGTGGACGAGATAAACAGATGATGACCTACATCATGCGTATGGGAGAGGACAGTTTTGACCGGATTGAGATGGAAGCATTCCGCTTCGTTCCGCTGCTTGGCAATACATCGACCTGATAGTGAGATCAGCCGTCCGATGATTCTGGATTGGGAGTCCAGGAGCCTTCTTTGTGATCTACTTCGTCCACGATGCCAACTATTGTTGCGTCTGTAGGCATGAGCCCAGGACGGAAAGGGACGGTGGCTTCGCTCGATGAGACGTACAACACAGTATCCCCTACGCCCGCGTCAACGGTATCCAGCGCTACGATCAGGCCACCCGACTCTTTTCCTGAAAAAGACGATGGCTGAACGAACAACATGCGTTGTCCTTCCAGACGCACATCCTTTCGCGTGGCCCATACACGACCTGTGACTCGACCGAGGTTCATTCGACGTCCAGCTTGTCAATAATGGCTGTGATAACAGCGTCAATAGGTTTGTTCTTCGTCAGCTCTGTTTGTCTGGCACTCGAGCCTTGAACAAAGAGGACGGTTTCTCCTACCCCGGCACCGACGCTGTCCACGGCAACAACGACCCGGCTCTTGTCCGACCCATCCGCCTCTATTTCGCGCACCAACTGCAAGGTCAAGCCTCTGAGTTGCTCGTCCTTTCTTGTTGCCCAGACAGTTCCAATGACTTTACCGAGTACCATTTTCGTTCAGGATTGGATCAGATTGATTCGATTGGAGTGCCATCGCAGGCAAACGGCACACCGAAATAGCTAGCTACCGAAGCCGCATGGTCGGCAAACGTAGCTCGCGTTCCCAAGTTCATGGGTTCGCTCAAACCATAATACAAAAGGGGAACATATTCCCTGCTGTGGTCTGTTGATGCCGTCGTTGGATCATTCCCATGGTCCGCTGTAATCGCCAAATGAGCGCCATCCGGTAATGCGGCCAATAGGTCGGGGACGGCTGCATCAAACTCCTCAAGAGCTCCGGCGAACCCATCCGGGTTATTACGATGGCCGAATTCCTGATCGAAATCAATCAAATTCACCCAAACGAACGTCGGACCAGACGCTGTTCTAATCTGATGCAAGGTAGCCTCGATGCCCTCACGATTGGATCCTGTTTTCGATACATGGTCAAACCCTACGCCGCCAAATAAGTCAGCCACTTTTCCTACGCAAACCGTTGTAACGCCCGCTTCTTGAAGCACCTGCTGAAGGGGCTTACTCTCAGGCAATCGGGAGAAGTCTCGGCGTTGGTTCGAAAGTCGGCTGAAGGCTCCTGGGACACCAGTGAAGGGCCGAGCAATTACCCTACCCACACCATGCTCTCCAATACAGACTTCGTCGCGAGCTGCCTTACACATTCGATACAGGTCATCCAATGGAATGACATCCACGTGGGCAGCCACTTGGAATACACTATCAGCAGATGTGTAAACAATGGGGTCTCCTGAGATCAGGTGCTCAGGTCCGAATTCCTCAATGATCACGGTTCCCGACTCTGGCCGGTTGCCTAACACTCCTCCAACCCCGGCCAAGTCACAGAACGTCTCTAAAACATCTCTTGGAAAGCCGTCGGGATAGACCGGAAATGGATCAGGCAAGGATAATCCTGCTAATTCCCAATGTCCGGTCGTCGAATCTTTACCGGCTGACGTCTCTTGCATACGCCCGTAAGAAGCGATCGGGTTGGCCGGGCATGACATTCCATCTAGAGGCCGAATACATCCAAGGCCGAGTCGCTGCAAATTTGGCAGAATTACGGGACGATGGGCGAGGACATGCCCAAGGGTATCACTTCCGACGTCGCCATACACCGATGCATCTGGCTGTTCACCGATACCAACCCCGTCTAGAACGATGGTCACGAACAACATGCGATCAGGTTACTCGACGATGATGCACTCGCCTGATTGGAATGATTCTGCAAGAGCCGCTGTAGCTTCTGCGCGAAGCTCATCAGCGCCGTCATGACGGTCCTTCATAGCTACAACGCCTACGCTGACGCCGCCCTCGAAGGGTTCATCCTGGTCAGGGAACGATTCTTTGATTCGACTAGCCCATTCTGCTAGCTGGTCGTGATCCCCATGGTAAAAAACACCATAGGTGAGCTCTCCAAAACGCTCAACTCGAGCATCCAATGCGACGGAGCGTAGTCTGTTGGAAAACGAGTCTTCGAGCCCTTCGACATCGGCCGAACCATCTCCAGAAAGTGCTTCACCGCGGTTCAAGTAGACCAGAGCCAGCGATAATGGAAGAGCCATAGTTCTGGCGTGCTCCATTTCATCGGCAATAATTTCGCGACGCGGCCGGAGGGCTTCGATATCCTCGGCGGCATCCGGAATCCGTTCATCCGTCGTATCAAGAATAGTTGATACAAGCCGGGCATACTGCTCGAGCAGTACTCGAACGGAAGCAGATTCAAGGCCGTCGTCGTTCATGGTGTCCACCACCATGAGGAAGAGCGAATCGTGTTTCTTCGGGAGGATTGGGACGATCGCAACCTGCCTTACATCAATCGACTCGTGATAATACCCGAGCTTGTTTTTCGGAAAGCCATTAGGTCCTACTCTTGGATAGACGACAGGTACGAGTGCCTTGTGCCCTGAGAGCATTGGCTCCTTTGCTGAATATGACCCTCCGTTTCTCGCGTACGAATTTTGGCTAACCATTACCTCTACTTGATACCGAAGTGGTACATCTTCCTGCCTGAGAAGACATACGGTGTAGGCATCGACAGAAGCCCTCAATGACCGCAGGCATGGAATCAGCACATCTGCGAGGACCGCAGAATCAGCTTCGGACACCATGATGCGAGGTCTGGGCGCTCGGGTCCTGGCTTTCGAAACACCAGCGGTTCGCGCCCGATCCACGGGAGACATGGAAGACGATGATGGTAGGGGCGTATCCTCCTTATCAGCCGAATCCGAAGAAAGCTGCTCGACCGAATCTTCCAGTTCATGAACATCAAGGTCCAATCCGGAATCCGATGCCTTGGTGGCGTTTGCTTCATCTGAAGACACTTGCGAAGCCGAACGAGGCTTGATATCCAGAATTCCAAAGGAAGAGAGATCTTCTTCCGGTTGTTCAAGCGCTTGCATAAACGTTTCTGGCACGTCCCTGTGTTTGCGCCTCATGTTCATGGTCAGCAATAGCGCTGCTCCCACTAGTAGAATAAAGGCTAATAGGTACAGCAACGGCTGTCCTAGGACCATCGCTAATGCGATTGAGACCACGGCTAGGATGATAAACAGAACGCGAAGCATTCAGTCTGAGGCGGAGCAGATGGATAGGGCTGTGCTAGAGTATCACAGCAAGCTATTCGCACCCACAGGAAAAGTCAATGATTGGGGATAACCCGCACCATCTTCTCACACGAAATAAGATGATTTCAATATCTGCCTTGAGTACCGAAATGAGAACTAGGAGAGGCCCTCCTTTTCATATTGCCCTTTTTACATCGGAAACGAGGTTTACGAATTTTTTCAGCTTTTTGGCACGGCCTTTGAATGGTAGATCATCACAGTAAATGGGCCGATGCCGACGACTCTTGACCCTCGTTCCTCGGTGCGGATCTCACCTCCTTGATCTTCGACCCACGCTGTATTCATGCGATGATCCACTGCCTCTCGGATCACCCTTAGCCCGGCCCGGCGCGTCTCGGAACGCGCCGGGCCGGTGCTTTTTCGGCAACTCTCGCACCATTGCCAATAAATAATAACAGCCTATTAAAGGTCCTAGCAGCCCTTTTAGTGCGTTTACCAGTCTGATCAAAATGAGACTGGCACGGCTTTTGACAGAGCATCCCGCGTGCGCAGGATGCGAAAACGCCGAGCGGAATCACCACAGCGCGTCAGCATGCGAAAGGCTCGTGCTCGAGTAAACAAATTCCGCCGTCACAGAACGGCCAGCTGACCGGTCTCTGTTGAGATCGTTCGCGTGCCCGGAGGGCAGACCACCTCCTCCAACTGGGCATGATCAGCAAACTCGTGAACGGTGGGCGATAAACGATCTTGCATCACTATGGGGCGCGGATTGGGCTCAGCCCAAGCCGCGCCCCTCGTGCTATTCATGAGGACCCGATCCCCGTCCCGGCCGACGATGTAGTCTCGCGTCAATGGAATCTTGCCATACGGCGTGTCCAAGACATATTTCGGAATCGCGAAGCCCGTCAAATGCCCTTGCAGCTCGTGCATTATGTGCATGCCTTCCTCGATGGACGTGCGAAGGTGCGCCGTTCCACCAATGAGCTGCGCCTGGTACAGGTAGTAGGGGCGAATCCGCATTCGTACCAGCCCCTGACATAGCTCGCGCATGGTATCAACATCATTATTGATCCCGCGAAGCAACACCGTCTGATTGCCGACCGGTACGCCCGCTTTCAAAAGCCGATCTATGGCTTTGCCTGCCTCTGAAGTCAACTCCTTCGGATGATTGAAATGCGTGTTCACCCAAACAGGATGATGTCGCTCAAGAATCGCGCAGAGCTCTGGCGTAATTCGTTGAGGCAATTTTACGGGCATCCTTGATCCGATCCGGATGATGTCTACGTGGTCGATGGCCCTTAGCTCGGTAAGCAGCCATTCAATGTTGGCATCTCCGAGCGTGAGTGGGTCGCCTCCCGTGAGCAACACGTCTTTTATTTCAGGATGCGCCGCTATGTAAGCGATAGCGTCGCGCAGTTCGTCTTTGCGCATCATGAACTCCGCCTCCCCCACCATCCGCTTGCGCAGGCAGTAGCGGCAGTAAATGGCGCACTGGCTCGTGACGCAGAATGCGACCCGGTCGGGATAGTTGTGGATGAGATTCTTGACCGGCGAGTGGGCAACTTCCTCAAGCGGGTCTTCCACACCCACGAAGTCCGGCGCAAGCTCGTCAATCAACGGCACAACCTGCCGCCTGACGCCGCACGAAGGATCATGCGGATCCATCAACGAGGCGTAATACGGAGTGATCGACCACTGAAAAACGCCTTTGGTGCCTTCGATACCTTCTGCTTCTTCGGCTGTCGGCTCCAGCCAATCCGCCAGCGACTCTGCGCTCCGAACCCGGTTGCGCATATGCCACTTCCAGTCATTCCACTGCTCGGGCGTTGCGCCAAGAGGGTATAGTGAATCATCGGTGGACATCGTGTTAGCGTTCGATTCGGGCTAGGTGGTGACAGATCAGGAATTCACTCTACGAAGGGCTTCTTCAAGTACGCTTGCCAGGAATGCTGGGTACGAACGCCCCATCAACTCCGCCATGATGGCAAAAGTGCCATCGGGAGCGAAGGTAGGTAACGGATTGATCTCCAAAAACCACGGTGTGCCGTTGGCATCGACCCGAAAATCCAGCCGTGCAAAATCCCGGCACTCTAGCTTTCGGACAATAGCCAGGGAATCCGCTTCTAGTTTTGCCTCCAACTCAGGCGCAAGATCAGAGGGCAGTGACCATTCGTGATCTTCCTGCGGCAACCCTTTGCGGTCAAGCACATGCAGGCCTATCCCAGACGTCGCTTCCACGGCCCGCTGGATAACGGGAAGCGTTCGCTCAGGATCGTGTCCCACTACCGCCACGGTAAACTCGCCCCCCTCGACAAACACTTCGACTAACGCATCCTGCTGATACGTCCGGCACACGTAATTGACCTGCTTACGGAGCGCATCGAACGATTCCACCCGACTTTCTTTAGTCAACCCTTTAGCTGACCCTTCATATCGAGGCTTCACGAACAGGGGAAACGGTCCTGGCAGATCGGCTTCTAAGCACTGGTCTGAATTCGCATACACCCGATAGGCAGGCGTGGGCACACCGGCTGCAACGGAAAGGTCCTTTGTCCAGGCCTTATCCAAACTGAGCGACATGGTCAGCGCATCTGATCCCAGAAAAGGCACGCCCATCAGCTCAAACAGTTGTGGTGCTTCTCCTTCCCGGTTGCGTGATCGAGCACCTTCAGCAATACTCAGACCCACATCAAATCCCGGGTTATCCATGCGCGACAGAAGATTGCGGGCAGGACCAATGCGCACAGGTTCGTGCCCTAACGCTCGACAAGCTGCCTCTAGGGCCACTACAGTCTCCTCTGGCTCATTCTCTGCATCAGCATCAAACGCCTCCCCATCGACCCAGGGATAGTCGTCGAACAAATCATATACGAGACCGATGCGCATAAAAAGGGCTCAACTGGAAGCGGCTAACGGGAAAGGGTGAGTGACAAACCTAACATCTATAGACCTTTTTGCGAGCATCGTCTATACTTGGACTCTCACAATTCATCGACTTCCCACCATGCGACGCCTCTCCCTTCTTCTTTTCGTCCTTCTTCTAGCCGGCTGCCAACCAGCCGAGCAAGCCATACACGACTTCCCTAGTGGCACGCTCGTGGACATGTCATACGCCTACAACTCCCAGACCGTCTATTGGCCGACGGCCCCCATGTTCGAAAAAAGCACGGACTTCGAAGGCGTCACCGACGCCGGCTTCTGGTACACGGCCTATACCGTAAAAACGGCTGAGCATGGTGGAACGCATCTCGACGCACCTATTCACTTTAGTGAAGGCAAGCACGCCGCCGATCAGATTCCGCTTGAGAGCTTGATGGGGTCGGCTGTTGTGATCGGAGTAGAAGAGCAGTCTGCTGCGGACCGAGATTACCTGATCTCGACTGAGGACATCACCGCATGGGAGGCTGAGCATGGCCAGATTCCAGATGGCTCGATCTTGCTATTCCGAACCGGATACGGTCAGTTCTGGCCTGATCGTGAAGCCTACATGGGAACAGCAGAGCGTGGACCTGACGCCGTGGCATTACTTCACTTTCCGGGTATACATCCTGATGCCGCGACCTGGTTGACCCAGGAGCGCATTATCAAGGCGGTAGGCATTGATACGCCGAGCATTGACCGTGGTCAATCCACTCTCTTCGAATCTCATCAACACCTTTTCGGGGCGAACATCCCAGCCTTCGAAAACGTGGCTAGCTTGGACCGCTTGCCGGAAACGGGCTCATACGTCATCGCCCTCCCGATGAAAATCGAGGGTGGAAGCGGCGGACCGCTTCGCATGGTTGGCATCATTCCCAACGAATAGCCACGCCCCTTACCTGAGGCCCTGTCATTCCTGGTCAGCGACCTGCCGTAGCGGCCGCCCTTTCCACAAATAGTAGATGGTCGGCAGTACAAGCAAGCCAAGGATGGTGGTGGATATCATTCCTCCGACCATGGGCGCAGCAATTCGCTGCATTATTTCAGCTCCTGTGCCCGTCCCCCAAAGGATCGGCATCAAGCCAATAGTGATAGAAAGGACGGTCATCATGATCGGGCGAATTCGCATAGCTGTGCCCTTGTAGATAGCAGCTCGAAGATCAGCCAGTGAGTTCATCTCTCCAGCCTCCACCTTTTCATTGTAGGCCTGGTCCAGATACGTGAGCATGATGATCCCGATCTCCGCCGCCACCCCGGCAAGGGCAATGAAGCCCACCCCGACGGCCACACTCAGGTTGAAGTCATAGAACCAAATCAACCAGATTCCTCCCACTAACGAGAACGGCAACGAAAGCATCACTAAGAGGCTTTCTTGGATGGATTGGAAGTTGAAATAGAGCAACAGGAAGATCACCAATAGCGTCACGGGTATGACTAGCATCAGACGATCTTTGGCCCGCTCCATGTACTCGTACTGGCCACTCCAAATGATAGAGTATCCTTCAGGAAGCTTGATTCGTCGCTCCACCTCAGCTTTGGCCGATTCTACATACGATCCGATATCGATGTCCCGGATATCTACGTAAATCCAGGCCGTACGACGTGCATTCTCGCTCTTGATGACAGGCGGCCCCTGAGTCAGCTCCATCTCAGCCACATACCCCAATGGAATCTGATTTCCGCGGGGCGTGGCAATTAGTACTCGTTCGAGCGCTGAGAGATTGTCCCTCATATCCCGACTATAGCGCACATTGACAGGGTATCGCTCCAGACCTTCCACCGTTTCCGTCACATTCATGCCCCCGATGGCAGACATGATTACGTCTTGCACATCGCCCACTGTAAGACCGTATCTGGCTGCTTCCAAGCGGTCAATCTTCCAGTCCAGAAAATGCCCCCCTACCGTCTTGTCGGGATAGGCACTAGCCGTCCCCGGGATGCTTTGCAGCACAGCGGCTATTTCCGAACTGACATCAGAGAGAACCTGCAGATCAGGTCCCATCAACTTCACACCAATGGACGTCTTGATACCCGTCGATAGCATGTCGATCCGGGTCTTAATCGGCATGGTCCAGGCATTGGTTAGCCCCGGAAACTGAATCGCAGCATCCATTTCATCGATCAACTTGTCCATTGTCATGCCCGGTCGCCACTCCTCTTCGGGCCTCAGCATTATGGTAGTTTCCATCATGGAAAGAGGCGCAGGATCTGTAGCAGTTTCAGCACGACCCACTTTCCCCAAGACATGATGCACTTCTGGAAAAGTCATCAGTATTCGGTCCGTTTGCTGGACCAGCTCTCGAGCCTTGGTAATACTCACCCCCGGATCCGTCGTCGGCATGTACAGGATATCTCCCTCATTAAGGGGAGGCATGAATTCCGATCCCATCCGAGATAATGGCCAGGCGGTAACCAGCATAAGAACCAGCGCTGCTCCTAGCGTCAAGAACTTAAACCGTAGCACCCAATGGATGAACGGATGATAGACCTTCTGAAAAAATCGGTTAATCGGATTGCGATGTTCTGGCAGAATGCGCCCTCGCACGAAATAACCCATCAACACCGGCACGACCGTGATGGCAAGAAGCGCAGCGGCGGCCATCGCATAGGTCTTTGTATACGCCAGCGGTTTGAATAGCCGGCCTTCCTGCGCCTCCAGTGCAAATACGGGGAGAAAGGACAACGTCACGATGAGTAACGAAGTAAACAAAGCCGGACCCACTTCTTTCGATGCATCGATCACAATCTGCCAGTGGTCCTTAATCCCTCGGTCACGCTCCAGATGCTTGTGCATGTTCTCTATCATGACAATGGCTGCATCGACCATCGCCCCAATGGCAATGGCGATGCCGGAGAGCGACATAATATTAGCGTTCAGACCCTGCATTCTCATGATCAGGAACGCGATCAGGATGCCCATAGGCAGTGTAAAAATGGCCACGAAGGCGCTTCGAAAATGAAGCAGGAAGATGATCGTGATTAAGGCCACGATGATGCTCTCTTCGAAGAGCTTACCCTTCAGGTTGTCGATAGCGCGCTGGATGAGCGACGAACGGTCATAGCCCGTCTTGATAGTGACTCCTTCAGGAAGTCCAGCCTGCAGCTCCTCTAGCTTCTTTTTCACTCCATCGATGGTAGCAAGAGCATTTTCGCCGTAGCGCATCACGACAATGCCTCCAACAGTTTCGCCCTCGCCATTCCATTCAAGCAGACCTCGGCGCATTTCGGGCCCTAGATGTACCTGACCCAGGTTCTTGATGAGAATGGGCGTGCCGTTGTCATCTACGCCTACTGGCACGTTTTCAATGTCCTCGATGGATTGGATATAGCCCAAGCCACGAACCATATACTCCGTTTCGCCGAGCTCAACGAGACGTCCTCCGACATCTGCATTGGATCGTTGAAGGGCCATTCGCACCTTGGAAAGTGGAATGTTGTAGGCCAGCAGTCGGTTGGGATCGACCTCTACCTGGTACTGCTTCACATAGCCACCGATGGAGGCTACTTCGGCAACGCCAGGCACGCTCATGAGCTCGTACCGTAGAAACCAATCCTGGATGGAGCGAAGCTCCTGAAGATCCACTTTATCTCCGCCATCGAGGACATATTGATAAACCCAACCTACCCCCGTTGCATCCGGACCAAGCGTGGGTGTAATGCCCTCAGGTAGTCGGCCGGCGACGTAATTCAGAAATTCAAGGACTCTACTACGGGCCCAGTACACGTCCGTGTCATCTTCGAAAATGATGTAGACGAAGGACAGGCCAAAGAAGGAATACCCTCGTACGGATTTGGCATACGGCACCGAAAGCATAGCCGAGGTGAGAGGATAGGTGACCTGATCCTCCACGACTTGAGGGGCTTGCCCCGGGTATTCGGTGAAAATAATGACCTGCACATCAGACAGATCGGGTATGGCATCCACGGGCGTATCCCGGATCGCAATGATCCCAGCGACGGCCGTCAGGGCAGTCAGAATCAGCACAAGGATGCGATTCCGGACCGAGAATTCGATAATGCGTTCAAGCATGGTTGTGTCCGGAATCAGTGAGTAGATGCAGTGCTTGAATCGGCGGGCATGGTTTCCATCGCTTCGCCGAGTGCTTCTTCCGCGCCAGCATTCTGCGACGTCCCCCGCATGCGGTCGATCGCCTCTTGAAGACGACTCTCTGAGTCGATCAAGAATTGGGATGAAATCACGATCCGCTCGCCTGCCTCAATGCCTGAGATAACATGAACCATATCATCTGCTTCTGCTCCGAGCTGGACTTCCCTAGGATCAACCCGCCCTTCGCCCGAATCAACGAATAAAAGGGCACGCTCTCCAGAACGAATTATGGCAGCTGATGGAACTACAACCACATCCTCGAGAGTGCTTCCTGCCAATTCAACATTGGCGAACATTCCCGGTTTAAGTTGCAGATCGGGATTGGCGACAATCAAGCGAACATGCACATCACGCGCTTTTTGGCGAAGGAAGGGGTAGATGTACGAGACTTCACCGGTAAGACGAACACCCGGCAGATAACTCAATTCAATGTCTGCTTTCTGGCCTTCAGATAACCACGGCAGTTCAAAGTCATAAAAACTGGCGTGTATCCATACCTGCCGCAAATCAGCCAGCCGATACAGTTCTTGCCCAGCCTGTATCCGAGCGCCTTCTGTTACTTGCTTAGACAGCACAACGCCAGTGATGGGGGCTTCAATAATCACACGCTGACGCACACTCCGATCTGCTTCAACCTGTCCAATAAACTCATCGGATAGGTCCCAATTCCGGAGACGGGTCCTAACCGCTTCAATCAAACGATCCGCCGCAGTCCGAGCTTCAACTGAGGCATCACTGCCCAGGGTATCGCGGTGCGAGAGCGCCAACAGGAATTCTTCCTGCGTCGTAACCAGTTCTGGCGCATACAATTCCAGCAACGGTTCTCCTTTTGTGACCGGTGCTCCTTCGAAGGCTACATGCAGAACCTCAACCCAGCCTGAGACGCGGGCGCTCACTTGGACTAGATTCTCTTCATCGACCATGATCTCTCCGATGGTTCGGATGGATCGGCTCAGATCCCTTCGCTCGGCCACGCCGTACCGGATACCCATATTCTGGGCAACGACGGGGTTGATGTGGACCGTGCCGGCTGATTCTGACTGATCGGACTGGGCCGCTTTAGCATCGTCAGCATACACCGGCTCGAGTTCCATCCCCATCCGGGACTTCCCGGGTTGATCGTAGATTTCGGTGGCGTCCATAGGAGCTCGCCAATACAGAATTTCGCGATCACTCGGAGCTGCCTGGGTCGCTGCACGTTCTGATGCGTCGACTGATGCGCCAGTCGTCTGCGACCCTATATAAAACGCTCCGATGCCCACCAAGACCACAATCAATGCTGTAAGCAAGTAGTGTGAGGTTTTCATTGGATCAATTGAGGTTTGGGTTATCCGATGGAGATTCGAGGGCTCCAGAAAGTCGGTAGAGCGCCCATCTAGCCATCTCCACGCCGATCTCCAGATCAACTTCTTTTTGGCTCAGTTCGAATGCCGATCGCTCCGCGTCGAGGGCATCAAGGAATCCCGTCGTTCCCGATCCATACCCCTGTAGGGAAGATGAAAGCATGGACGATGCTACGGGCAACAAGCGATTCTGAAGGTGGTCAAGCTGTTCATTCAATCGGTCATATCGTGATAATTGCTCCGACCACATCGCATCCCACGAGGCGATGAATCCTTCCATTCCAATCTGCTGGATTTCTAGGTTCAGCCGAGCTTCCTCCTCGCGGGCACGTTGCTGCGTTTTACCGAGGGGCACCCTGAACATCACACCGAGCCCGAGCGCATCGCGTCCATCAGAGGAGGCCGGGATGTCACTCTCCCTTATCGCCATCCAATTGACCGATAATCCGAAGTCAGGCCTATTCTGGAGCCGGACCATCTCAGCACTCAGCACTGCCTTATCAGCCGCCAACTGCAGCGCCCGATACTCAGCCCGGTCAACTGGTGACCCGACAGGAATCGGGCTGGACTCAAAGACTACGGCACCCTCAAGAATTGAAACCGGACGATGAACCAACTGCTGCAATCGAGCCAAAGCCATCTCTCGTTCCGCATCTAATTGAAGCAACATCTGATCTTGCTGAGCGATGGCGAGCTGGAGCTTCCACACGGCTTGTTGCGCTCCTTCACCCGTTTCATATCGCGACAATGCCACGGATTCAAACTGCATCAATCGATCTGTAAAATCGACAACCTCAGCCTTCATTCGATCCGTTTTCTGAATGGCTAGAACAGTTTGCAGTGCATCCAAAACAAGACCAGAACGCATTTGACGAAGGTTTTCCGCCTTCATGCCGGTATCCAGACGAGCCAATTCTCGCTGCAGCTCTCGCTTGCCGGGCCATGGCAGCATCTGCTCTACACGAAACTGCAGGATTTGCTCGCCTCGAGCTGTATGGATGGGAAAAGGGGAACCACCCAACATGACGGTTGGGTCAGGTAGCTGACCCGCAGATACTGAGCGCTCCTGGGAGGCTTCAATAATGGAGGCAAGAGCCATGATATCCCGATTACCGACTTCGACGGCTTCGATGACATCTTGCATCGAATGAACAATGAGAGTGTCTGGTGCCGTGCTTGGCGTTCGTGGAGACGCTTGTTTGCCGGATGCAGATACGCTCGCTAGCGAGCATACAATCAGTACCAACAAAGCCGTGCGATACCCGCTTGGGTACCGTCTAAAAAGTAGATGGGCCATATTCGCTTGTCGTGATGAACCGCAATAGGTGAAAGATGCGGACTCGTGGTAGAGTCAGGACCGTTCACGGCATCACAAGCGCAGGACGTTCCCTGATTCGGGAGAAGTGAGGCCAGGTAGTTTCCGTGACCACTGGGAGAGTTCTTTACCCGAAGAACTGGGCAGAATCAAGCCTTTAGAATGGACAACGTTTCCTTTTCCGACAACCATTCGTGGCGCCGAGAGTGCTTCTTTAGCGCCGCCATGGTTAGTGCAACAGCCCAGGCAGTCATCGTGAGAATGATCAGAATCAGACTCTGACGTGGTGGTCAAACAGACCGCGATAGGTATCGCCCCGCTGCTCATCTCTTGAGAGGAGGCCGTTTCCTCGCTCGGCGCATTCATACTCGCATGGTGCTCATGCCCACTTGCTTGCGAGGACGTCGCAAACAGAAGACAAACAAAAAGCACTATGGTGATGCGCAGGTACATGGCCTAAAGATACGGATAGACAGATCATGAATCATCACGAGGGGCAGGAGCTCAATCAATGCAGCGAGATGTGCTTCAAAAATCGTCTGACTGCACTTTCTGACCCGACCCATCCGAGCAGGAATCCAGCAAAAAGCATCAAGAAGGCAAACATGATCACAGATGAAGCTTCCATCCCTGCCAGTTGCGGCACATAGGTGCGAGCGACTACGTGTAAAACCCAAAGAATAAAAATGGCCAAAACCGACGAAATGAGGCCTTGAAGAATACCTTCAACGATGAATGGCTTCCGGATAAACCCGTCTGTAGCGCCCACCAGTTTCATGGTTCGAATCATCAAACGCCGGGAGTAGATGGCGAGCCGGATGGTATTGGCTACCAAGAAGATGGAGGCAATCAGGACTAAAAAAC
>Ga0055584_100000267_pt1 | contig 49293 bp, 42 predicted proteins | sample OSDHelmetaG_FD_58716 | JGI IMG/M metagenome (GOLD analysis project Ga0055584, IMG submission 58716) | Pelagic marine sediment microbial communities from the LTER site Helgoland, North Sea, for post-phytoplankton bloom and carbon turnover... | ecosystem: Environmental > Aquatic > Marine >... | reverse complement strand
AAAGGTAATATGCACGCATAAACATGTTGCAGCAGTCAACTTCAAAACGGCGAAGTAAACGCCCTGATGAGTAAAATCCATATACTCGTCTATGAAGCTGAAAACATAGGTGGCCTTTCAGTGCAGGCGCCGGATCGTATTGTGGTGAGACTTTTAAATGGCAAGGGGATTCGTCGGGAAATCAGTAATGTCCGTGGAACCAGAAATCTGCCATTGAGCGATGCGCATATCGGTTTCAAAGCCCGTGAGTCATTTGCCGCTGTGATTGCAGAATAAAGCGGATGAGTTAACTACACTGCTGGAGAATGATAAGGCCCCGGTGCGTCAAATCACCAATATAATCGAACGCTTTAAATAAAACATTTCCCCCATCGTTGAATTGAAAAGAAAAAAGCTGAAAGCAAAACGCAGCCACCTGAAGAAAATACAGGTCAATCTTGACGCCAGAGATCGGTTGAATCAGATCGTTGAGCATGGGATGTGTATAGGGTGTGGGATATGCCAGAGTATTGCCGGACCTGATCAGATAGAAATGCGGCTGGTACAAAATGGCACCGAACGCCCCATTGTAAAATCCACTCCGGGGGACACAACCATCGACAAGATCATGAGAATCTGCCCCGGCGCAAGGATTGAAGGCTTGCCGGACCACCTGGTGGAATCTGATAGCCAGTACGATGAAATGTGGGGCATCTGGCGTGAAATCGTCCTGGCCTGGTCTGCGGAGCCCAGGGTCAGATACATGGGTTCCACGGGAGGACTGCTCACCGCTCTTGGGCTGTATCTGATCGAGTCACAGCAGGTGGATTTTTTGCTTCATGCCACAGCTTCTCAGCGCTATCCGTCTTTTGGCCGGCGCTTTATCAGCCGAAATCGACAAGATGTGTTGCGCGCCGCTGGATCGCGCTACGGGCCTACTGCTGCGCTTGTGGATATTGTGCAAATACTCGAACAATGTGAGGAAAGCGGGGAGACTTTCGGATTTATTGGAACGCCTTGCGACGTTACCGCCTTGCGCAATCTCGGCGCTGAAGACCCGCGCGTGGGGCGTTTTTGCAAATATCAGCTGGCCATGGTTTGTGGCGGGTTTATGATGCCCTCTGGTCAGCAGGATCTTCTCAAGCAGTGGGATATTTTGATGAAAGACATTACTGCATTGCGTTACCGCGGTTACGGTTGTCCGGGACCCAGCAGAATCGAGACGTCGGATGGCGCAGTTACTGAAATAAACTATGTGGATTTCTGGGGACAGGACGATTCGGCCTGGCAACTGCCATTTCGTTGCAAGATGTGCGCGGATGGCATCGGTGATGCCGCGGATATAGCCGTTTCAGATACCTGGGAAGGAGGTGCTCCGGCCAGGGAAGGGCAGGATCGTGACCCCGGCACCAACGCCGCATTAATTCGCACCGTGGCCGGCCAGCAACTCATTGCAGAGGCGGTGGCAGCCGGCTATGTTTCTCTTGGCAATCGATTGACGCCGAGAGATATGGATCGATTCCAGCCCCACCAGAAGGTGAAGAAACAATCCATGTGGTCGCGTTTCGTTGGAATGCGCGCCGCAGGAAATGTGGTGCCGGACGTTCATGGCCTGCGACTTAAGCCGCTGGCTCGTCGCAATTCTCTTTCGGAAAATCTGGCCCAGGCCAGAGGTGCCCGACAGCGATGTCGCGATGGCAGCAATCGAGAGCAGACCCCCGCTGCTGTGGAAGACAACAGGGATGAAAATGCAACCTGATCGAGACCTGGTTGGTTATGGCAACCAGCCGCCCTATGCAGACTGGCCTGGTGATGCACGTGTTGCGGTCAATTTTTGTATTAATTACGAGGAAGGTGCAGAACTGTGTATTTTGAACGGGGATGACCGATCAGAGGTGAGGGTTTCGGATCTGGTAGTGGAATCCCGACCCGGTGCAAGAGATCTCAACATCGAATCAAATTATGAATATGGTGCGCGGGTAGGTTATTGGCGTCTGCTGCAAGCGTTTACCTCAAGAGGATTACCCGCCACGGTCAATCTTGTCGGGCTCGCCGGAGAACAAAACCCCTCTGCGCTGGGAGCAATGATAGACGCAGGTTTTGATCTCCAGCCACACGGCTGGCGCTGGATTGATTACCACACGTTGACCGAGGATGAAGAGCGCGTCCACATGAAAAAGAGTATCCAGCAGGTTGAAACTCTGACCGGCTCACCTCCACTCGGCTATTACGCGGGATTACCTTCTATTAATACGCGCAGACTGGTGGTTGAGGCAGGCACATTCTTATACGACTCGGACTCCTATGCCGATGATCTGCCATACTGGTCAACAGAATTTGGCAGACCACATCTGGTGTTGCCCTATTCGCTGGAGACAAATGATTCGCGATTTGGTCGAAAAGAGGGTTATCAAGTGGGTGATGAGTTTTTCACCTACCTTAAAGACACGTTCGACTGGTTGTATAAAGAGGGGGAGAAAACTCCCAGAATGATGACCGTTGGTTTGCATGCCAGGCTCTTGGGGCGTCCCGGACGTATTGGAGCGCTTCATCGCATCCTCGACTACATATCTGGCCATCAACATACATGGATTTGCCGCCGTAGCGATATCGCCAGACACTGGGCTGAAAGACATCCCTGCAAAGATAGAAGGTGAAAGAACTGTAATTCGCATAATTACAATGGATGTCTGCTGGATATAGCAATGCGGTTATAATCGCGCCATGAATAAATCAAGCAATACGTTCTGGCATCCTGCCTCAGTAACAAGGCAAGATAGACAAAAACTCAACGGTCACTCAGGTACGATCCTTTGGTTTACCGGCCTCTCGGGCAGTGGCAAATCCACTCTGGCACACGCCGTCGAGGAGAAGCTGTATCAGAGACAGTGCCGGACCACAGTCCTTGATGGAGACAATGTTCGTCACGGCTTGTGTGGTGATCTGAGCTTCAGCGGGGAAGATCGAACTGAAAATATACGGCGTATCGGTCAGGTAGCCTGCTTATTCGTCGACGCCGGTATGATCGTACTTACCGCATTTATCTCTCCTTTCAGGATTGACCGGCAGCGCGTGAGAATGATGGTGACTAAAGCTGAAGACTTTATTGAAATCTACTGCGACTGTCCTTTGGAGATCTGTGAGCAACGAGACATTAAGGGCTTGTACCAGCGTGCTCGCAAGGGAGAGATCGCCGATTTCACCGGAATATCTTCTCCCTACGAAGCACCTGCTAACGCTGATCTGATAGTGGATACCGGTACTGCAGCCGTTGACCAGTGTGTGAAACAGGTGATTGAATTCCTTGAGGGACGGGGTATGATTGAAAAAATCTGAACAACAGGAAATGTTGAAACAAACCGGCAATGATTGATTACCTGCTTTCAATCAGCCGTCGACGCAAACAGCTGCTGATGCTGTCGGTAGACGCTTTGCTGGTTGTTGTCGCATTGTGTGTGGCCCATTCACTGCGTGTGAACCGGTTTTACCTGCCAGAAGGAAATGAAGTTTACCTTTGGTTGATCGCACCGGTTATCGCGATACCAGTGTTTGTCCAGTTTGGTTTGTATCAAACGGTTATCCGGTATATCGGCTTCAATTCCCTGTGGAGAGTATTCCAGGCAATTAGTTTGTATGCGCTGCTTTGGGGTGTTTGTACCTTTCTATCTGGATTTGGTCTCACCCCCAGATCTGTGGTGATCATCAATTGGCTGGTTTGCCTGCTGTTTGTGGCAGGGGCGCGAATGATTGCGCGCTGGGTGTTGACCAATCGAGCGCCTGGGTTTCTTGGGGCCGAGCGGGAAGGGCGGAAAAATGTTGTGATCTACGGTGCCGGTGCTGCCGGGATGCAACTGGCAATTTCGACGTCATATAGCAACGAAATGCGCCCCGTGGCGTTTATCGATGACGATCCGGTGCTGGTCAATCAGCAAGTGAACGGAATAAGGGTGTATCACCCGGATGAACTGGCCAGACTGATTCGAGAATTCGCCGTAAAAGAAGTGTTGCTGGCAATGCCCTCGGCCAGCCAGCAGCGTCGTCATGACATTCTGACAACGCTGGAACACATACCCGTGCTGGTGCAGACCTTGCCAGATATATCTGAGCTTGAAAAGTGCGAAGTAAACCTGGAGGACGTGCGTGACATCGACATCAGTGATCTGCTGGAACGGGATCCAATAGCGCCGGTTGACGAATTGCTGCATGCAAATATTCAGGACAAGGTGGTGATGGTCACCGGTGCCGGCGGTTCGATTGGTTCAGAGCTATGCCGGCAGATCAGCCAGCTGGGCGTTTCAAAGTTGATTCTGTTTGACCACAGTGAATTTCATCTGTATCGGCTGGAGCGAGAGCTTGTGGATTCCGGGCTGGATTTTGAGTCAGTACTTGGGTCCGTGATGGACGCCGATCTGGTGGAGTCAGTATGCAGATCATACCGGGTGCAGACGATCTATCATGCCGCGGCCTACAAGCATGTTCCGCTGGTAGAACACAATGCCGCCGCAGGGGCCGCCAACAATATCATAGGAACACGAAATTGTGCTCTGGCTGCTATCGCAACGGGTGTTGAAACATTTGTATTAATTTCTACCGATAAAGCGGTCAGACCAACCAACATTATGGGCGCTACCAAACGTCTGGCAGAGCTGGTGCTGCAGCAGTTGAGTCGAGACAAGAGCTGTCCTACCCGGTTTACCATGGTCAGATTCGGCAATGTTCTCGATTCATCTGGTTCAGTTGTGCCATTGTTCCGAGAGCAAATCAGTAAAGGCGGCCCGGTGACGGTCACCCACCCCGAAATAATCCGTTATTTCATGACTATTCGGGAGGCTACGCAGTTGGTGCTGCAGGCCGGGGCAATGGGTCAGGGTGGAGACGTTTTTGTGCTGGATATGGGTGATCCGGTAAAGATTATTGGCCTGGCACGCAAGATGATCCATCTGAGTGGATTACAGGTTAAGGAGGTGAGCCTTCCCGATGGCGATATTGAGATTAAGTTTACCGGGCTGCGGAAGGGAGAAAAACTCTATGAGGAACTGCTGGTTACAGATTCATCGGTATCGACCACGCACCCGAGAATTATGCGGGAAAGTGAGGTGTCCATCAGTCTCGGCAGTCTCTCGTCCTGCCTTGAAAAGATGCAGCAGGCGATAGAGAGAAATGACAATGAGCAAATTCGGGTTCTTTTATTTGATATGGTCGAGTCATATAATCCGGCGCCAACTGAAAAAGCCAGCTGAGCCCCGAAACCCCGCGTTTATCGTCGAAGCACCGGCCGGCTGCACACAGGACTAACCTGATTTGGCTATCACTGAATTCTACCTGCACATTGCCTTTGGCATCGTCCTGACGGCGATCGCTACGCTGATCACCTGGGCCATGTTGAAGCATGGTCGCATTCTGGACCATCCCAATCAGCGCTCCTCGCATTCCCGGGCTGTCCCTAAATCTGGTGGTATTTCCATTGTAGTGACGTTTTTCATTGGCATGATTTTTATTGTGTTTTTTACCGATGAACACCTGGGTAGTGAGCGATATATTCTGGGGTTCGTGTTTTCTTCCGTGCTGATTGCCGTTATTTCCTTTGTTGATGATGTTTGGGAAAAAAGTGCTCGCTTCAAACTCGCCACCCATATCTTCGCTGTGGCTGTAGTGCTGTATAGTGGGATTGTGATCAATACCCTGACTTTACCCTGGATCGGTCGCGTTTATTTTGAGTGGGCAGGGTATCTTCTCTCGGCAGTCTGGATACTTGGGCTGACCAATGCCTACAATTTTATGGATGGTATCGACGGCCTGGTAGGAAGTACCGCATTAATTGCCGCCATATTTTTCATGGCGATAAGTTATTACGAAGGCAGCTCTTTTGTTTATATAACCGGATATACCATCATCGCCGGGTCTATTGGATTTCTGATTTACAATGCGCCGCCGGCAAAAATATTCATGGGCGATGTAGGTAGCGCCTTCCTTGGTTTCGTCTTCGCTACCCTTGCAATCATTGCGGCTCGTTATGATGATTCGAGAACGTCATTCCTGGTGATGCCGATGCTTTTGTTTCATTTTATTTATGACACGCTGTTTACCTTTGTCCGACGGCTGCTGCGTGGCGAGAATACCTTACAGGCTCATCGCACCCACCTGTATCAACTAATGGTGCGAAGTGGTCATACCCACCTTGAAGTGACATTACTCCTTAGTTGTATGGCTTTCCTTCAGGGTCTGGGTGCTATCTGGATGGTAAATATCCCGGGAAATGAGCGTCTATACGTGTTTATTCCATTTCTTTTACTGCAAATTATTTATTCACGTCAGGTGTTAAGGCGGGCAAGAAAGTCAGGTGTCAATCTGGGTGACAATGATTCAGCAATCGCCAGGGGCAGGTAGATGAAAAGAATTTTTGTTGCGGGACATAACGGAATGGTTGGTTCGGCCATTGTGCGAAAATTACAGACACAGCCAGATGTTGAAATTATCTGCCGCGATCACAGTCAGCTTGATCTCAAGGATCAAAGCGCAGTCTCATCTTTCTTCGCGCAACAGAATATTGACCGTGTTTATATGGCAGCGGCCAGGGTGGGAGGTATATTTGCCAATAATGCTTACCCGGCGGACTTCATTTTCGACAACCTTTCTATTCAAAACAATGTCATAGGCGGGGCGTTCGCCGCAGGGGTAGAGCGCCTGTTATTTCTCGGTTCATCCTGTATTTACCCCAAGTTTGCTGAACAGCCTATGGTGGAGGCGGCTTTACTGACGGGGGTGCTCGAGCCCACCAATGAGCCTTACGCCATTGCAAAGATCGCCGGGATAAAGTTGTGCGAGTCTTTTAACAGGCAGCATGGTTGTGACTTTCGCAGCGTCATGCCAACCAACCTTTACGGCATCAATGATAATTTCCATCGCGAAAACAGCCATGTTATTCCAGGCCTGATGCGGCGTTTTCATGAGGCCAGGCAAGATCGCGCAAAACAGGTGACGGTATGGGGCACGGGCAACGCCCGTCGGGAATTTCTTTGCGTTGACGATATGGCGGAGGCCTGCATCTTTGTGATGAATCAGGACAGGAAATCCCTGGATACGGTGGTCAAACCCACACTTTCACATCTCAATATCGGCACCGGCGAGGACGTCAGTATTCGCCAACTGGCAGAGACCATGGCCCGGGTGGTGGGGTTTGGTGGGGAGATCGATTTCGACAGCAGTAAGCCAGATGGTACGCCACGAAAGCTGCTGGACGTGAGTGCTATTCGTCGTCTGGGATGGCAATACCGGATCGAGCTCGAAACTGGTCTGGCCAATACCTACCAGTGGTTCTGCGACAACATCGCTGATATCAGAAATTAGGGGTTGGATCAGGCAGGACCGGTTCCACAGGCAGGGCAGCGTGGATTTTTCGGAATCGTCATTTTCTGCCATTCCATAAACTGGGCGTCGAATAACCACATCGCGCCATGGAGTTGACCACGTCCCAGTAGAATATTGACCGCTTCAAGGGCCTGCATAGTACCAATAACGCCTACCAGGGGAGAAATCACGCCTTCTGCTGCGCAACTGGCGGCTTCTACATCAGGGTTTTGATATAGACATTGATAGCAGGGGCTGTTTTCCTGATTGGGGTCGAAAGCGGTTACCTGACCTTCCCAGCGAATAGCTGCCCCGGAAACCAGTGGTGTACGCGACTGTAATGATGCAGTGTTCAACTGGAACCTTGTAGGAAAATTATCGGTGCAATCGACAATCAGGTGATGAGCCGATGCCAGTTGCCCGAGTTCTTCACTTTCGAGGGTGTAATCCAGGCAGTTTATTTTGATTGCCGGATTGATGGCACGCAGCGTTCTGGCTGCAGATTCTGTTTTAAGCGAGCCGATATCACTGTGGCCATGGGCGATCTGGCGTTGCAGATTCGATTCGTCCACTATATCAAAATCAGCGATACTTAGATGCCCAACCCCCGCAGCGGCCAGGTACATTGCAACCGGTGAGCCGAGACCGCCCATGCCGACAATCAGCACTGAAGCATCGCGCAATGCTTTCTGACCTTCCAATCCCACCAGGGGAAGTTTGATCTGGCGGCTGTAGCGCTCAAGAAACTCTGAATCTGTATCTGCCATGTACAATTTTGCCTCTAGATTGCTGGTAAAAGTCCGATGATTCCCCATATTTTCTGAAATGATCAAGCGCGTCAGACTAAATGGGTAATCCTGAAGAAAGGGTGACGGTATCTGGGCAATATCAACTGCCACTGGAACGGCACCAGGTTTGGGGCAGGATAAATGATCCTTCCACCCTACAGCAGTGTATCAAAGGCTGTGATCTGGTGCGCAGGAATGCAGATGGATCGTTTGAGGCGATATTTCGTTTTCGAATGGGGCCGTTCAGCCGTCAGATCACAGCGACCATGGAGGTCGAGCCGCTGTCTCCGCCAGCACACTACCAGCTGCGCTCAATCCTCAATTCAAGCCGAATAGGCCAGGCAAGCGGTCACGCCAATGTGCAACTTGAGACCAGGGACCGGGGCACGCTGCTCTGTTATCAGGCGGAAATTGCGGTAAGTGGCTGGTTTGCCAGGCTTGGATCGAACTTCACTCGAACCGCTGCGGACCGCTATATGCAGGGCTTTTTTGCAACCTTTGTCGCACTGGCCTCATCTGGTGATGGCGAAGAATTGCGCTAAAGGTCGCATTGGAATTTATCCCGCTGCTCTCTATAATCAACGACCCATACCTAGTGAAAAAATCATGCCCACCCCGGTGACTGACTGTGTTTGTGCGGTGCTTCTTGCAGCGGTGATCTGCGAGGAACGCCAATGAAATCAGGAGTTTCAGATCTGGCTTTCCTGAATGGTGGAAACCTTTCTTACCTCGAGTCTCTATATCAGGACTCGCTCGAAAATGGCGCAGATTCCAACTGGCAGCAAATTGCAGATGTACTGCCATCGCAACTACCCGACGCAGATGTAGTTGCCACTCCCTCTGGCTCAAGAGAGTGGATGGAGACAGCGGCCCATAAACAAGGTCAGGTATCTAAGCTGATTATGGGTTATCGGGCCCTTGGGCACCTGCTTGCGGACATTGACCCTATTGACACCATGCCGCGGGGAGATGCCGGAGAGCTTGAACTGGCGCAATACGATTTAACCGATGCGGATCTGGAAAGTGAATTTGATGTTGGTGATCTGGCCGGTGGTGGTCGGATGTCCCTGCGACAGATCCTGGCTTACCTGCAGGACGCCTATTGCGGCCCTATCGGTTATGAAATTCGCTACCTTACCTCCATGGAACAACGGGACTGGCTGATGTCTCAGGTTGAAACCGTACCAGTCCGTTTGTCTCTCGATGCAGAGGAAAAAATAAATATCCTGACCAAGCTGGTTGCAGCTGAAGGTCTTGAGCGCTATCTGCATACGAAATACGTCGGACAGAAACGATTTTCTCTGGAAGGTGGCGATACACTGATTCCGATGCTGTCAGATATGATTCAGCAGTTTGGCAAGAGAGAGGTGAAGGAGGTCATTATTGGTATGGCTCACCGTGGCCGCCTCAATGTGCTGGTGAATATTCTGGGGAAAGCCCCTGCTGATTTGTTCAGTGAGTTTGAGGGCGCCTATGAAACTGAGGATGAAGATACACAGACCGGAGATGTCAAATATCACCAGGGGGCATCTTCCGATATCCAGACAGAAAGTGGCAATGTGCACGTCGCGCTTTCATTCAACCCCTCTCACCTGGAAATAATAAATCCGGTGGTCGAAGGCTCTGCCCGGGCCAGGCAGGAACGTCGGCAGGATATTAATCGCCGTCAGGTGGTGCCGATCCTGATTCATGGCGACGCAGCATTTGCCGGTCAGGGCGTGGTAACGGAGACCCTGAATATGTCTCGTACCCGCGGATATTCCACAGGGGGAACGGTGCATATTATTATTAATAACCAGATTGGTTTTACCACCAATACACTGGATGCACGTTCAACGCTTTATTGCACTGAAGTAGCGAAACTGGTGCAAGCACCGATTCTGCATGTTAACGGCGATGATCCCGAGGCGGTTGTTGCTGCGGCACGGATGGCGATGGATTATCGCATGAAGTTCGCCGGTGACGTTGTCATTGACCTGGTATGCTACCGGCGGCATGGGCATAACGAGGCTGATGAACCTTCCATTACCCAGCCGGTGATGTACCGCAAGATCAAGGCTCACAGAACGCCGCGGGAGATTTATAGCGACAGGCTGGTGGCGAATAAAATAATAACCAGCGCCGAGATAAAACAACTGACTGAAACATACAGGGAGCAGCTTGATCATGGCCACGTAGTGGCTGGTCAGGTGATCGATCCTAACAAAGCGCTCAGAATGGTGGACTGGGAGCCTTATCTCGGAAAACAGTGGGATGTTGAGGTTGAGACAAGCATCAGTGAACAAAGACTGGCCGACATAGGCGCTAAATTTATTGAGGTGCCTGAAGATTTTACAGTGCATCCACGTGTGGCAAAAGTGTTACAGGATCGCAGTGAAATGGTTGCCGGCGATAAGCCAATGGACTGGGGCTGTGCAGAGTTACTGGCCTACGGTACCTTGCTGATGGAGGATTATACTGTGCGTCTTTCCGGTCAGGATGCAGGCAGGGGTACGTTTTCCCATCGTCACGCTACGCTGCATGATCAGGCCCATGCGCGCACCCATGTGCCGCTGCAATATGTGACGGAAAATCCCAGTGACTTTCTGGTAATAAACTCACTTTTATCGGAAGAGGCGGTGCTGGGTTTTGAATATGGCTATGCCACCACTGCGCCACGTACTCTGGTTATCTGGGAAGGCCAGTTTGGCGACTTCGTCAATGGCGCGCAGGTTGTTATTGATCAGTTTATCAGTAGCGGCGAGGCGAAGTGGTCAAGAGTCTGCGGGCTGACAATGTTTCTACCTCATGGTATGGAAGGCCAGGGGCCGGAACACTCTTCTGCGCGCCTGGAAAGGTTTCTGCAGTTATGTGCTGAAAATAATATGCAGGTTTGTGTGCCAACTACTCCAGGGCAAATGTTTCATATGTTGCGTCGTCAGATGATCCGGCCACTGCGCCGGCCGTTAATTGTAATGACGCCAAAAAGCCTTCTGCGGCATAAACTATCGGTATCCTTTCCTGCGGATCTTACCTCTGGCTATTTTCATAATGTGATTGGGGAAATTGATGAGCACGATCCAGCTGCGGTCAAGCGCGTGGTGATGTGTTGTGGAAAGGTTTACTATGATCTTCTGGAAGAGCGCAGGCTGCGAGGCCAGACCGATGTTGCGCTGCTGCGGATCGAGCAGTTGCATCCGTTTCCTAAGAATGAACTCACTGCGGAGCTTGGAAAATTTACAAATGCCACGGAGTTGGTATGGTGTCAGGAAGAGCCAAAAAACCAGGGTAGCTGGTACCAGATCAGTTACTACCTGCGCAAACTCCGCAATAAGGCGATAAACCAGAAGCTGCGTTATGTTGGCAGGGAAGGTTCGCCGTCACCTGCTGTGGGCTATTACAAGCTGCATGTAGAACAGCAACAAAAACTGGTGAATGAAGCTCTGACCTTCAGCAAATAACATTTAATCACTCGCACACACCTAAATAACCAATATCATGTCCCTAGAAATTAAAGTCCCGGTGCTGCCGGAATCGGTTGCAGATGGATTGTTGCTCGATTGGAACAAACAGCCGGGCGATACTATTAGTCGCGATGAAGTGCTGGTTGAGGTAGAGACCGATAAGGTGGTGCTGGAAGTGCCGTCTCCGGAAGATGGCGTGGTCACCGAGATATTGGCAGCGTCCGGGGACACCGTAACTTCAGGTCAGGTGCTGGCAATTATCGAAGTCGGGGCTGTTGCGGAAACAACCAGAGATATTACCGCCGGTGACGCTGGTGCGTCTGATGACAATAGTTCAGGCGCTGCAGCAGAAGATCCGCTGATGGGGCCCGCAGTAAGGCGATTGGTGGAGGAGCACGGCCTGGATCCGTCAGTGATTACAGCGACGGGTCCTGGCGGCCGTCTGACCAAAGAAGACCTGTTAGCGTTTATTACCAAACAGGTGGCACCAGATGGATCAGTAAAAGCGCAGGTGTCGGCGCCCGCCGCTGCGGTTTCGCCACCCTCTGGCGTGGCGAAACAGGTGACTGGGTCGGCAGCAGCGCCGCGGGTCGCAGGTAGCCGTGAGGAACTGCGAGAGCCGATGTCGCGGTTGCGGCAGACCATCGCCAGTCGTCTGGTGCAGTCCCAGCAAACCGCCGCAATGTTGACTACCTTTAATGAAGTCAACATGGAGCCGGTGATGTCATTGAGGGGGAAATATAAGGAACAATTTGAAAAGACCCATGGTGCCCGTCTCGGTTTCATGTCTTTCTTTGTCAAGGCAAGCGTTGCGGCGCTGCAGAAGTATCCTCTGGTCAATGCCTATATAGATGGCACAGATATTGTGAGGCACCAGTATCAGGATATAGGGATAGCAGTTTCCTCCCCCAGGGGTCTTGTGGTGCCGGTATTGAGAAATTGTGAAGATATGGGGTTTGCAGATATTGAGTCGCAGATACGGCAATATGGCAGCCAGGCCCAGGAAGGAAAAATCGGGCTGGATGCGCTGTCAGGTGGTACCTTCACCATTACCAATGGTGGTGTATTCGGCTCCCTGCTGTCAACGCCGATTATCAATCCACCCCAAAGTGCAATTCTCGGGATGCATAAAATTCAGCAACGCCCGGTAGCAGAAAATGCTGAGGTGGTCATCAGGCCGATGATGTATCTGGCATTGTCCTATGACCATCGTATTGTCGATGGCAAAGAAGCAGTGCAGTTTCTGGTTGCGATCAAGGAAATGATCGAGGATCCGGCAAGGATGTTGCTGGACTGCTGATTCAGTCTTTCCTTCCGTAATTGGCCTGACCCCCGGGACCTGGTCACTGCCTGGTCCCATGGTTTTTAATAATGTTTAAACGCAGATAAAAAGAGAGTACGACATGGCAGAACATTATGACGTGATTGTCATTGGTGGTGGTCCTGGAGGATATGTAGCAGCGATTCGTTGCGCCCAGCTCGGTCTCAAGACCGTGTGCATTGACGACCTGGTGGATCAAGATGGCAAGCCATCCCTTGGTGGAACCTGCCTCAATGTCGGCTGCATTCCATCCAAGGCACTGCTTGATTCATCAGAACAGTTTCACCGCCTGCAGCACCAGTTTGGCGCCCATGGCATCACTGCTGATAATGTCGCCATAGATATCGGCAAAATGCAGCAGCGTAAGCAGGAAATTGTTAAAAGCCTAACCGGAGGAATCAGCACGCTGTTCAAGGTCAACAAGGTGGCTTCCATTCATGGTCGAGGTCGCCTGATGGCGGGTAAACACGTCGCCATCACCAACCCTCAAAGCGGCGAGATCACCGAAACTATCGCTGCCAACAATATTATTCTTGCCGCTGGTTCGGTACCTGTGGCGCTCGATTCCGTTCCTTTTGATGGCGAGTTTGTGGTGGATTCAACAGGTGCTCTCGGCTTCGATCGGGCGCCAGCGCGGTTGGGTGTGATTGGTGCAGGTGTGATTGGACTGGAGCTCGGCAGTGTCTGGAGTCGACTTGGTTCTGATGTGGTGCTGCTTGAGGCGATGGATGATTTTCTTGGGGCTGCAGATCACCAGATTGCCCGGGAAGCCGCCAGGCAGTTTAAGAAACAAGGTCTCGATATTCGCCTTGGATCCAGAGTCAGCAAGGTCAGCTCAACGCCCAGTGGTCTTGAGCTGATTTATGAGCAAAAAGGCAAGCAGCAATCAGTGGAAGTAGATCGCGTAGTGGTTGCTGTGGGGCGCAGACCGGCCAGTGACGGCTTGCTTGCTCCAGATTGCGGGGTGGGCGTGGACCAGCGGGGATTTGTTGAGGTTGACGATCAATGCAAGACTGCCGTGAAGGGGGTATGGGCGGTCGGTGATCTGGTGCGTGGGCCAATGTTGGCGCACAAAAGCTCCGAAGAAGGGGTTGCGGTTGCTGAACGCATTGCCGGGGGCGCTGGCCATATTGATTTTAATACCGTGCCTTGGGTGATATATACTTCGCCGGAGATCGCCTGGGTTGGCAAAACTGAAAACCAGCTCAAGGAAGAAGGCGTAGCTGTAAAAATCGGCAATTTCCCCTTTGCTGCCAACGGGCGCGCCAAGGCTATGGAAGATACCGCTGGGATGGTCAAAATAATTGCCCATGCTGAGACCGATCGTATTCTCGGTGTGCATATTATTGGTCCCCATATTTCTGAAGTAATTGCAGAGTGTGTGGTGGCGATGTCGTTCCATGCCAGCTCTGAAGATCTGGCGAGAATTGTGCACGCCCATCCGACGTTGTCAGAGGCGGTTCATGAAGCCGCGCTGGCGGTTGATAAACGTGCGATCCATAAATTTGGTTAATTTACTGATGTCTTTTCCTCACGAAATATTCAAGGCCTACGATATACGCGGTATTGTTGATCGCACGCTGACCAGTGAGCTGGTACTGGAGATTGGTAAAGCCCTGGGCAGCGAAGCGCTGTTCCAGGGCGTCGATACCGTCGTCATTGGTCGAGACGGACGGCTGTCGGGGCCTGCACTGGCGGATGCGCTGGCTGAAGGGTTTCAGGCTGTTGGCTGTAACGTGATTGACATTGGCCAGGTGCCAACGCCGGCACTTTACTTCGCAACCAAAGAATATGGCACGGGTACAGGGGTCCAGGTAACAGGAAGCCATAATCCTCCTGAGTACAACGGCCTGAAAATGATGATAAATGGCACCACGCTGTCAGGTGATCTGATTCAGAACATTAAGCAGCGTGTGATTAGTCAGGATTTTTTACAAGGTGCGGGTGGATTTGAGCGCCGGGCAATTCTCGATACCTACTGTGATCGAATTATTGAAGACGTAAATGTGTCGAGACCATTAAAGGTGGTTATCGACTGCGGTAATGGTGTTGGTGGTGGTGTAGCACCGAGGCTGTTTAAGGAGATTGGTTGTGAGGTTATCGAACTTTTTTGTGAAGTGGATGGTACTTTTCCCAATCATCATCCTGACCCGAGTCAGCTGGAAAATCTGCAGGACCTGATCCGCACGGTCAAGGAACAAGGCGCGGATTTCGGTATGGCTTTTGACGGTGATGCTGACCGACTTGGGGTGGTATCACCAGAAGGAAATGTCATCTGGCCCGATCGTCAGATGTTGCTGTTTTCCCGTAGTATCCTTGCTGCCCAGCCGGGTGCTGAAATAATTTTTGATGTTAAATGTTCGCAGATCCTGCCGGCAGACATTACCGCTCATGGTGGTAAAGCAACTATGTGGAAAACCGGCCATTCATTTATAAAAAGCAAGTTAAAGGAAACAGGCGCTGCACTCGCAGGTGAGATGAGCGGTCATATTTTCTTTAATGATCGCTGGGGTGGCTTTGATGATGGTCTATATGCCGGTGCTAGACTTTGTGAGTTACTTTCGGCCAGCGATCAGTCCCCAGGGGAAGTTTTTAATTCTTTACCCAATACTTTCAATACGCCAGAACTCCGGCTGGACATGGAAGAAGGCGAACACTATGCATTGATGGACGAACTAAGCAAAAAAGCCAGTTTTCCTGGGGCGACGGTGAGCAGGATCGATGGTCTGCGTGCGGATTTCGATGATGGTTTTGGCCTGATAAGGCCGTCAAATACCACGCCAACTCTGATTATGCGATTTGAATCTCACACTGAACAGGGATTACAACGCATCAAGGACCAGTTCCGGGAGCTGTTGCTCTCCACCCGTGACTCCCTGCAGCTTCCCTTTTAACGGCGAATCTTTTCTCGATTAATAAACGCTTTGAATCAGTTCTCTGGCCTGTTGGTCAAGGTCATCCATTCCACGGGCTTTGAAGGTGCTGCTGGCATCAGATAAATAACGCCGGGCGCGGGCCATGGCGTCATTAGAGTTATATAAAATCGCCAGCACCCCCTGTTGCCTGTGGAACATGGCGCGTTTCGAAATATTTTCCAGCGACTTGCTTGCAAGAAGTCTGAAGTGCCATGCGCGCGCCAGATTCTCCTGATTCAGATAATAGTGATACAGGCGCTGGTAGTCTCTGGCTACAGCAATCTGATTGATGCTTTCTTCATATGTCTGATAGTTGGCGTCAATTTCGTTTTCAACATTAAACAGCCGCCATTCTTCAATACCTGCGTCACGCAATCGAGCCAGTTGAGCCCGGGCCGGACCTAGCTGTCCTGATGAAGAATATAACCTGGCTGATTCAAGGCTGGCCTGTTCCGCCTGGTAATGGTCACCGGTTTTTTGGAACAGCAATGCGAGTGTGGAATATGCACTGGCTGCGGCGTTAAATCGATTGATAGATAGACTATGGCTGATGGCGCCTTGGATGTTCTGCTGCGCCAGCTGGTATTGTCGGCGTAACAGCTGATTGCGACCAATTTGCAGCGCATCGTATGCATAACCCGCGCTACGGGCTATTTCCCGGGATCTCAGATGGGTGCGTCCAAGCTGCATGAAAATTTCACCGCGAGCCTGATTGTGATTAGTGGCGTCTACCAGGTCCAGGGCTTCGTATAAATACACTTCTGCAGAATCGAGGTTTTGCTGTTCGATTGAGACTTCTGCCAGAAGAGAAAGTATTTCTATTATCTGTCTGGACTGGTTTCGTTTCACCGCATCGGCAGCGAGGTTAAGCAGCCGATCCTTCAGGGTAGCAAACTGTCCTTCGGCAAACAGGGGCTGCAGTTGTGGATCGATTTCACGAATAGATTTATAGGTTTCGGCTTGTATCAACGCTTCAGCCGCTGCATCCACCAGTGGTTCAGGGGGCGCTGGAATCTGACTTGCTGGTGTGGAAATACCAATATCGAGCTCAGGCGGTGAGTTTTGTTGCCAGGGCTTGGTCTCCATCAGCAGAACGAGGCTGATGGCGGCAATACCGGTCACGGTAACCCTGGTGCTTTCCGGCAATGCTGCCAGGTGTTTAATCAGCTTATCCAGCATTTTCTCACTCCCTAATCCCAGGTGCAGTATAGAGATAGAATTGAGATCAGACAAATAATGAACAGGCAATGATCGGTTTGGCATGTTAAGCGATTATAGGCTGTATTTATGTAATTTTAGGCGATTATGGCGTAAATTTAGCGGATTTTGGCTTCGACCGATCAATAATTAAAGCTTGATTTCCGTCTATTTGTCTCTATATTCAATCTTCTTATAAACAAAATAAAAGGAGGGTCGCCATGGGCGCAACGTCTATTGCTGCCATTGTTCTAATCGCACTTGCGGTGCTCACCGTAATGAAATCGGTGGTCACTGTGAGGCAGGGGTATGAATTCACGGTCGAACGCTTCGGCAGGTTTACCCGGAACATGCGACCGGGCATCCATTTTCTCATTCCCTATGTTGATTCCATCGGTGCCCGAGTCAATATGATGGAGCGGGTAATGGAAGTGCCGTCACAGGAGGTGATTACCCGGGATAACGCTGTGGTCAGGGTAGATGGCGTAGTGTTCTTTCAGGTTCTGGACGCAGCCAAGGCGAGTTATGAGGTCAACAGTCTTGAAAATGCAATATTGAATCTGACCATGACCAATATTCGAACGGTGCTGGGTTCCATGGATCTTGATGAATCACTATCCAAGCGAGATGCAATCAATGCTTCACTGCTGAATGTAGTTGACTCCGCCACCACTCCATGGGGTATCAAGGTAACGAGAATCGAAATAAAAGATATTACCCCCCCTACAGACCTGGTTGACTCCATGGCCAATCAGATGAAAGCGGAACGGGATAAACGGGCTCAAATTCTTGTTGCGGAGGGTGCGCGGCAATCAGCAATCTTGCGCGCTGAAGGCCAGAAGCAGTCGGTTATTCTTGACGCCGAGGCAGAAAAAGAAGCCGCCTTTCGTAACTCTGAAGCAAGGGAGCGCGAAGCCCAGGCGGAAGCAGAAGCGACGCGCATGGTGTCTGAGGCGATCTCCGCGGGAAATATTAATGCTATCAATTATTTCGTGGCGCAGAAATATATCAGTGCGCTGGGCGATATCGCTTCGGCAGATAACCAGAAAGTGATGTTCCTGCCCATCGAAGCCACCAGCCTGCTTGGCTCATTGGGCGGTATCGGTGAGATCGCCAAAGAAACGTTTAAACAAAATAAATCAGAAAGCTAACGGAAGCATGTTTGATATTTTCGAGATGACGCACTGGAGCTGGCTGATTCTTGGCCTGGTACTGCTGGTGCTGGAACTGGTGGCGCCGATCACCTTCTTTTTATGGCTTGGCGTGTCTGCTCTGGTGACTGCTCTGGTATTGTTTCTGTTGTCGGATATGTCCTGGCAGCTGCAGTTTCTGTTGTTCTCTGTTTTGTCAGTAGGCAGTATTTTTGTTTCGCGTAAATTCCTGTTACGGCAAAATCAAATCAGTGAATTGCCAAACCTGAACCGTCGTAGTCAGCAATATGTCGGCAGGGTGTTCACCCTGACCGAACCAATTACCAACGGTTATGGCAAGATTTCGGTCGATGACAGTCAGTGGCGGGTTACTGGTCCGGCGCTGGAGAAGGGTGCTGCGGTACGTGTGACAGCGGCCAACGGTTCAGTATTTGAAGTTGAAGCGGCCGAACTTACCTGAGGTGTTTTTCTACCCGTCCCTGAGTTGATTCCGGCTGTGATTCTGGTCAATGATTGAGCTGATCACAGGCGGCGCACGCAGCGGCAAAAGCAGCTATGCTCTCTCCCAGGCTGAGGCTGTTGAGGGAAACCATATTTATATTGCAACAGCCACTGCCGAAGACAGGTCTATGGAGAGACGTATCCGACGCCATCAGGAGGAGAGAGATAACTGCTGGGCCTTGATCGAGGAGCCTCTGGCGGTATCACAGATCATGAGTGATTATGGTAAGGGTGATGTCGTTCTGATTGACTGTCTGACACTGTTGCTTTCAAACTGGCTTTGTTCACACCAGGCCAGTAAATGGGTTGCTGAAAAGGAAAATCTGTTGCAAGCCCTTGCAGATACCGAGGCTTCGGTTTTCATTGTGACCAATGAAGTCGGCATGGGTGTTGTACCCATGGGTGCATTAAGCCGTGACTTTGTTGATGAATCAGGCTGGCTGCACCAGGCAGTGGCGGGCATCTCAGACAAGGTCACATTGGTAATGTTTGGTATCCCATCCGTCATTAAAGCGTCAGATTAACTCTTGCAACCGTTGCGCTACCGGTTGAATGGAGTACAGGCCAGGTTTGCTTTCAAAGCTATTTGGTAGCGGCCTGGCGGTAAATCCATTATTATCCCGCGCAGCTTACCTATCTTCTTATTATCAGTGTATCTATTCCTGGTTCTGCTGTCTGCGATTGCGCTTAGTGCAGGGTTCTGGCTAGATAACCCCATCCTGCATCCAGTTTTACGATGGTGGTGGGTATTTCTGGTCGCAGCATTTATTGTAGTGAGTCTGCAATCCCCGCTCCGTTCGCAACCACCGGCTCATCGTAATCTGATTGTACTTTGCTGTGCTGGCAGCATGATGGCATTTATCCTTTTCACCAGCAGCACTATGCTGATATATCTTGCCGGAACGATACTATTGCTTGCCTGGATTGTGGCAACCCGTCTGAATCGAACCGTTGCAAATGTAGCTCAGGGCTCCCCATGGTTACTGATCGTTCTGATTGCCATTGCCCTTGGCCTGCTGCCCATAGCGATAAACAGGGTTCAGGTGAGGTTGCCAAATTTATCAGCCGGAACCCTGCTGACACTCTACCAGTCGTCTGATGATAGTCCACTGCTGGACGCGCAGTTTTATAATCGGATCAATGATCACCAGGAAATTGTTGCGAGCCTGGGGACGGAAATTCTGTTTCAACAACCCCATGATGCTCCGCTGCTGCAGATCCAGATATTACGCCCCAAAATTGTTGTACGCCTTGTTTCCATTGAGTATGAGACCAGACTGGCATACTACCGGCTGCCGCTGTTTCGGTTAACCGGCGAACGGCTGCTGCAATTGCAAGTGGCTGAGCAAAGCGCGCCGTTCAATATGCAAATGGATCATGGTCGGTTATTGATTGATCAATTGTCGACCAGTCACCCTGCGATGATACAGCTGCCACATATGGACGATCACAGCATTCCTTACTCGAGTCGGGCTGTGGTGGTGGGCGCAAGAATATTGTTATGGCTGATGATCTGTTTTGGTCTGATGAAATGGGCGCCCAGCGGGTTGGTATTAAGAGGTCACAGAAATGTTGTCTAAATCCACTTCAATTATCAGATACTGGTACTGGGTGTGGTTGATAAGCGCGATGTTCGTTGGCGTAATGGTAATGTTTTTTCTTACCAGATACCCTGCATGGCTGCATTACAGTTATCGAGGTCTCAGCCTGTCTCACGAAATGAGTTATGGCGTCTGGTGGTCGGCGATCTGTCTTTTCCTTGCCGCTATTGTATTTGCTAATGTGGGTGCTGCGGTTGAGCGTGGCAGTAGTAAACCGTGGCCATGGTATTTGCTGGCCGTGGGAATGCTGGCCTTAGCCTTTGACGAAGTCGGCTCACTGCATGAAACGGTTGCAAGGGTCGCCGGGTGGCAAGGTCTGGTGCCTTTCGGGCTGGTGCTGGGCATTGGATTTGGCGCCGCACTGATTGAGCTGCTGCGCAATCCAGCCTCGCGTATGGCCGCAACCCTTGTCATTTTCGGGCTTGGTATTTTTGCCACAGTCGTTGGACTTGAGATGCTTGAGCATGACTACAGTTTTCAGCATCCTTTCTGGCGTCGGGCCAGACAGGTTGGCGAAGAGGCTAGCGAGCTGGTAGCAATGGGCTTGCTCATTACCGCAGGCCTGGTTGCAATGAAGAGAATGGGTGATCCGGACAGGCGTGTTATTAATGCCACTGCCATTGTCCAGCGATTGGCGGACTATCCTCTAGCTGTGTTTATATTATTCATATTGCATTCCGGACTCACTGTTGCAGTGATCCTTCCAAACTACACATTTTTTCCTGAGGGTAATCCTTCAGCGCTGTTTCCCATGCTGATGTTTTTTTGCCTGGGGATTATGGCTGCGATTAATGTTCAAAAGGGCGAGTCCCGGTGGTTCTGGCGGATACTGGCGATACTTTTCATTGCAGCTTCGATGAGTCAGTTGTACAACGGATACGTGCTGATTGAGAATGTCTTCAATCCTGATCCTTTGCACTCGCCTTACTTTGTTAACTTGTTTGGCTTTGAGGTTCGAGTTGGCAGAATACTGGCAGAGCCGCCAGTGTCATGGTGCTTAACTCTGTTGCCCTTTTTATATCTTGGCATCAGAAAATATAGAGAAGGGAAAGTCGAAGCGAGCAGCATATGGCAGCCACTGATGCTATTAGCGCTTCTCTATCTGCTGGTATTTCCCGATCTGGACCTCAGGTTCAGACTTGAGTATTTATATTTTCTGTTTTCAGGGGCGGTGGCCTGGTCCTGCTATCGGTTAATGGTTGAATCTGAAATCAGTTAATCCGCTTTTATTCTCTGTTGCCAGCGATAGGCAGTGTATCCCACGCTGACACTATTGGACATTTTTGATGTACGCCTGCATCGCGGCATCTATGGTGGCGAGTGCTGCGTCGAAATTCCAGGGCTTCTCCAGGGCAGAAAATATTTTGCCCTCATCTATCAGTTTTGAAAACTCGTAGTTGGATAAATCACCGGTCGAGGCAATAATTGAAATATTCGGATATTCGACATAAAGCCTTTTTATCAGTGACATCCCGTCCATTTTATCCATCTTCATATCAGTAATGACGACACCTACATTGTCGCCTTGCTGTTCCAGGCAGGCCATGGCAGAGACCCCGCTATCGGCTTCAAGCACCGGATAACGCCGACCAATAAGACGCAAAGATACACGCCGGGTAAGCGGTTCGTCGTCCACAAAAAGTACTGAAAAGTCAGGCATTTAAATTAGAAACCTTCGATAAAAGGTGATATATTTGCGATCAGCGGCGGCAAATTTACGATTAACGGTCATAGGCTGAATTTAAAAAAAAAAGAATATTCCAACACGTTACTGCAAATTCTCTACTAAAAACAAGACTAAAAATGCTTAGCGAGCAACAATTAAACCAATTTAATGACAAAGGCTATGTCGTTATTGAAAACGCTGTCACCAGAGAGGTCGTCGACCGTATAAATAGCGAGATTGACAGGTGGGTAAACGAGAGCAGAGACCACCAATCAAACTATGGCAGCTTGATTGATGGTCAACCGCGATTTGACGTCGAATCCGGGCACTGCAGGAACGCACCAAAACTAAGACGAATCACTAGCCCGCAGGAAGTTTCAGCTGATATCAAAAATATAGTCCTGCAAGGCGCAATGCCACATTTACTTACGCCTATCCTTGGCCAGAATATCAAGTTTGACCACTGTAAAATTAATGCTAAGAATCCCGGTATGAAGGCAGAGGTGAAATATCATCAGGACCATATTTTTGAACCGCAGAGTAATGATTCAGTGGTTGTCGCATTACTGATGTTAAATGATACAGATGAAGAAAACGGCTGTCTTAAAGTCGTCCCTGGATCGCACAAACAAAGGTATTCCCACGCCAGAGATGGAAAGTTTACAGGGACTATTGATGAGTCTTATACCCGGTATTTCGATTTGGCAGCAGAACGGATTGAGGCGAAAGCAGGTAGTCTTTGCATCATGGATACCTGGGCGGTGCATGGTTCAGATCAAAATACTTCAATGAAGCCACGTCGTCTTCTCATTACTGAATATAAATCAGCGGACGCATTTCCCTTGACCCAGCATAAATTGCCGTCAAGACAAATGGATTCGGTGATTATCGGTAAAGATGCGGTAGAGCCCAGATTCAGAGACCATCAGGAATTTGAGCTGCCGGATTACTATACAGGTGATTCGCTGTTTCAGCTCCAGGAGACATCTGCAGATGATTCTGTTACTATTTTACCTGGAGGTGCTTGGGGGTAGTTACTGATTGGTGCGGTTTGAAAGCCGTGCGAAAATAATTCCGCTGGTAATTAATAAAATAATGGCAATGCCTGACATAAAGTTCAGGGTATCGCCAAACCAGATATAACCAATCAGACTAGCAAATAGAACTTCAGAAAAGGCGTAGGGGGATACTACCGTTGCGGCCGAATACCGCATGGACATAAACATGAGGTAGTGGCCAATTGCGGCGAAAAGTCCCATAAAACCAGCCATTACCATGGCGTCTTCGTCGAGCTTGAAAAGCTCAAAGTTCGGAAAAAACGGAATTAGTAATATCCCCACTACACCGGTGTATAACGAAGCCATATTAGGTGATGCGCTTCGAGATGAGGTCTTTGTCAGGAACATATAGATGCCCATGAATACGCCGCCGCAAATGGCAAGCAATCCGGGCCGCAACGACATATCAGTTGTGGGCTGGAGAATGAGCAGTGCGCCGGTAAATGCAGCGACCACAGCGGCACCTTGCATTCGAGTGAAAGGCTCTTTTAGAAATATAACGCAGAGAATCACAGAAACGATGGGGAATACATACAACAAAGCAAGGGCTTCTGCCAGTGGCATTAAAGCGATACTTTGGAAAAAAAATATCGTTGAGATTACCAGCGTCAGTCCTCGCAACAGCTGTATTGGATGGTTCTCCACGTATTCAGTTTCCCTGAACTTTAAAAAGTGCAGGCAGGCAATAAAAATCAGGCTTATTGTATGAAAAAAGTAGCGATACCAGACCACGGTGATAACGTCATAATTAATGCTGAGTCTCTTGGCGGTTGCGTCACACGTTACCATGCTCAATGCGTAGCCAGCCATCAGGGCTATACCAATATAGTTATTTCTTTGTTTTGACTGGGGGTGCATAAACTATGGAAATTTCGAAAAAATCTGAACAACCGACGCTAGTTAAACATACGGCTGATCGCTCTTCAATAAAGCAATTAAAATTTGTCGGAATGGGTGTGCTGCATGTCAGAAAATCAAATATTATTGTCAGTGTTAACGAAACAGCACTAACCTTCCTGGGTTATCCAAAGGGCTTTCAACTACAGGAAAAGGGGTTTCTTGAAATCTGCCCGACGATGTCCGACCACGACTGGGAGCGCCTGATTTTACTGGCTGAGGGTAATGGGGCGTGTGAGTTTGATACGGTGTTTCTCACCCACAGTGGGAGCTTTCTGCAGTTAAGGTGCGTCGTAGTATGTGAGGTAGGGGCATCGGTCGTTGATGTTTACCTGTCCAGCGGAGAACAGAACTCTGAGCTGCTGAATTCAGCATTCAGAAAACTCAAGTTCTGTGAGTCTTTTGTAGAGACCGAACTGATGGACATTAATTTAAAGAATACAGACCTCGAATACGTGGCCACCAGTCGCATGTTTGAAAAAACCTTTAGTCTGGAAGCTGGCGGAGCCATCGGAAAGACCCCTCATGATATATATCCTCCAGCATTTGCCGACCATGTAGCGAGTCATGACAGAACCGTGCTTGATCGAAAACAGGTCATTACGCAAATTGATGTCGTGCCTTATACGGGTAAACATCTTCTGGTGCAGAAATTCCCGATATTCAATGGCAGTTCGCTCAGTGGTATCGGTGTCATCGCTGTAGATGTGACTTCGCTGAAGGATAGTGAAAAGCGTTTACTGGAGTCAAAAAACAAGTTCTCGGACTACGTGGATTTATGCGACGACATTCTGTGGGAAACAGATCACAATTGGATCATTCGAGAATCAAATGTTTCCGGTGCATCCAGCGTGTCTGGAATCGTATTGCGGGTCGGTGACAATATCATCAATGAAATCCGTCAACAGCTTATTGAGCCAGGCGCTTTGGATGAATTTATCGGTGCACTGCAGCACGATGAGATCAGCAAGGAGATATTCGAATTGCGTAACGGAACCAGACTAAAGCTTGGAATCAAATCCAGCAGAGTCGATGCAGAGAGCGCTAAGGGGGACAAGAATAAGGTGATTTATCGGGGTATTCTCAAGTTCATCAAGACTTTCTGACGTTTATGCTGTAGCCAGGCCAAGATCAAAGGAAACAGCAGTCCATGACCCCAGTATGCTCTCTACATTAATTTCTCCACCATGGCGTTCGATAATGGCCTGACAGATGCTGAGTCCGAGACCGGTGCCAGAATGTGTGGACTTGGTAGTATAAAAAGGCGTAAACATATCTTCTATTTGTTTTGTAGAGACGCCTTCTCCGTTATCCGTTACTTCAATGATATAACGATCGCCAACGGTCTTTCCGAGTATGTCTATACGCCCGTCACGTGCCTCCTGTTTTCTCAGTATTGCATCCGCGGCGTTTGAAACCAGATTGATAAGCACCTGAACAATGCTTGAAACATCGCCATAAACCCGGTACGGAGTATTAAGCATAGTGCTGACTTCAATATGGCTGGTATGAGGGGAAACGATCCTTACAGCGGCTGCTACTGCATCTCCAACCAGAAAGGTTTCCAGAGTGCTGTCAATATCGGGGGTTTTTCTTGCATAAATCTTCAGATCCTGAACAATATTCTTGATCCTCAGCAGCCCGTCTTCCACGTCACTGACAATACTGTCGAACTCCGGTGCCAGCATTTCACGACCTTCCCGTTTCAGCAGCTCAATCCCAAGCACCGCATAGTTCAGTGGGTTGTTGATTTCATGAGCAAGGCCGGCTGACATGATGCCAAGGGCCTTAAGTTTCTCATTGTGGATCAGTTCGGCTTGCTGTTTGCCTGGCTCGACCTTGCCGGTCTCTTTGTCTTTGGTGTGTTCAATTTTATTCATACAACCTCGCGACTGGACTAAATCAATCGCCACACTTAAGGAGACCTGTTATCAAGACCAGGGCGGTATCATTTACCACCCTGGTCGCAATATCTGTGTGTCTACCCCTGCTCCAGTATCACAAGAGAATCTTTCACCAGTTTTTCAACTTCACCGACCATTCCGGCCAGCATCATTCCATCTGGTTTTTCGCGTTCGATTCGCTCTAACAGCGTCGCGGCTTTTTTATAACCGACGGTTTTCATGGCAGAGCACATTTTATGACTACGATAGATGACGTGTTCCAGATTTTGTTCTTCAACTGCTGAAAGCAGATCAGACATGTACTCAGGAATGTGCTCTTTATACAGAGAGATAATCTCTTCACTAGGATCGTCGAATATAGAAATTCGCAATGATTCTGCGTGCATTCTCGTCATTTTATACCCCCAATATGATTTATATGACAAGCCAAATTTAACACCAATTAGCGCTGAAAACTACTTTCTCAGGGCAAAAAACAGCTTTTTAACCCCTGAAACAAGCAAAATATAGTCCTCGGGCCTTTGGCTGGATGGCTCTGAGACACAATTGCAGATTTACTTCGCCCAAGCAACCCTCGCCTAAATCTATTGGCTACCCTGGTGAATACTGCATGAGTCAGGCAGCGAATACGATGTTGTTTAATATACTGATTCACACAATGACCATAGTTCCAGAACAGTGATGCCAGAAATACCGGATCGTTACAGGACAGTTTTCGAAAAGTTGATCCAGCTACAAGAGAGCGGAAAATCTGAGGTCTTACTTGAATGACCCAAACCTCCCAAGCTGCGCCCCAGGGGAAGTCTGAAGAAAAACGTCTATTACTGTTGGGGCAACGAGTTTTTGCAAGTGGGCGAAAGAGTTGTTGTTTGAGATTTTAGAGTAACCGAGGGATGGAAATTTAATTCTTCCGCCACCCAGCATGAATAAGCCTTTATTCAATTCGTTATTTTATATAAGGTCAGCCCTGGTTCAGACAGTCGATAAGTCACAGAAGATGAAAATAAGAGGAACGAATTATCCGCTGAAAAATGAGCAAATTGTTATAGGAATTCTTGGTGTGGCGATACTATTCGCCATGATACTGATTCCAATCCCGGAAAAATTTAATAATTCATTTGTGATTGGTGCGTTAATGAACGCGATTCATGGGCCGTTGTTCGCGTGTATGGCCTGCTTTGCTGCATGGTTGTTGGGGAACTCAACATGGCGCTCTTATATTTTTTTATGGATAGCGCTGGCCAGCCTTGGGCTTATAACAGAATTTGCCCAGGAATTGTCCTCGCGCAATGCGTCCTGGGGCGACGTTCTGGTTAATTTGCTTGGAACCACTAGTGGTCTCGCAATATGGGGACTGTTCTTTGACAAACAGCTGGTGAAGTCATCAGGATTTGCTGCGGCGCTGACCGTGGTTGCAGTTGTATGCATATTTACAGTATTTTTTCCGCCGATAAAAACAGTTGGAATCTGGATTGAACGTCAAAACAGCTTTCCAGTACTTTTCAACGCCGAGTTCCCCGAAGCGTTGGCTATGACCGAGTCATTGCTGGAACTTGAGGACGTTAATATAAGTATTGAAGAAGCCGGGCTTTCGGTGCGCTTGCTTACAGGAGGCCCTGCCGGGCTTGTAATAACCGATTTTTCACAAGACTGGCGTGACTATCACGCACTGGTAATTGACCTTGTTAATCTTGGTGCAGAATCTCTCTCTCTGGAAGTACATGTTCGGGATGCTGGTAGTAGCCATGATTATTCAGATCGTTTCAATGCAAAACATGTACTCGAAGCTGGTCAGCGCGGGTCTTTTCGATATTCATTACCTGAGATTGAGGCTGGCCCGGAAAGTCGGTCCATTCAGTTGAACACAATGTCATTGATTGCGATCTACAGGGTCGATGGTGAATCGGATCACTTTCTTCTAGGTTCAATAAAGCTGGAATAGTACACCGTGATCAAGTACTGAGTTTAGGGTTAGATTAAAATTATTTGGTTTTAGGCCAGATCTTTTATTATTTTCCCCATTGTCTAAAAATAATTTAATTTTTTTATAAATTGAGCGCGAACAACCGACTGATCTTGCCTCGAAAAAACACCACCGGTTCACCGAGAAAAAGAGTCAACAGCTTCATTCATTAATATTCACGGTCTTTTGCCCAGGTTCGACTACTCGGGTTTATTCAGGGCTCTAAAGTTACTGATATCCAGTTGCCCATTGATCGGTAATCATTCGCAGCAGAATATGTACCACCTGGATGTCGTTATCCATCAACTCACGAATTGTCTGTCCGTTGACTCGAAGTATTTCCATATTGGTCTTGGCTTTTATCGAAAGCATACGTTTTCTTTGTGCGATTATTTCTATAATGCCAAAACCGTCACCCTGTGACAGTTCTGCCACTACACTTTCGGAATCAGACGCATTGCCCAGGGAAGCAGCCTTGCCATTGATGATTAGATAAGCATCTTCAACCTGGTCACCAAATCGATAGACAAACTCCCCGGCTTCCACTGTAATGCGTTGGCTGTTCTCCGCCAGCAACTGCTGTTTTTCTGCGTCAAGTACACCCAGTATTCTGGATTGACCGATCAATACTATGTTTTCATCGCTTGTTTCGACCTGACCAGGCCGAAGGTCGCGGGCATCTCTTAAGCTACCATTTTCTTCAAGTCGAATAACCTGATCAAACAGTGATTCATCTTCAACACTGCTGTCGATGCAGATAAAGGTCGAATCCGGCAACATTTTTTTGATATTTATTCTGATCTGGCGCTTGTCCGCCGACTCCAGGGGTGCCAGCGCGTCGTGAATGACAAAGACGTCAGGGGCTTTCATGATCGATCGGGATATAGAGATCCTGTGTCTGGCAATCAGGGGAAGGCGCGTTCCCTGGATGCCGACCTGTGATTCGATCAACAAAAGCATAATATTGTCTTTAATGCCGCGTTCAACGAGTACATCTTCTATGATCCTGGAGATTTTCTTTTCATGGGCAGGTTGAGTGGCGACTACGCGCCCGTAAAGCAGGTTATCCAGAACCGTCAGTTTCGGGTGATATTTTTTCTTGTCAAACTGAATGATCGAATTGTCCAGGCTGTTTCTGATATTTTGATGGAACGCATGACGGGCGCTCAATAACCTGGCGGCAATAGATTCATTGATAAAGCCAAACTTATGTTTCTGTGGAATAAGGTTAAGTGCAATGTTCAAAAGCTTTGATTTATCAGCTGTGTCTATACTGGTTGCAGACTCAAGATACTGATCGGCAATGACTAGTAGTTCCCTGACCTCGTCGTCATCGTTCAGCTCAAATTGATTCAGGAAGTCAGTGGCGGGGTTGGTTTCAGAAATCCTGGCGGATATGCGGAACAAGGATTTTGCTCCAATCTCCAGCAAGTCATCAACAACGCCGGTATCTGATAGAGTCTTTTGTAAATAAGAATTCTCTGCAAGGTGTTTTGTTTGAAGGCTATCGCTATCGGCAATCCCGAACAGGACGTTTTCTGCAACTGTCGCGTTTCTGTTATATGTTTCTGGATCGAAAACCGATACGATGTCTTCAAGGCCTGCTTGCTTAATGCGCTGGGATATTTCTATCCGGGCGTGAAGAATGTCCTCGGCCAGTGCGGGATAACTTTGTGGGTCGATAACGCCGTGTAACCCCTGGTGATACAGTGTTGAATCGACACCAATGACTGCCGCACTTTGAAGAAACTTTGCGGCCATTTCCTGCTCATCGTGGGCGTCTGTAAGCCCGAAATCGATCCAGCTTTTGAAATAGTCGAATGGACTATTGCCGGAGGCAACAGCTTCTTCCAGTCTTTTTTTTGTTTGCGCGTCCTGTATATTGTTGCCGGGTGGATTTCGATTCAATCCGTAAAAAACATTTTCGCCTATTGTGCCGCTGAATATATGCGGGTCCGGTCCTTGATAAGCCAGTTTTCCCCGAAGTGCCACGGGGTCGATTTTATTCAAAGCTGTATCACCAATCGTGATAGAGCCATTGTAAGGAGGTTCCAACCCCGTTATCAAATGCGCCAGCCTGAGTCGTTGCATCGCGTTCTGGCTGGTGATGATCGTCCAGGTCCCGGGTTCAAACCTGGCACTTGCGCCGGAAATTATCGGTTCGCCGGTTTCAGATTTCCAACTAACATTATTCAGTACAAAAGGTTGTTTCAGGGTTGGTAAAGTAACCAGCCCTGCAGAATTTTGCGGTGGTAAAAGACCTTTAGGAGAGAACTGTTCGTGTATCTGCTGATATTTTATTTTCGCATCTTCGTGTGCCTGATAATGATTGAGCAGTTCTTTCCATGGTGAAGTTAAATCCTTATATGCCGATAGAGAAGCTACCAGCGCACCGATTGAAATCTCTCCTCGAATAACCAGTATGCCGCCAAAAAGGTAGAACATAAACGGTGTCAGCTGACCAATGGTGTTGTTAAGAAATTTCATGAAAAACTTTTTCTTGAAAATTTCAAATCGGATGCTGAATAAACTGCCGAACCAATGGGAGAATTCTGCTAGGGTATAGGGTTGCGTGCCTTGCAAGCGGATCTCCATCGCTCCGCTGACAGTCTCACCAATTCTTTCTGACAACTTTCTTATGCGCTTCACCCGTTCTTTCTTGAGGTCGTTGACCTGGGCCTGCAGTTTTGGAATGATGTACGCCTGAAGCGGGATTAATGCGACCGAAGCAACACCAAAAACCCAGTCCTGCATAAACATGAAAAACAGGATAGTCAGCATCGTGCCGCCCTGAAACAGTGGCAATGCAATTGATTCAGATATATAGCCCGCCAGGGGTTCGGCTTCACCGGTCACCGTTGCAACCAGTTCTCCCTGAGACACACGGCTGAAGTGGGGCAAAGGGAATCTCAACATCTGATCAATCAGCTGATAACGCAGTCGACGTACCAGTCTTTCGCCAATAATTCCTTTCAATGTGTTGATGCGCATTTTCAACACGCCATTTGCGATAATGAGCAGTAACAGGCCCAGACATAGCACTACTAAATAGGGAATCACCTCAATCTCTATTCCAAATAGAGACCTTACCGCCAGTTCACCCGACAGTGTTTCATTAACTATGATTTTCGGGATTTCCAGAGAAAGATATAAAATCGGAAACGATAGAATCGTCAGTATGATGACAACTGTTTGCTGATTTTTGGTGTACTGCCAGATATAGGCGAGGAAGCTGGTGTTCATTGACCAGAGGTTAACAGTTTATCCGGCGATGGAAAATCGCAATAAACCATGCTTTTACCTCCAGTCCTTGCGCTTCTCAATATTAAAAGTAATACTTTATCTATTGGCGGAACGCAGGGTGCTGATGTTTTTATTTGATCAACTGACCGTAATCACGAGCTTAACTTTAATTGCCGGCAATAGCGGCTTGCTGGAGACAATGGTATCTATACCGTAACAGAGCCAATGGTTGTCGGGTCGGGTTGACTACCTGTTTGCCGTCTCCAGATGTTATCCAGCCAGCTCTAATTATTGCGCGATGTGACCTGCCACCTGTCGTCTGCCTGCTGGCATACAAAGTATTTGGTCGACTGTACAATTGTAATGGCGTTGTGTTCGAATAAGACTTCGCGACAGGTTGTTTCGCCAACCTGGCGGGTATCATATACCTTGACCGAACCTGAGTGTCCGGTATTGGAATTGCTCCAGTTAAGCAGCGTGTCGTCGGGTGAATTGTTGAGGGCCTCACGCGCTGTATTGGTTGCCATCTCAATATCTTCAGGCGTGAACTTTGCCAGGGCTGACTCAGTCATCCATGACCATCCCTGAGCAAAAACAGGTGGTGAAATTAACAGATTTCCAGTGACAACCGCTGATAGCAATAAAGACTTGGTGAATACGTTCATGGCACAGATTTATTGGCAGAGAAGAACCAGTATAACCGTAACGATGGTGCCTGCATAAGGGGGCTGATTAAATTTACTGACGACAATGGGCCTGGATACGCCGATGAACCGGAACCTTTGAACGATTAGTGCAACCGCGTTTCGGACTGGTCAAAAACCTTCCAGCCATTTGCTGATAAAGCCGATTGAGCGGTGTTCGAGGTTTTTCCGCGTACCCATATCTCCTGTGAGGTGTTTAATCCTGCCCGATTAATTTCCACAGCCAGAGTTTTGACGGCCGAATCAACATTTTTTGTCCAACGCAAATGGTCAACCGGAACAAATAAAACAATTGTGCCCTGTTTGGTAAGGGCAAGTGGCAGAACTTCACTGCTGAACAGTTTTGTGATCGGAGAGCGCGATTTTTCATAAGCCACCATTGATTCGGCGATCTGTCTGTAAATCCTGGCCTCAGTCCTTGACTCGGCTTCGGCGGCGTCGGCAACCAGGATCGTCCTGCCGTCTGCGTTCTGAAGGGCATTCAATGAGCCAATCAATCGAGTGCGCATTGTGGTGGTATAAAAATTATTGTCATACAGCGCTTTTATCAAGTCTTGGTCCGCACCCATGTTGCTCAGAATCTCCTCATTGCGCAGTCTCAGGTCGAGCGGATCAGTCTCCCAGACCAGGTTGTTCAGGTCGGAGAGCTGCCCGATTTCATCAGGCATGGATGGCATTAACTCTCCAGTGGCTAACGAGCCTCCCGCCATCACCCAGGCAACGCTGCCCATCTCTTTTTGCAGTACCTCATTAGTAGAATAAGGATCGACATTTAATTCCTTGGCCAGCTTTCGGACGGCTCTGTTAACCCCAAGCTGGTCCTTGGTAAATTTTGTGCCCTTCTCTACAACCTGATTGGTTGTGCTGTTTTCGCCACCTGATTCTCCATTCTGCTGGGTTGAAAGAGCCTGGACAGATTCTGCAGTGTCGCTGACCACCCTGGCTGTTCGTTTCAATAATCTGCCAATTCCCTGTGGAATCTGTTTCACTGTTTCCACAGGCTGTTCCGCCACTTTCTGCACCATCTCAATCGGTCTGGTTGCAGCGTTTACCATTGCCTCGGCAAAGGCTTCTGATTTCGATATCTTCTGCAATTCAGCAATGGCCTCTATCTCCCTGACGAGAATACCAAGATGCTCGTCACCATTCGCCATGAAAGGACCGAAATCGGAGCTTATCGTGTACTGATTCATATGGCCTTCAGTGACAGCTTCCTCAGCTACGCGGTGGTGCGGGCCGACCAATAGATTTTTTGCTGCAAACTGAGACGACTTTATGGTTACCTTGTCTGGCTCCAGCTGGTTAGCACTGGCCGGTAAATAAACCGCCCAGACCATTGCGGCAACCAGCAAGCCCGATGACGAAGGAAACCTTGGAAAAGGTAGAGTATGGTCGGGCTTTAAGAGGGATTGTGACATTCATATTCCTTGGAATCTGTAGAGCAGTGAATTACTCGATGCTGAGGATTCTACTATATCTGCTGAATCATGCTTTCAAAATTCATAGACTACTACATACAGCGCTATCAGGTGCAGGGCAGACTATTCGAAGAGTTATGGACGGTAAAGTATATTTTTCTGGTGGCTGAATAAGTCAATGCCAACCTGTCAGTCCAATGTTTTCGAACAGTTAAAACTGTTGATATGCCGAACTGACGCCGACCGGGTCACCCCCGGTCGGCGACGCGCCAGGGGATCAATATATTTGGAGGCTCAGGGCAAAAGAAATGTCTCTGAACCTGTCAGGTATTACTGAGTACGGTTAACGCGATATTTGTTCAGAACCCTGCAGTTTGCCTGTTGGGTTTTGCTGTTTGGCGACTCCGGCCACCAGCAGTAAATCAGTTCATCCTGATCGGTCAGAATCCAGGTTGCATCCTTGTCTCCAGTCATGGCGATAGCGGTTGGTTTATTATCGCTGGATTGAACTGAAAGGCTGATGAAAAAAAAGCTGGCGATAATAACTAAGGTGGCGCTGATAATGGCAGTATGTTTCATGGCGATGTATTTTGAAAGTAAGTGTTGAATGGGGATTAAATCTGTGACTCGATCGGCATCCAGCGCAAAATCCGAGTAGTAAAACGGCGCCAGAGGCTTGAATTCGGTTCGCTGGTATAAATCCGGCTTGTACCCTCCTGAAGCCTGTGCCAGACGATTTTGTCTCTACCGAAAGCGTTGGGTTGCAGTGACAGTCTGAATGCAATTTCATCAATTTTCTGTTCGAATGAAGATGCCATTTCCAACGCCATTTCCTTCGATTCGATTACGACTCCTATCTCGGTGTTCTCGGAGATGGAGCGTGGGTCAAGATTCAGTGATCCAATAAAGACGCGCTGCTTGTCCAACACAAATGACTTCGCATGCAGACTCGCCTGGGATGAACCGCTGACGCCCTTTATTTCTTTTCTTTGTTTCCGGGTCAGTTGATCATCGTATTCCCAGAGTTCTACCCCTGCACGCAGTAATGCTTTGCGATAACGTGAATACCCTGCATGCACCACGCTTACATCAGTGGAGGCAAGAGAGTTGGTCAGAATTCGTACCCGTACACCTCGATCACGTAAGCTTTCCAACCAGGCCACTCCTTTTTTACCGGGGACAAAGTATGGCGAAAATATGATCAGGTCATCCTGAATTTGCGAAGTATATTGCTGCAGTTCGTCAACCAGATGCAGATCAGTGCGGTTTCTGTCGCTGTTGATTTTGTCCGGGTCATCAGATACCACGGCTCCATTTCCCCAGAAGTATTCAATGCCCTGGACACGCAGCGAGGTCGCCAGGTCGGAGTGGCGCAAGGCAGTCAGGTAAGCTGAATCGGCCTGTTCTTCACTGAACTGTTTTACTTCCTCACGTAATGTGCCGACTAAAGATTCATCGGGCGCCTCTTCGACAAATGAGTCAATGGGGTAGGCCAGCTGATGGTTCCAGTACTGATCAAAAGACGCCGAAACATCCGTAACAATCGGCCCCTTGGCAATTACATCCAGATCGCCAAAAATAAGATTCTTGTCGGCGTTAAAATACTCGTTACCAATATTTCGTCCGCCGAGTACTGCAATCTGGTTATCCACAATAAATGATTTGTTGTGCATCCGTCGGGTGACCTTGCCGAATCGGGCAATAAGCTGTGCGGTTCGCGGCGCGTTACGAAAAAAAGGATTGAATATTCTGACTTCAATATTGGGGTGTGCATCAATTTTGATGGCGCCCGCATCTCCGTTATCGATGGCCATATCATCAACCAACAGCCTTACGCGAACGCCACGATCCGCGGCGTTGACCAGCAGGCTGGTGAACAGCTTGCCTACCAGATCATTGTGGTAAAGATAATATTGTGCATCGATGCTCTTTTCCGATGCGTCGGCAAGCACTGCTCTGGCGACAAATGCGTCGAGTCCGTCTGCCAATGGATAAAACGCTGATAACCCCGGATGTGCTGCCTGATCTTCTGCAAGGGCGCGACTTATTGCTGTCGAAGCGGTATTGTCCAGCGCATATGATGGCTCACGGGGACCCAGCTCCGGTACGCTGGCACATCCACTTAAAAAAAAGACAAGTGTCAGCAGATAAGTCGCTGGTCGTATATGCATTTTCCGGTATGACATTTTTGTGTCGATTCCAAGACTACGTAACATTGTATATCAATAAATAATTGGTGCAGGGAATGCGCCAGGATTTTTTAATAATTAGGTCTGATAATTGCGAGGGCCGGTATACCAGCTATAGCAGACTACTATAAACTATCCTTGATTCAGCAATTCTGTGAAATCTACGCTGCTGTCAGGCCTTTTTCAGGAGCTGGGCAAGCTACAGTTTTTCAAGTTTGTGATCAATGCCACGGGTTTGCCAGTTTTCAGGCAAACAACATATACTTTAGGCTTACAATTTTTCTCTTCGGTCAGATCCAATGCGCTTGCGCTATAACGCAAAAAAACACACTCTGCTGCTGGTTTTTATTTTAACGTATAGCCAGCAGGCTTTCTCGGACGCGGTTGAATTTACTCGACAGGAATTGAAATTCCACCCTCAGGCTGAAGATACCTGCGGTTCAAAAAAAGTCGAAGTAGTCAATATTTCGAACCAGCCCATCCCGAATCCGGATTTTCGAATAGAGGGCTCGGCATCATTTTCTGTTCAACGCTATTTTAGAAAGTGTCCGAATCCTCTTGGTCCTGGCGAAACATGCCGTGTATATGTGAATTTTTGCCCTTATCTTGACCGTTTCTATCAGGGCCTGCTTTATTTTGAGGGCACCAGGGTTTTTCTTCGGATGACGGGAGAGGGAAGGATTCGTAAGTTTTAGCTGAATATTTGCCTTATCTATAAAGTTGAGTAAGTAGACATTGAACGCTGCATGGATAGTGTTCTGCTTGTCTGCAATTTTTGTATGATTACAGGCCGTGCTTACATTCGATATGGGCGGCGTAACCCAGCCGAAAAGCTATTATTGCGGCTCAGCAGCAGGGGATGTTGTGAATATCAGAGGGTGGAGTGTTTTTTAGTGTCTGGTTATTTTGAAAAGTACTGCCATAATGACTTAGCGTCTCGTTCTGGCGACACATTTCAATCAGTGCAATAATTATATTGAGACTGATAAATTCAATGTGAAAATTTCGAGAAAATACGTCGCTGTGAGTTGCCATGGACCCAGGTGTTTTAGATGTGCCCTTTTGTGTGAGTTCTTTATCTTCAGGAGCGTGTTTCAGTTCGTTGATTGAGTTAAACTAACTCGTTCCAAAACTACGTTGGCCGTTGGTACTGTGCCTGCTTTGTTTTAACGCCACTGAAATGATTTAAGGAGCAAGTTGAAAATGAAATATTCCGGAATTTGTAAAGTTGGGTTAGGCGCATCCGCCTTACTGCTGGCATGCAGTACACAGCTGACATATGCTGACGATGATACCGGTGGCTATATCGGTATAGGGGTAAGTCGGCTGGATGCAAATTTTAAAGGCGTGAATGATGAGGAGTTTGATGACAGCGATGATTCGTTGCAGATTAAATTAGGGTATATGTTTAACGATGTCTGGGGTGCTGAGTTTGGCTACAACAACCTGGGTTCATATACCGGTGGTAGTGACTTGCAAATCGATGCAGACGGTTATTGGCTGGCGGGCGTAGCGAACTGGGGTTTTGCTGAAAACTGGGATCTATACGGAAAACTGGGTGCGTCGATTATTGATTCTACATCTGACCAGACGATTCCAGGTGGGGGTGCGTTCAAAGAAAACGAAACCGAAACCAATGTTTTTGGGGCCGTAGGTATAGAACTGGATTTAGGTGTTCTGAACCTCTATGGTGAGTATGCTGCGATAGATACCAAAGTTTCAGACCTTACGGTCGACGTACTTTCATTAGGTATTAAATTCGAATTCCAGTAGAACTTAGCCGATCGAAAACCGGGCACCTGTGCCCGGTTGATGCAAAACTGCAGGTTAAAGACAAGGATGACCGCCCTGGCCTATGATTTTCAGGCGTCAATGATTTGTATGCGTGCCCGATACTGAATCGGGTCAGATCAGTGGAATGGTCGCTTCGTTCTTATCTGTTTTAATGCCATTCAGTTTCGAACACTGGCGCTGCCCGGTCATAGCTATACCCGGATTACCCGGGTCCCTGTTAGTTTCTTCAAATAAAGCCCGCAAACGGGTGATAACCACAGCTGTTGTGACAGCCCGGCGCTCTGTTCCCTCCGCAGTAACTAAGAGTTATCTCGGGCAGCAGTTGCAGCACCGAGACTATGGAAGTATTCGGGCTGGAAATTTTTAAACACCCGGTGGACAGATCGCTGGGCGGCGTTGATAATAAGATGTTGCAAACGGAGAATAAACAAAGCAGGGAATATCATATTATTGCTCGACCATATTGCTTCGAATTTTAAGAAACCCAAACTATTCACTCACAGGAGTTTTCCATGAAAAAAACCATCAGGATTCTAGCCGCAGTTATCTGCATTAATGTATTCGGTTCTGCACTTGCACAGGATGATCTGCTGGAGAGCGTAATTACAGGTTGTGAACAGGAACTTGTAGGGTATTGTGGCGAGGTTACTCCTGGAGAAGGCAGAGTCCTTGCCTGCCTTTATGCCCATGGAGACAAGCTTTCGGGTCAATGTGAGTTTGCTTTGTTCGACGCAGCTGCGCAACTAGAGCGATTTATTTCATCGCTGAGTTATCTTGTGAACGAGTGTGCTGAAGATCTTGATACCCATTGTGCTGCGGTAGAAGCGGGTGAAGGGCGTCTTGCACAATGCCTCCTGGATAATAAGAAGGTGTTGCAACCAAGATGCAGTAGTGCGATAGATGTTACTGAATTAACTGTTGAATAATCTTTCACAAACACTGGAATTTTGTATATGCAAAGTAACAGAATGATAAAAAAACGATGGTTGATTACCCTGGTTTTACCGATGTGTCTGGTGTTGACCAAAGCTCAGGCTGAGCTGGTAATTTACCCGACAAACGGACAGTCTGAGGCGCAGCAGTCTAAAGACGAATATGAGTGCTACGATTGGGCGAAAATGAAAACAGGGTTCGATCCTGCGCAGTCCGGCAGTCCGGTGACAGCACAATCTGCACCGCCAAGCAAAACAGGCAGAAGAGTGCTGGGTGGCGCTTTGGCAGGTGCAGCTATTGGAGAAATTGTTGACGATGACGCAGGAAAAGGCGCTGCTATCGGAGCGACCACTGCTGGACTGTTTGGTGCGGTCAAACGCCGACAAGGACAGGCCCAGCAGCAGCAGGCGCAGAACCAATCGATTCAGGCCTATGAAAGTGAGCGCACACTATATAACAATTACCGTAGCGCATGTCTTGAAGGGCGTGGTTATAGTGTTAAATAAGGGAGGCCAAAGATGAATTTATATAGAAACCGGAGTGTGATAATAGCGCTAACCGCCTTATTGGGTTCGACATCTGCAATTGCAGCCGGCAAGGACGTGATGTGTGCGACTGTAGAGGTAACTGAATGCATAAGTGGTTATGAGTGTGTTGAAACCACTTCCACTTCCATGGCAATCCCGCCTTTTCTGCGGATAAACTTTGAACAGCGTTCTATCAGTGGTACACGCGGAAATGGCGAAGACCTCAGCGCCGAAATATTGCATTTGCATCGTACTGATGAAGGTGTGCTGCTGCAAGGCGTTGACCAGGGTCTGGGATGGACAATGACGCTGTCGGAACAGGACGGTAGTATGTCACTGGCTATCTCGGGTGATCTGGTGGGTTATATGATCTTCGGTAACTGTACCTCGCTGTAATATAAGGCGGCGCGTGTGGGTGGCGTGCCGGTCAGGGATTACATCTGGGTGCAGATGTGCGATATTCGATGCCAAGGTAAATTTTTTCCACAAGCTTATCGATTACTAATTATGAAAACAGCAAAACTAATCGGTCTGTTCTTTATCGGTGCTTTATGCGTGTTTTTCCTGGCCCTGGATGAACAGGCGCTGGCGCAAACTGAACAAGGCTCTGTGGAGCAATCTTCTGCAGTACCAGAAGCGCTCAACCCGGCATCTATTAACTCCCTGGTTTCCAAGCTCGAGCCAGAACAAGTAGACGCTTTGTCAAATTTTATTGACTTGCTGAATACTTCCGTTTCCCCAGGCACATCAGACCTGGTGGCAAACAAAATCAGTGTGCTGACGGTATTGAAGGAATCCCTTGCCGGTTTCAGACAAAGCACCGTGTCCAACATATTGCAATTGCCCGATGCCATCGGCACGTTTGCAGATGTTTTTCGCAAGATCTTTGAACATCGGGATATCTCTGGAAACCTGAAATTTCTGGCGCTTATGTTGCTGGCGATCGCGGTTGGATTTGTTGCCGAGCGACTGTTTGATATGCTGGTGAATGCCTGGCGTGAAGGTATAAAAAATACTGCTACGACGACAATGGCGCATACCCTCAAACTTCTATCTGCTCGAGGCATTCTGGAAGTTGGTGGCGCGTTTACCTTCGTTATTGTGGCATATATCGTTACCCGGATTGTTTATAGTGATCATCTGGATCAGGCGGTGAGCTCCAGATTTTTTCTCAATGTGGTGCTGATTTATCGTGTTGCTGCAGCGTTATTGCGTTTTGTGCTGGCGCCTCGACGTCCTGATTTGCGACTGGTTTCAACGGATGACTGGACTGCGCAATACGTATATCGAAATACCGTGATCCTTGCGGTGTTAGCCGGCATCGGGCTGTATATAGTTTCGTTGATGCATTTTTTCGATATGGATGGTCTTGGTCCGCTACGTTTCTGGCTTGGGTTGATTTTTCATGGCTGGATTATTTTCACCATATGGAACGCGAGAAAAGGATTAACCACAATTATTCTCGGAGAAGAAGAATTCAGTTCGGGTCTTGCCAGGATGGCGGCCTGGTGGCCACCGCTGGCGATTCTCACTATTGCCTTCAACTGGATTTTAGTGCAATTTATTTCAAGTGCTGGGGATTCGGCGTTTTCTCCGGGACGCAGTGCCCTCGCGGTGACGTTAATCATTGTTACCCCCTTTTTAGATACCATTGTCCGCAGCGTAGCGGCGCATCTGGTGCCGGCTATTGAAGGAGGAGGTGCAGTCGCAGAGCGCGCGCATCATGCTACTGAGCTCTGCTATGTGCGGGTTGGAAGGGTGATTCTGTTATCGTTCCTGATCATTTTAATCGGTAAGTTATGGGGGATTAGTTTTACAAATCTTGCTGAGGGGGGGCTGGGAGCACAGTTTGCCGCAAATATAACCGGCTTTTTCCTTATTCTTGCCCTTGGATATATGGCGTGGGAGATAATAAACCTGGTTATTAACAAGAAGCTGGCGCGGGAAATGGAAGCCAGCGGTGTGACCGAAGGGGAAGAGGGTAACGAAGGTGGCGGGGCAGGATTGACCCGTATGGCTACAGTACTTCCGATACTGCGCATGACTATGCAGGTGACGATAATCATTATCACATTGTTGCTTGCGCTCAGTCAGATAGGTGTCAATATAACCCCGCTGCTGGCTGGGGCCGGGGTATTGGGTCTGGCCATAGGGTTTGGTGCCCAAACCCTGGTAAAGGACATTGTTTCTGGCGTATTCTTTCTATTGGATGATGCGTTTCGAGTCGGTGAATATATTGATACTGGTGGCACTCAGGGTACGGTAGAGAAGATATCAGTAAGATCTTTGCAGCTTCGCGGCACGCTTGGACCGGTTCACATTATTCCCTATGGCTCGATGTCGCAGCTTACTAATATGAGTCGTGACTGGGTTACGATGAAGTTGAAGTTCACCATTCCGTTTGATACTGATCTGGAGAAAGTGCGGAAATTATTCAAAAAGATTGGACAGGAAATGATGGAAAATCCAGAGCTCGCAGACAGTTTTCTTGCTCCATTCAAGGGCCAGGGGGCTGCGGACGTAACCGACACAGGTATCGTGGTAAGAGGTAAGTTCACCACCCGGCCAGGAGATCAGTGGACGATCCGTAAAGAAGTGTACAACAGGGTACAAAAAGCATTTGAGGAAAACGGTATCGAATTTGCGCGCAGGGAAGTACGCGTTCAATTTTCAGAGGCTGACGAGGAAGCGCTCACACCTGAGCAGAAGAAAGCCGTTTCTGCGGCGGCCAGCCAGATAGTAGAACAAGAGAATGCCAAGAAATCCTGATGGCCGATGCGCCAGTCAGAGGGTGAAAGGAAGGTGATCTCTTTAAACGTCGTGTCTGCACAACAAACATTCGTTTAGGTTCCCCACTGTCTATGACGGCTTCACACTGGCTTAGCCTATCAGGAAAATATCAACGGAGACCTTTATTTGTAAACCCGGGATATGCCGATAAAACAATCCTTCAGCAGCAGCTATATAAAACGAAATTGTGCTAATAAATTAGTGATCAAGAAATAAAAAATTCTGCCAGCTTTTCATTCTTAACAGTACCTTGCGCATAACGGCAACGTGCGAGAAATGGTCAGAGTAAATCGCGACTTCAGCACTGCTGCCGTCAGGGATCTGGTATTCAGAGACATCGTCGGTAAGGGAGATTTTAACTATTGCGCGGCCGCTACGGTTAAAAAACTCTGTGCCCCTTAAATTGCCGCTGGCCTGAGCTTCGCCTTCGCCTATAGTCGGCAGGATTTCCACTACTTCTCCCTGGAATACTTTGCCCGGTAATCCTTTAAATAAAAACTCGGCCTGATATCCGGGTTTAAGCCGTTGCAGGGAGTTCTGTCGAAACGCGGCGAGAAAAAATTTCTCTTCTTCATGTACGAACACCATCACCGGCTTAAGCGGCAGAGGCACCGCCATCATACCGGGGCGTAGTGCGACCTGGGTAACATAACCATCTGTCGGCGCACGTACTACGGTTTCTTCCAGGTTGAATTCTGCTACAGTGAGTCGGGCACGAATCGCAGCAACCTCAGGGTTTTCTCCTTCAATACTGGCTTCGCTCGCCTGGCTGGCCTTCTGTTGCTCAGAAACAGACGCATCATAAGCAGATTTGGCGGCAAGGTAATTTTGTTGATGCATATCCATCAGCTGTTTCGATGTCGCACCGACCTCAAAGCCTTTTTCATATCGCTTGAATTCACGGTATGCCCGGTTCATCTGCGCTTCTTCCTGAAGCTGCTTTGAGTTAGCGACTTTGACTTCGGTGTCAAGTTGAACATCACCGGTCTGTGCCGCTTTCAATTCGGCACGCAGCCTGGCTACCTCAGCAGCATAGATGGTTGGGTCGATAGTAAGCAGAATATCCCCTTGCCTGAGAGGGTTGTTGGCTTGCACGGGTACATCGACGACGCGCCCCTTGACTGTGGGCACAATGGGGGTGGTCACGAAAACACGTTTTGCCAATGGTGAAAAAGGGTGGTTGTAGTTCATTATTAACACCAGCCCTGCAATGATAATGACCCCACCAAGAATGGCGGTGGGCACGGTCCACTTATTCACCGGAATTTTGAATATTTTGAATATGGCAATACAAATTGCCGCGTAGCTCATAATAAGAAGAAGATCCATTATGTCTCCTCGCTTACAGAATCGCTGTTCGGTTGCATTGAGGTTTCAGAATTTATCAGCAGCTGTTGATTGAGAGCTTGCACCTCACTCTCCAGGGTAACAACTTTGTTGTTGAGCATATTCAGTATATGCTGCATATCATGTTGTTCTTCCTGTAGCTTGTCAAAACCCCAGCCTCTATCCTCGCGCCATAGTGTTGCCCATATCCATAAAAACGGCCATATAACATGCAGGGTAAACAAACTGACCCAGCCGGCGACGTGTATCGCGTCCTGGTGGGGATGGTTACGTTTGACTGCAATTTCATAGGGGATATCGTGAATAACGATAACCGAGTAGAACAGCACAATAGCGATAAAGAAAAGCAGAAAGAGCGCGAAATAGTTAAGAAACATGGGATTCAGAAAGAGAGAAGTTCCGGCTGGTTGGGTTTCAGATTGTTTGAACGTGGGTTATCAATTGTACGTGCCGCTATTGCGAGAATGACCTTGATTTGTGGCAGAGGAATCAATATTAATACAGCAGACGTCAGGGCAAAATACCTGGTCGCTGCTTTACCACTGAGTTTTGTTTATCAACAGTAAGTGTCCAGTGATGGGCGACAAGGTTTTCGAACTGGTCTAGAGTAGTGATTCCACTACTCTGAATGATTGTACGACAAAGTATTTCATACAGACAGCGGAAATAATCAGTTATAGATTTTTCACTGATCAGTCAGTCCGGTTTATTTGCAGCAGAAAAATATTCGTTTCTGTATAGAAGGTGCAGTACAACATCGTTGACTTTACTGCAGCTGCTGCAGGAATGATTGCAGCTCGGTATTCCAGGGCGTTAATTTATAGAGTCGCTCCGCATAATAGCGAGTTTTCAGCCGATCCCCGGCTTTTTGCTGGTAGTTGATGAGCGCAAGCAGTACATCCTGATCGGCAGGAAAGGCCTTGTGTGCGTTTTCCAGCATATCCAGCGCTTCGGTGTCTTTCCCTGCAGATTGCAGCGCCACCGCATAGACATAGCGAAAGCGACTGTTATCGGGCTCAAGTTCGACCGCCGTTTGCAGCGCTTCCTGCGCCTGGTCCATTTGCTTCATTCGCACCAGCAATAAGCCGTAAGCATAGTAAAGCGAACTACTATCCGGAAAACGATTGATGCCATCCTCCAGAATGGCTTTACCTTCGTCGTCTCTTGCCCAGGACCGATACAGGTCCGATAAATTGATATATGCCGGGATAAAATCTGGACTGAGTTCCATGGCTTTCTCGTATTCGGATTCTGCAGTGGACAAATCTCCCATCCGCAGGTAAAGATTGCCAAGGTTAACGTGGCTTTCCGCCCGATCTGCGTTTATCAGCTGACCGTTGATGTATTCATCAGTTGCTGTTTTCAGTTGTAAATTTTGCGCATTATTCAGTTTGTCAATCGGTGTGTCTGCAAGTAGGCGCGCAGCCTCTATTCGAACTGCCTTTACCGGATCGTTCAGCAAGTCAAATGCGATATTTAATCGGGTGTCGATGTCCTGCCCTTCAAATATCTGCAGGGCGTTGACTCGAACCAGTGGATCCGGATCTTTGACTAATGCCTGAGCAATCTCCATGGCAGCCGGACTCAAATAACCCTGCAGTAAAGTGGCGGCAGTGGCTCTCACGATACCTGGTTGCTGTGGATTTTGTGCGAGCTCCACCAACAGCTTTCCGGCATCCAGGGATCCGGTCTGTGCGGCGTGTATCGCAATGCCAAAGTGCGGCTGTTTAAATGATTGTCCTCCCCACTGGTTCTTAATAATATTCGCAGCCCAGGTGGCAGTGCTCCCCAGGTGACAGCTAGTACAGGCGTCCGGGGTGCCCAGCTGCTCGGAAAGATCAGGCCTTGGAATACGAAAACTATGATCGCGGCGATCATCCACAACCATGTAGGTGCGGGTTGTCATATGACAGTTGACACACTGCGCGCCTTCCGTATCGGCTTCATGATAGTGATGCTCCTTTGTATCGAAAACGCTTTTTAAATGGCATGAGGCACATACGTCGTTACCTTCTGCTCTTAACTTCAGGCTGTGGGGTTCATGACAGTCTGAGCAGACCACGCCCTGTTTATACATTTTGCTTTGTAAAAAGGAACCATAGACATACACCTCATCCCTGATCTGGCCATCAGGAAAGTACAGGCCCTGTTGCAGTGTCTGTACCTGGTGGGTGTCCAGCAATGGCTTTCCATGCCGGTAATTCTGGTCCAGAACGCTGCGTCGGGAGTGACACCGGCCGCAGGTTTCGATCTGTATCATCGCTGATGGAGGCGACGTCCTTTTGGCCAGGCCGGTCTGGGGGTTGATCGCCCACTGCGCCCGTTCGCTAAGGTTAACAGCTAAGCCTTTGCTTGCAGAATCCTGCTTTCCACCGTTCGCCCATTTCACATGAGTTGAGCCGGGCCCATGGCATGATTCGCAGGAGACATCTATTTCAGACCAGCTTGTCTGGTAGCTATCGGTTTCTGTGCTGTAGTTTTTCTGCAGCGCGGTGGAATGACAGTCTGAGCACATGAAGTTCCAGTTCTGTGCAGGTCCGCTCCAGTGCAAAGGGTCCTCATGGGTAACCTTGTCATCAGGATAAAGGTGAAACCAACGCTGTCCGCCATCACTTTGGGGTCGGGTGTCCCAGGCAATCGGTAAGCCCTGAAGTCTGCCGTTCGGATATTCAACCAGATATTGCTGCAATGGACTGACACCAAAAGTGTATTTAACCTTGTATTCCCCCAACTTGCCATCTGCCCCATCGGTACGCACATAGTATGCGCCATCACGTCGGTAGAACTCTGAGGTTACGTTGACATAGGTGAAACTGGCATCATTAAAGTCTCCAAGCACGGTTTTATCATCCGCAGGTTGCATCGCCTGGTCATGGTGAGACCCGGTCCATTGTGTAACCTGTTGTTCATGGCATGTAAGACACTGCGACCGCCCGACAAATTCATTGCTGAATGTTTGCTCACTGAAAACAAGTATCGAAATACTCCCCAGCACGATGCCGCAGACTTTTCTGGCGAGGCTTAGCGGTAGCATGTGCGGCAGGTGTTTGCTGCAAAATGGGCGTGCATTAACATGGTCTTTGGTCTGACAAGTATTGCCGATAAAATTGTACGGGATTCGGGGCAGGACGTTGATCCTTATTGTTAATTGGTCTTGTTATCCTGTAGCAAACAAGACAATGCTGTTGAAACATTATAGATACCTTGCTATTTATAAATGTCAGCCAGTTTATCAAGAAGAACACCGGTTGATCTGGCCTGGGTACGAATTGAATCCTGTATTTCAATGCCGTCGGAGAAAAATTGAATATTCTTTCTACGGGCTGAGATGCTACGGTACATAGGGCGGGTCTGCATCAACGATTTTTCGCTGCTCAACATCGAACCCAGGCGACGGACATCATTAATCAGGTGCTTCAGTTCAGCTAATGAGACACTTGCCCTTCGTTCATCAATTGCATGGGTCTGGGTGCTGGGAGCTTCGACTTGATCAACAATGTCCTCAAGGGACTGTGCAATCTCCTCAACCAGTTCAATTGTAGATTCTGAAGACGGCTCATCTGCATAAATGACACCGGGAATTGCACAGCCAATTAATAACAGAAGGATACTGGCTGAATTTTTCAATCGAGAGATTATTGGAAGCATAGCGGAGCAAGGAACAGTATGTTTTGACAATAATAGCGCAAGTACAGCTGTCTTTAACATTTATCTTGACGCTGTCTGAGGTCCTCAAAAAGGTGTGCCGAGGATAAGGTAAATGCTGCTGTCTTTTGATTCTGATGTGCCGGCACCGATATAGGCTGGACCAAAGCGGGTATCCCATCCCAGCCATATTCCTGCAGCGGCAATGCCCTCGGAAAGATCAAGATCGTTTTTATTGTTTGTAATCTGACCGTATTGCAAGGTAATGCCGATCTCGGGTGTAGTGTTCATCAGGCTGATAAACGGCCGACGATACGCACTTCGCAATAAATATAAATCCTGTCCGCTTAGCTCATCATCAGAGAATCCAGGAAAGTTGAACAGCCCTCCAAATCGAAAGAAATTTTGAACGGGCGCACTACCGGAAACGGTGGAAAAATACTTCGCGCCAAGATTGAAAGTGTGTTTGCCAAATGTTGATGCAGTTTGTAGATCAAACAACGCCTGATCAAATTCGTTGTCTGCGCCAAGTTCGGAAAACGAGCTGATCCACTCAAAAGAACCATAGACGCCTTTTTTTGGAAAAAACAGATTATCCAGTGTGTCGAACCGATAAAGTGCAAAAACTTCTCCACCGCTGAAATCTTCAATTGATTCGTCTGCTGAGCCGATTTCAACTTTGTTTACACTATAAGAACGATTCAGTCCCAGCCGAACGTCGCTTGAATAACCGATCTCCTTGCCCAGAGATATGCTGATTTCAGATTTCTTGGCGCGTACCTCATTGATCTTTGTGCCTTCCTCGAAAGTGTTGAAGCGATTGTTGGTATACGAGATAGAGCTATTGAAAAAGTAAGGGGAGTTGCTGTCAAGAGGCTGATTGTATTCAGCAAATAATCCTGGTTCCTCCCCCAGCCTGACAATGCCTTGAAATTCCGCATTCCAGTCGTTTAGAGGCTTTACCGTATATCCCAGATTTATCTCCAGCTGGTTTTCATTAGACATGTCTGAGGTATAGGAAAGTCCAAATCGAAGGTAAGCAGGCCCCCAGGTTTTAGGGCGTGCATTGATGATCAGTCCTGTCTCACCGCCTCGTTCAATAAGTGAATAGTCAACCGATCGAAAAACATCAAGACCATATATTATTCCAATGTCTTCTTCGAGTTGCTGGAAGTCGAGAGTCTGATCAATATCCTGACGGATTCTCGATAGTATATAGTTGTCTGATAACGCGCTCTGATTGTTTACTCGTATAAATGAGATCAGGGGTGCTTCGAAAGAAGAGCCACCGCGTCGGCTTAAATATGACTGATATTCGGATTCAGATAGTCTCAGATTATCAAGACTTTGAGCGATTTTCCGTGTGGCATTCAGGCCATTTTCGATTATCTCGGAAGCGCCTTTGAAGTTTGCTGAGGAAAATTCCCCAAGCTCCGGAGTGATCAGATGATCGCTATCCGAGAGCGTTGATATTTGCTCCAGGGTGGTCCGTCGAACCAGAATATTAGATATTTGTTTGCTGATCCCGATGGCTCCGTTAAGCTCTTCAGCGTCGAGAAATGGTGTGCCAATATCCACAGCAATTACCACGTCTGCGCCCATCTTACGCACCACATCGATGGGTAAATTGTTGGCCATACCGCCATCGACCAGAATCTGGTCACCGATCTTGACCTCTGCAAATACAACCGGAACCGACATGCTGGCTCGGACAGCCGTAGCCAGGTCACCGGATTCAAGAACTACTGCGCTACCATCGCGCATATCGGTGGCCACCGCGCTGAATGGAACAGGTAACTCATGAAAATGCTCTATGTCGGCAACTGGTAGAAACAGTTTTTCCAGTAACAACTGTAGTTTCTGGCCCTGGATGAGTCCGCTTGGCAGCCGCAGCTTGCCTTCCTTCACCCCGAGGACAGTACCGAGCTGAAAAACTTTTTCGTTAGATTTTTCTCGAATACTGGAGTATTTCCTCGGCGGTTTATCTTTAAAAATATCATCCCAATCGGTTTCTACCAGTACTCGCTCGATATCATCTGTTGAGTGTCCGGCAGCGTACATACCACCAATAATCGCCCCAATACTGGTTCCCGCGATGTAATCGACCGGGATTCGCAATCTCTCCAGTTCCCGTAGAACGCCAATGTGAGCGCCTCCCCGGGCGCCACCGCCGCTTAATGCAAGTCCGATTTTGATTCGGTCATCGGTTTGAGCACCTGTCGTGAATAACAGAAGGGCTAGGGTGACGACGAAATACTTCTTCATTTTAATAATACGCCATATCGCTATAAAACCGCTGGGATCCAACAGGCTCGGAAGGAATTGACAGCCAACTGTTCACTACTTAGCAAACGCATCAATGGTCAGGCATCAAACCTGCTGCAGAGAATGCGTTTGTCGGGATTAATAGCTTGTACACACTTGTTGCCCATAACTGTCAGTATGGCAGGACATGCTGTTGATATACCTTGAAGTGCCGTAGTCATCAGAATCAGAACCAGAACCGTAGCTGTCTCCGGACATCGTGCCGCCATAGCTGTAAGGACTTGACCCAGCTCCACCTTTGCCTGTCAGCTTGTTTTCTTCTGCTGAGTAAACCGTAGTGCCATCACCTCGGGTTACGTTACCGGAGCTGTCGGTATAAGCAGTAGAGCCATCGGAGCAACTGGTGACCCCTTGTGAATCCGTGTAACAAATCTGTTGCCCCCAGGCTTCCAGTGCAATGACGGATAGCAGTAATAAAAGCGCGTGCTTCATAAGTTTTACAATTTTCGGTTTCTGATCGCTGATAACTGATAACTGATAGTTTAATATGGTTCGGCAATGATGATACAGGCACTGTGATGATTTGTCGCCAGTATGCTAAATCACACTGATCATTCAATATGGCATTCTGTGAATTATCTGTGAATCCAGAAAAATACTCTCTTCGATACGATAAATTTGCATTTGACAGGACTCCAAGGGGGGGG
>Ga0055584_100000266_pt1 | contig 49466 bp, 46 predicted proteins | sample OSDHelmetaG_FD_58716 | JGI IMG/M metagenome (GOLD analysis project Ga0055584, IMG submission 58716) | Pelagic marine sediment microbial communities from the LTER site Helgoland, North Sea, for post-phytoplankton bloom and carbon turnover... | ecosystem: Environmental > Aquatic > Marine >... | reverse complement strand
GTCGTCGTCGTCGTCGTCGTCGTCGTCGTCGCCGCAGCCGGTGAAGACGGTCTCGCAGGCCGCCGGGAACTCCGGGATGAAGAACTGCTCTTCGGACCCACACTCGACGGATTCCGGGGAATTGAAGGCGGAGTAGCACTCCTTGGCAGCCGCGGCGTCGTAGGTGCAACTGCTCGTATCGACGGGGCAATCATCGTCTTTGCACTGCTCGACGTCGAAGCCCTCGATGCAGCGGCCGTAGACCTCGCAGATGTTCTCGCGCGCGCGTTCGGCGCTGATGGTGCAGGCGACCAGCGGCAGGTGCAGGGCCAAGGCGACGACCAAGGCGAAGGCGACGACCACGCGGCGGGGGAGCCGGGACGGGAACAACATCGTGACCTCCGCAACCACGATGCCACCGGCAGCCCAGAGGCGACCAGCCAGCGGTAGGATCGCCCGGGTGGAGGCCCGCGGACCCAACCGAACCGCCCCCACCGCACCGGAGGACCCCGCCATGCGCACCATCGCCACCCTCTTCGGCCTCGCCGCCGTTCTGGCCCTGACCGCCTGCCCCGCTGGGACGACCGGCGACGACGACGACGACGCGGGCGGTTGCCTGGGCACGATCACGATGACGGACAGCGGCACCGCCGGATTCGAGCAGGCGTACCTCTGCTGGGACGCAGCGACCAGCGCCTGCGCGACGGGCGAGGGCACGGACCGGTGCGCCGGCGTCGCGGTGACCTTCCGCTACCGAAGCGACCTGTCGGGCGTCATCGACCACCCGGCCTACGCCGCCGCCGAGTCGCCCTGGGTGCTCGACTCGGGCAGCCCAGGCAACGAGATCGACCCCGGCAACGAGTTCTCCGAGCTCGCCGAGTGGCCCGACGGCAGCACGGTCAACGCGACCTTCAGCAACTCGAGCACCGGCGACAGCCTGAGCATCGAGTTCGAGAACACCGGCCTCGACATCACCCTGCTGGCGGTCGGTCCGTAGGGGCAGTTGGCGACGGGACCCTCCGGCCGCCCTACGGGCGTCCTTCAGGGCTCCCGGAGCCTCCTCGGCTCCGACTCCGCCTGCGGCTCCGCTCCGCCTGCGGGGTCTCCGTCCGCACCTCGGCAAGCCCTTCGGTCTTGCTACGGGCTCCTACGCGAGCCCCGGAAACAAGCGCCGCGCGTTGGCGGCGGTGCGGGCGGCCACCGCTTCGGGCGACTCCCCCAGCAAGGCCGCCACCGTCTGGAGCAGCGCGGGCAGCGCCTCCGGCCCCGCGTCGTCGGTCTCCAGCAGCAGCCGTTCGGGCGGGATCGCGGCCAGCAGTTCCGCGGAAGGCCGCCGCGGCGACACCGACAGGCAGAAGCCGGCGTCGACCCAGTCGCGGGCGAGCTCGGTGGGGCCGACGAAGTCGTGGACGAGGCCGCCGCAGGCGAAGTCCGCCAGCATCTCCAGCGCAGCCCCGTGGCGGTGGACGACGTGCAGGATGAGGGGGAGCTCCAACTCCCGGGCGAGCTCGATCTGCGCGGCGAACGCGGCCTCCTGGACGGGCCGCGGTGCCCCCCGCCGCCCCTTGTGCAGCCCGGTCTCGCCGATGGCGCAGGGCCGCTGCTCACGCGCGCGCGAGCGCAGGTCATCCAGAGCGGCCGGCAACCCCTCCATGGCCGGCAGGAACCACGGGTGAAGTCCCACCCCCACGATCACGCGCCCCGGCTCGGCCAGCGCCCGGCTGCGCGCGTCAGTCTCCGCGTCCACGCCGGGCACGACCCACCCCTCGACTCCAGGCACATCGGGAGCGGCATCGAGGTGGGCGTGAGCGTCGATCACCGGTTCGGCATACCCCGACTCACGCCGCCGCGCGACCGCAGGCAGCTCGCCGGCGGGCCCTGAGCCCAATCCGGACAATGCGCCGCCAGACGCGACGTCCTCGCCCGCGATGTCCGCCCAGCCCCGCGCCCGCCACGCCAATCCGGACATTGCCCCCAGCCCCGCTACCCCGGGTACGCCAGAAACTCCCGCCGCGCCTCAGTCCACGCGGCCTCGTCCCGCCGCAGCGCAGCTTCCCGCTCCTCGATCCCGCCCAACCCGTCGACCCACTCCCGCAGGAGCGGCCCGCCGTCGATCACATCGATGGGCAACCGAGCCCCGGTGTACTCGTAGGGGTGGCGGCGCCAGATCGGGTAGTCCGGCGCGACCTCGCGCAGCGCGCGCAGGAACAGCGTGATCAGCCGGTACGGCCGGAACGCCGCCTCGTCGTAGCCCGCGTGGTCCGCGTGGATCTGCACCCCGTGGCACATCGTCCCCACGTGCTTGTGGAACGTCGGCTCGAAGCTCAGGGGCCGCACCCAGGCCCCCTGCATCCACTGCGGCGCCAGCGCCCGCATTCGCTCCACGATGGCGTCCCGATCGATGTCCGGCGCCCCCACCACCTCCAGCGGGATCGTCGTGCCGCGGCCTTCGGACAGCGTCGTCCCCTCCAACAAGACCGCCCCCGGAAAGCACCGGGCCATGTTCAGGCTCGCCGCGTTGGGCGACGGGTTCACCCACGGCCGCCCCGGCGGCCAACCGAACCCCAACCCCGTCGGGTCGTAGCCGGCCATGTCCACCACCTGGCAGTTCACATCCAGCCCGAAGTGCGCCACGAACCACCGCGCCGCTTCCCCCAGCGTGAGCCCGTGCCGCATGGGCAGCGGCCCCGCCCCGACGAAGCTCTCGTGCCCCGCGAGCAGGGTCGTCCCCTCGACGGGCCGCCCCGCCGGGTTAGGGCGGTCCAGGACCACCACGGTCTTGCCGAACCTCGCGCCCGCTTCCAGCACGTAGAGCAGCGACGTGAGGAAGGTGTAGATGCGCGTGCCCACGTCCTGCAGGTCCACCAGCAGCACGTCGAACGTGTCCAGCATCGCCGGCGTCGGCCGCCGCACGTCGCCGTACAAACTGAACACCGGGATCCCCAGACGCGCGTCGTGCTCGTCGGGGGTCTCGATCATGTTGTCCTGCTTGTCGCCCCGCATCCCGTGCTGGGGCCCGAACGCCGCCGTCAGCTGCACATCGGGCAGCGCGGCGACCGCGTCCAGGGTGTGGCGCAGGTCCGTCGTCACCGACGCCGGATGGCCCAGAACGGCGACCCGACGCCCCCGGCACGCAGACCGAAGCGAGGGGTCGGACAAGAAGCGATCAATGCCCAGCTGCATGGCGACTCCAGCCCCCGAGCGCCGCGGCGCCGAGGCCGGCGTAAGCTACCATTCCGCGCCCCGGAGACGCCTTGATGACCCCCGACTCGCCTGACGAAGTCCTCCCCTCCGACGAGCCGGACGCCCCGGCCCCCGACGACCCGGCCTCCCCCGCCGCGCCCCCGCCCACCCCCGAACCCCCGACCGCGCTCCAAGGCCAGTGGCTGCTCTGCGCCGTCGCCGCCGCCGGCGCGCGCTTCGTCCCCGTCCCCCTGGTCGACGACGCCATCCGTGGCCGCGCGCAGCGCACCGCAGTCGGCCTCACGCTCGGCGCCTGCGGCCGCACCATCGCCACGCGACACCTGTCCCCGCTCTACAGCACCGGGTCCATGTGGCGCGCCATCGCGGGGCTCCCGCTGGAGATCCTGCTGCTGCCCATCCGGCGCATCGTCAAGATCGTGCGCGCCGCCCGCGGGGTCCCCCGCGACCTCCTTCAGACCTGGCTCCTGGGCCGCGCGGTGTGGCGAGCCCTGCACGCGGGCGCGCTCCAGGGCGACGACCCCGATGCCCTCAAGGCCGAAGCCACCATCCTCCGGACGGCCTTCGACGCCTCCATCGAGGGCCTCGACCTCACCGTTCTGTCCGCCGCCCTCGGCGGGGTCATGGACCAGGTCAAAGGCATGAGCAATCAGGCCCTCGCCTTCGCCCGGCAGCTCGCCGGGCTCGAGGAGGGCGACCACGCCACCCCCGCTCCCGAGGGCGTCGATGACCCCTTGGGCGAAGCCCTGGCGACGGGCGAAGTGCAAGGGGCCCTCGCCGCCTTCGACGCCCGCTTCGACGCCGCCTGGGCCGAAGCCCGATGAGCCCCGGAGCCCCGCCATGCGCCTGACCCTGCTCGCCCTCGCCGCGGTCCCCATCACGCTGTTCCTGCAGGCCTGCCCGCCCACGGACGACGACGACTCGGTGGCCGACGACGGCCCCCCGGTGATCGAGCAGTACCTGGCCGGCGAGCAGGCGATGACGTTGTCCGACGGCACCACGCTGGCCCCCCAACGCACGCTGATCTGGCGCCGGCTGTTCCCCACCGAGGACCGGATCACCGAGCGCATCGAGCAGGAGGACGGCGAGGGCGGCGTCGACTCCTTCGACGTCTCGATCGTGGTCGACCCCGACGACTTCACGTTCACGCTGTCCTTCACGGACGCCTTCGGAACCCTGGAGGGCACCGGCCAATTCGGCGGCGAACCCTGGGTACCGGGCCCCTGGACGTCGCGCACGGAGTACGTCGACGGCGACCTCGATGGCACCTGGATTCAGAGCACCGATGTGCTCGACGACGACGGCCTGCGGGCGACCAAGGAGGTCCACCGGTCCGACGACTCCCTCATCGGCACCGTCAACGAGACCTTGCTGTGGGTGGATGCCGCCGACTGGCACGAGGAGGCCGAGGCCTTCGGCGAGGGCCCCTGAGCGGCCCCGCCGACCGATCCGGCACAATCCCCTCATGGCGCTGACCGACTACCCCGTGACCGTCCCCTTCCCCGTGCACTGGGGCGAGATGGACGCCTTCGACCACGTGAACAACGTGACCTACTTCCGGTACTTCGAGACGGCCCGCATCGCCTACTTCGACGCCATCGGCTACCGCGAACACATGGCGCTGCACCAGGTCGGGCCGATCCTCGCAGAGACCGCCTGCCGCTTCCGTCGGCCCCTCAGCTACCCCGACGACCTCATCGCCGGCGCCCGGGTCACCGAGGTCGGCGACGACCGGTTCACCATGGAGTACGCGGTCTGGTCGACGTCCCAGCAGACCATCGCGGCCACGGGCCACGGCGCCATCGTCAGCTACGACTACGCCGCGGGCCGCCGGGTCCCCCTCCCCGACGTCATTCGCGCCGCCATCGCCCGCGTGGAAGCGGCGCCTTCCCCGGCCTGAACTCCCGCTCAAGCGCCCAGACACGCGGGCTCCCGCGCGCCCGCGCCGCGGTTCGCCCTGGGCTTTTTGGCCCGCCCGACTACACTCCCCCGGATTCTGGAGGCCTCATGCGTCGTCTGCTCGTCCCGGTTCTGCTCCTCTCGGCTTGCCAGCCGCCCCCGCCCGCGCCCGAAGGACTCAACGAGTCCAGCCGCTTCATGATCCGCGAGTTCTACGCGGACGACGCGACGTTCCAGGCCGGCCTGCAGGGCTACCTCGCCTGGTTCAAGGACGAAGGCGCGGAGCTCATCGAGCTCGACAACACGGTCGACAACGTCGGCGAGTTCCAGTTGGAGAGCCTGCAGCCCGAAGACGTCGAGGGCCTGCCGCTGAACCACGGCCACGACGTGGACGTTGCGGCCGGTGTGGTCTCGCTGGCGGTGATGAACTGCCCCATCCGCGAGTCCGAGGCGCTCCTCATGCGCGCCGACCAGGACACACTGTTCGAGGACTGGGAGGGCTACGAGCGCGCCTACGTCACCTCCCGCGACGCGTACAGCAACGGCTGGGACAGCGGCTTCGACGCCATCGCGACGGGTCAGGATCCGTTTGCCGACGGCTTCGACGGCGCCCCGTTCGCCTCGACGCTGATGCAGACGGACAACATCGTCGACCCCTCGCCCGTGCCGCTCGTCGGCGACTTCGAGCCCTACCCGATGCACCTCGACTTCCGGCACGGAACGTTCGACATCGACGGCGAGGCGACGGAGATCTTCACGATCCTCACGTTCATCACGGACTCGGCCACCAACCCCGCGGGCACCAACTCCCTCAACCAGAGCTACAGCGTCGAAGTGAACGCCACCTGGGACAACGGAACGACCTTGCGGACCCTGGCGGTCTGGATCGAGGGTCGGGCCGACGGCCTCGACGTGGACCCCGACGACCCGCTCATCCTGAACTCGGCCCTCAACAAGTCGAAAAAGGCCAGCCAGCGCATGACGGACATCTGCGAAGGCACCTTCGAGATCGACGACGAGCCGAGCTAGCTCCTCGTGCGCCGCTTCGTCTGGCTGGCCGCGCTGCTGCTGGCCTGCTCCCCCGCCGACTCCCCGACCGAGGTTCCCGCCGACGCCCCCGCGTCGGCGACAACGCGTGGTCCGGAAAGCCCCGGAGGTCCGGGTGGACGCGGCGGCCCCGGTGGACGCGGCGGCCCAGAAGGCCCCCTCGGCACCGACTGGCCCGCCGGCGAATTCCGGGTGCTCGAGCTGCCCGAGCGCCCCACCGCATTCGAAGCCTTCGAGGCCCCCCTCGCGCAGCTCGACTCGGCCGCCGGTCCCCGCATCGGCGCCATGTACGGCCGCATGGAGCTCAGCAACTGGGTCAAGACCGGCCCCGCGTTGGTCGCCATCCGCGGGCCACGCGGGGGCGAGACCGTCCGCGCCGAAGTCACGTTCCCCCTGGCGGACCCGCCCGACGACGCCGGGGAGTTCGGCATGACCGCCGGCACGCTCCTCGGCGGAACCGTGGCCGCCGTCGTCCACCTCGGCCGGCGCTCCGAACTCGCCGAGACCGACGCGTCGTTGTCCGCCTGGATCGAGAAAGAAGGCCACTCACCCCGCGGCGCTCTGCGCTGGTACGAGTTCTTGAACCGCCCCGACGAAGTGTCCGAAGCTCAACTCCGCACCCTGCTCGTCCAGCCGATCGACTGACCGCCGGTCAGTCCCGGGGGATCCCCCGCCGCCGATCCCGCCGCTCGCTCTCGGCCACGTAGGCCTCCAGGTCGATCCCGTCGCCCCCGAAGGTCTCGGTCAGCGGCTCGATGCCGCTCATGCGGTCGGGGCGGAAGCTGCGGAACGCTTCGCGCAGCTCGCACCAGGCCCCCAGCGACCAGACCTTGCCCCAGTAGAACAAGGCCAACGGCCGCACCACGCGCTCGGTGGTCTCGCCGGCGCCGTCGGTGTAGGTCAGCCGCACCTTCCGCCGCGCCGCGATCGCGTGGCGCAAGGGGGTCAGCTCCGCGTTCCGGCCGCTCCAGGGCACCCGCGGCGCATACAGGGGCGTGCCTTGCACCGCGCGCCGCAGCTCCCGCGGCAGCACCGCCTCCACCTTCACGATCGCCGCCCGCGCCGCGTCCGACAGCTCCGAGTCGCCCCACGACGACACCATCCGCGCGCCCGCCACCAGCGCCTCGACCTCCGCCGTCGTGAACGTCAGCGGCGGCAGCTCGTGGCCCGCCTCGAGCCGGTACCCGACCCCCGCTTCCCCGCGCACCGGGACGCCGGAGCGCTGCAGGTCGGCGATGTCTCGGTAGATGGTGCGTTTGCTGACGCGCAACTCCGCCGACAGCTCTTCGGCCGTCGTCATGCTCCGGGCCCGCAGCAGTTGCACCAGCTGGAAGAGTCGGTCCGAGCGCTTCACGGGGTCAGCCGTCCCGCCGCAGCACCAGCGTGCTGCCGGGCACCAGCCCAAACCGCTCGACGGTCATCTTGTCGCGCCGCAGCACCCGCAACTGCACCGCCGATGCGTTCGACGTCGGCCGGGGCCGCGCCATCGCCGTCCAGTCCCGCAGCGGCACGCCGATCTTCGACGCCAGGTCCGAGACCAGGACGTGGGGCCGCGCGAAGATCCGCAGCCGTTCGGGGGTGTGCGGGTCGTCGATCTCGACGGTCAGGCGCACCTCCTTCGCCTGCAGCAGCTCGCCCAGGTCCAGGTGCCCGCCCCACACCAGCCGCCACAGTTCCTCCTCGAGGCCGTGCACGACGACGTCGATGGCGTGGTCGGACTCCTCGGCCCAGCGCCCGAACGCGCGGGCCATCTGCGCCAGGGACACCCAGGGCTCGAACACCCGCGAGCGCCCGGCCCCCAACAGCTGCGTGTGGATGCACGTCACGCCCGCCTCGCTCGCCTGCTTCAGGAGCTCGGCGAAGGCCGCGTGCACGGCGCCGGGGGACCGCCGAGCCTTCGACGGCGCCGAGTTGCCCGCGATCTCGTCGCCGTCTCGGGCGACCACCCCGCGCAACCGATCGTCGCCGCCAAACACGGCGCTGAACTCGCCCACCCAGCGCACCTGGGACGCCGACTCCCCGAGCGTGTGCCGAGCCGTCGAGCTGGGGAACAGGGTGAAGGCGTCGCCTCGCCGCGCCATGCCGCAGCTGAAGGCGAGCCACGCACCGTCGTCCAGATCCACCGGGGCCGGGAGGCCCACGCGGCTGAGGATCAGCTGACTCTGGCCGCCGGCCCGCTTCTTCTCCGGCGCCACCCGGCAGCGCACCTCTTCGGCCGCCGTGGGGCGCCGCAGCACGGTCATGAGCTTGCGCAGGCGCGGCACGAAGTTCGCGTGGGGGTCACCGCCCTCGGCCGTGGGGTACGGCAACGTCACGATGTTGAAGCGACGGTGCAGGAACTCGGCGTCGACCTCCCCCTCGCGGACCATGGCGAAGTGCGGGGTGCGGCCCGGGCCCACCAGCTGCAGCGTCTCGCCCAACAGCTCCTGCAGGTACGGCTCCGCCAGCCCCGAGCCCAGGAACAGGAGCGACCGGCGCCGGTACAGCTCGCTGAACGCCCGGCGGAACCCCGGCGCCTGCCAGGTGACCTTGCGGTACTCGGCGTGGCCGACCACGAGCTGGTCCCGCAGCACCGACTCCGTCGAGAGCATCTCAAGCTGGGCGTGCCCGGCCACGCGCTGCGGCGGAAGCAGGCCCTGGATGGCCCAGAGCACCGAGCCCGTGGGGAAGTCGAGCTGGTCCACCACCCGCCGGCGCCCGTTGAGGTCCCGACCGCACAACACCAGCCGCCGATCCCGGGGCTCCGACTCCCAGGCGCTCAGCGTCGCGCGGATGAGCAGGTCGTCGTAGTTGGTCGTCACGATCAACGGCCAGTGAAGCCGGGCCAGCTGCCGCGTCGCCGCCGGGATGACGGACGCATCGACCTCCACGGCCTCGCGCAGCACCTCGGGGAAGTGCGCCGGGTTGCGGCGCTTCAGCCGCTGGACGGCGTCGAACGCGCGCTGCACCAGCTCCTCGGGGGCGTCTCCGACGGCCGGCTCGACCCGGGCGGCGGCCTCCAGATCCTCGATCATCGTCTTCCACCCGGCGCAGGCCGGACGGGAGAGGCCGGACCCGACGAACGGCACCAACTGCCCCCGCGCGTGCAGGAGGGCGAGCTGTTCGTAGCTGGGGGGATCGAAGGACATGGGCTCCCGCAGGTGGCCCGTGAGGATGCCAGTCGCCGGGCCCCGGCGCTCAGGCGGCCGCCCTGCCGGCGGGGTCGGGACGAGTCAGCCGGGCGGCAGGACCTTGCCGGGGTTGAGGATCCCCGCCGGATCCCAGGCCCGCTTGACCGCCCGCATCACGGCCAGCTGGGCGTCGCCCACCTCGCGCCGCAGGAACGCGCGCTTCGCCAGGCCCACCCCGTGCTCGCCGGTGATCGTGCCCCCCACGTCCAAGGCGGCGTCCACCACCGCGGCCACCGCGGCCGGTGCCCGCTCGGCCCCCGACGCGTCCTCCCAGAGCACGTTGACGTGCAGGTTGCCGTCGCCGGCGTGCCCGTAGGCCAGCGCGATGACGCCGTGCTCCTCCCCGATCTCCCGCACCCGGCGCAGCGTCGCGGGGATCGCGCCCAGGGGCACCGCGATGTCCTCGCTCACCCAGCCCGCCGCTCCGTCCTTGACCAGTCGGCTGGCCTCGCGCCGCAGCGCCCACAGCACGTCTCGGTCTTCACCCGTCGCGATCCGAACCGACGTCGGCGACGCCGCGAGGCCCTCGGCGAACGCCGCCAGGTCCCGGGCCGGCTGCCCGGGCTCCCCGTCGAACTCCACCAACAACAAGGCTCCGGCCGGGTCCCCCGGGAACCGTGGCGCCCGCTGCATCCGCGCCAGCGCCACGCCGTCGAAGAGCTCCAGCGCGCGGGGCCGCAGCCCGGAGCCCGCGCCCTCCACCACCGCCGCCGCCGCGTCGTCCACGGACTCGAAGAAGACCCAGGCGGCGACGACCTCCCGGGGGCGCGGCAGCAGCGCCAACCGCACCTGGGTGATCACCCCGAGCGTGCCTTCGGAGCCCACCAGCAAGCCGCGCAGGTCGTAGCCCGCGACGCCCTTGGGCTGCCGGCGCCCGGTGTCCACGACCCGGCCGTCGGCGAGCACCGCACGAACCCCCAGCACGTGGTCGCCCGTGACCCCGTACCGCAGCGCCACGGGGCCGCCCGCGTTGGTCGCGACGTTCCCGCCCAGAGTCGACCAGCCCAGGGCCCCGGGGTCCGGCGCGTACCAGCGCCCGGCCTCGGCGGCGGCTTCCTTGAAGTCGGCGGTCACCACCCCGGCCCCGGCCTCGGCCCAGCCGTCCACGGGCCGAACCGCACCGATCGAGGACAGGCCCGTCAGATCCAGCACGACGCCCCCGACCGATGGGATGCAGCCCCCCGCCTTCCCAGACCCGCCTCCCCGGGGCGTCACCGGAACCCCGTGCGCCGTCGCCCAGCGCAGGGTCGCGACGACGTCGGCCTCATCGCGCGCCAGCACGACGGCCGCGGGCAACACCGGCTCGCAGATGGACTCGTCGCCGGCGAACGCCGCCAGCTCGTCGGGGTCGCGCCGCACGCGATCGGGCAGCGCGGCCGCGAGTCGATGCAGCGGAGTCATCCGTCGCGCTGCGCCCAGTCGTAGGCGGGCAGGCCGGGGGCCGGGGGAGCGTGCGGGTCGACGCGCTGCTCGTCCGGCGCATCGAGGTGGTAGGGCTCCGTGGGCAGGTTCAACACCATGGACTCGGTGGTGCCGGGGTTCTTGAACCCGTGCCACACGCCGGGGGGAATCAGCACCAGGTGGTGGTGGCGACCGCCCAGCAGCACCTCGACCACCGCGCCCCGGGTCGGCGACCCGTCTCGCCCGTCCAGCAGCACGAGCAGCGTCGTCCCGGCCACGCCGATCATCCGGTCCCACTGGACCTCGTGGCGGTGCCACGCCTTCACGACGCCGGGCCGCACGGTCGTCAGGTACGCCTGGCCGAAGTGCTCGCCACGCAGCTCCGCGCAGTCGCCGCGCAGCAGGACCGAGAGGTCGCCGCGTTGGTCGCCGTACCAGGACAGCTCCCGGATCAGGGCGCCGTCGATGGCCGTCGGACGGGGGGCGGACGAGGGGTTGGGGTTGCCGGGCACGGGCGCATCCTATCCGGCCGGGGCGGGGCCCCGCGCGGGCTCAGCCCCCGACGAGGTCTCGCCAGTCGGGGATCCGGGGCACGCCGGCGCCATCAGCCCAGGCGTCGGTCGCCGTCGGGTCCAGGACAGAGTCGTTCGGTCGGCGGGCCAGCGGCGTGGAACGCTGCGGCACGACGGGGTTCGACCGGCCCCTCGCGTCGAGGATGGCCCTGGCCCACTGGGCCCGAGAGGCCGGGGGTCCGCCGGCGGCGTGGAGGATGCGCGGCGCGTCTGGCAATCGATCGGCGACGGCCAACAACCACCGGGCGAGGCCGGGCAGCGGCGTCGGCCGGCTGCGTTGGTCGGTGTGGATCTCCACGGCCGGGCCCGTCTGCCCCAGGACCCATCGCTGGAACGGCCCGCCGTCGTCGTCGAACAGCCACGACACCCGCGCCACCGCTCCGCCGGCCGCCAGCACCGCCGCCTCCCCGCCGGCCTTGCTCCGACCGTAGGCCTGCACCGGGCACGGCGCCGCGCCTTCGGCGTAGGGGCCCCGACGTCCACCGAAGACGTAGTCAGTGCTGATGTGGAGGAAGTCCACGCCCGCCGCGCGGCACGCCCGGGCGATTCGCTCCGGCGCCTCGGCGTTGATTCGGTGTGCGCCGACGGGGTCGCGTTCGCAGTCGTCGACGCCGGCAGCGGCGGCCGCGTTGATCACCCAGGCGGCACCAGAAACCGCCTCCACGATGTCGTCGCGGCTGGCTCCCTCGAGATCGAGCGCCGCCCGCCCCGGCGCGATCAAGCTCGGGTCGGCCCGCCGCAACGCCGAACCCAACCGCCCGGTGCCACCGAACACCAGGCCCCGCGGTTCAGTCACGATCGGACACCGACACCAACCAGCAGGTGAGGTACCGCGACTCGGGCTGTGCGATCGGCACGGGGTGACACGGCGCCTGCTCGCCGCGCATGAGGACCCGCACGTCGACCCTCGCCCGGCCCGCCGCCTCCCGGATCAAGTCGCCGAAGAGGGCGTCGTCTACGTGGCTGGAGCACGACGCCAGCACCGCGACGCCCCCGGACTTCACGGCCGTCAGCGCCGCCGCGAAGACGCTGACGTACCCGCGGCAGCCATCCTTGAGTTGCTTCTTGGACTGCACGAACGCCGGCGGATCGCAGACGACGGAGTCGAAGCCGCCGGGGGCCTGGGCCCGCAACCACTTCAGGACGTCCGCCCGCTCGGTCGTCAGTCTCGACCCGAGCCCTGCGCGCTCGGCGCTCGCCGTCGCCTGGGCGAGCGCCGCCTCGGACCGGTCCACGCACACGACGTCGGCCCCGGCCCGGGCGGCGTGAAGGCCCCACTGTCCGACGTAGGAGTAGAGGTCGGCCATGCGCCCACTCAACGCGGGGACCATGCGCCGGCGGTTCTCCCACATGTCCAGAAACAGGCCCGTCTTCTGTCCTTCCCAGGGGTCGAACTGCACGGCGATCCCGTCGTCGTCGGCCGTCCAGGTCCCCGACGGATCCCCGCACAGGGCCTCGACCCGAGGCTCCAGGCCCTCGAGGCGTCGCCCCCGCCCGTCGCACTTGAAGAGCGCGTCGTCGACGCCGAGCCCCGGCAAGGCGTCGGCGATCCAGTCGCTCATGGACTCGGCGCCGGCGCTGCCCAGGGCGACCACCGCGCGGGTCCGCTCGCTCTCGAATCGGTCGATGACCACGCCCGGCAGTCCGTCGGCCTCGCCGAACACCCAGCGGAACGCCCGCCGCGTCGGGCAGACCCGCCGCCGCAAGGCCAGAGCCTCGCTCAAGCGGCGCTGCACCAGCTCCCCGTCGATGGGCTGACCGCGGTCCCGCGTCAGCAGCCGCGCCGAGATCAACGCGTTGGGGTGCCCGTGGCCCCGCCCCACGAATCGACCGCGGGCGTCGATGACGTCGACGACCGCGCCCGGCGTCAACGCCGCCGGCACCCCTTGGAGCTGGTTGCTGAAGACCCAGGGGTGACCGTGCAGGACCTTGTGGCGCCCGCCCGGCTTGAGGTGGAGCTCAACCGAACTCACGGCGCCCCAGGTCCCGGAGCAGCCCGTACTCGGTGAAGTCGAGCTCGCGCCGGGGCACGGCGGTGTCCCCTTCGTCGGCACCCTTGGCCACCCGCGGAAGCCGCTTGAACAGGTCGTCCAACGGCGCCGGCTGGGCGGCGTCGGCCGACAGCCAGCTCGCCATCGTGCGCAGGTTCATGGCGGCCGCGAGTCCCCGCTCGTCGCCCAGGCACTGGAAGTCGAAGCGGTCCGAGCGGAAGCGGAGCGGGCGTCGCTGGGAACCCAGGTACACGTCCAGCAGCAGGTACGGCGCCGTCAGGTCATCGAACGACCGGGTTGCGGCGGAGTCTCGCGTCCCCCAGCGGTTGCGCTCCCGCATCATCGGGAGGCGGCTGCGCTCCGTGTCGACCTCGCCGAAGGCCGCCCAAGCGATGCCGTCGCGATTGAGTTCGAGGGTGACGCCGCTCCAGGTGGTGAGGGACACCGGGCCCGGTCGGGGGCCGCTGGCGTCGACGACGTAGATGGGCTCGATGTCGTCCAGGAACGAGCGACGGTCGACCAGCAGCACCTTGAGCTCGCCTTCGAGCAGGTGGCGGCGCTTCTCCTCGGCCTCGTCCTTGTCCTCGGTCGCGAGCAGGAGGCTGGGCGTGTCCCGCTGCAACGACTGCACGGCCGTGTATAGGTCCATCCCCGTCGTGCCCGACAGCCGATGGCGGAGCCAGTGGGCCTTGCCCTTGTAGGACGGGTCGGGGAGGAGGATCAGGCGGTAGGCCGAGGTCCGCGGGCCGAAGGGACCCGCCGCGCGGGACAGACCGTCGGTGATGGGGCCTTCCCCCACCAGGGACGCGTCGGGCTCCGGGTCGGCCGGCGAGTCCAGAAGGCCCTCGTCGGCGAGCTCCTCCACCGGCTCGATGTCGTGGAGGCTCGGGTACGCCTCGGGGTTGTAGGCCGGCAGCTCGTCGAGCGTGTTGGTGCCCAGGGGCCGGTAGAACCCGCTCCCCAGCGCCTCGACGTCGCCGCTTTCGCTGGGCGGGTCCGGGACGTTCCGGACGGTGGCCTCGTCGTCCTCGTCCACCAGGGGCGCCTTCGCGGCCGCGGGCACCGGAGCCTCGTTGGGGTCCGGCACCGCGGGGAGAACGGGGGCGGTGGGAGGACCGCCGACGGCCGTGATGCGGTCGAACGTCGTCGGCCGGGGCCCAAGGGCGCCGCCGAGGGCGCGCTTGCGTCGAGCCGGCGGGTCGCGGCGCGGCACCGGCGAGCCGGGGGTCGCGAACGTGCCGGAGGTGCCGGCAACGTCGGGGGTGGCCGACACCCCCTGTCGCCCCTCCGGAGGCTTCGCGGCGGCTCCGGCTCCGTCGGCGGCCGCCTGCTCCTTGAGTCGGGCGAGCACCTCGGGCGGCATCAACGCCCGGGCATCGGCGGACAACGCCTTGAGAAGCTCGCGCGCCCGCGCGGGATCCGCCGGCGCCAGCTCCGTGGCGGCGTCCTCAGCCTCGGGCGGCGCGGGGAGGGCCGCACCGCAGTACATGCAGCGGGCGAACTTGGGCCCGTTGAGCCGCTGGCACGCTGGGCACTGTCGCGTCGTCGCCAAGAGTCGCTCCCGCGGGGGCCATCAAAGAGGGGCCCAGGCTTTCGATCCTTCGGGGGCGGGACTATAGCAACCCCGTGCAGGATCTCGCCGACGAGCCCATCCCCCACCGCGTCCGGCGCGCCGGCGACGGCCAGGCCCTGCTGCCGTACCTCCTCGCCACGTTCGGCAGCGCCGACGCCGACGAGCTCCGAACGGCCATCACCGAAGGGCGCATCCGCCTCGCCGACGGGGCCGTCCTGGGAGCCGAGGACGTCGTCCGGTTCGGGCAGACGCTGCTCGCCGACATGCCCGGCCGCGTGCAGTCCGACCCCTTCTTGCCGACCCCCCTGAAGCCGCTGCCGCGGCTGCTGTTGGACGACCACCTGTTCGTCGTCGACAAGCCGCCGGGCCTGCTCTCCTACCCCATGGGTCCCCGGCGAATCGCCGCGCTGTCCATCGGCCGGCGCCAGCTGCAGTGCGACGCCGAAGCCCTCCGCCCCCTGCACCGGCTCGACCTGGAGACCAGCGGGGCGCTGATGATGGCTCGCACCCTGGAAGCGGACCGCGCCATCAAGCAGGCCTTCCAGGATCGGCGGGTCGCCAAGAGCTACCTGGCCCTGGTTCGCGGTCGGTTCCCCGACGGCGAGACCGTCCTTGGGGGGGCCATCGGACCGGACACCGGCGGCCCGATCCGCATCGCGATGCGGGTGCACGAGTCGGGGAAGCCCGCGGAGACCTGGGTCCGCAACCTGGGCTCCTTCGGCGAGACGGACCACGGCTCGGCGGGTCGCGGCTACACCTGGGTGGAGTGCCATCCGCGCACGGGGCGAACCCACCAGATCCGGGTCCACCTGGCCCACCACGGGCATCCCCTGGTGGGGGACAAGGTGTACTGTGACGGGGGCCTGGCGTTCCTGCGCAAGTGGGACGGGAAGCTCGACGAACAGGACCAGATCCGCCTCGAGCTGCCACGCCACGGCCTGCACGCCTGGAGCCTCGCCCTGCGACACCCGGCCGATCACCGCGACCTGCTCATCACCGCTCCCCCGGCGGCCGACCTGGTGGCGTTCGCTCGCGAGCACGGGGGCGACGAGCCTGGACCCGCCACGCCCTTGGCGGTTCCGTCGTGACGGGCCTCCAACCCGGCTCGGTCCTGTCGGTCCCGATCTTCCCCCTGCCAAACCTCGTGTTCTTCCCGCACACGATGCTCCCGCTCCACGTGTTCGAGCCCCGGTACCGCGCGATGGTGGAGCACGCCGCCGCCGGCGATGGGCTGCTGGGGGTCGTGCAGCTGGAGCCGGGCTGGCAGGGCGACTACTACGGCGACCCGCCGGTCTGCCCAACGTTCGGGCTCGGTCGGATCGTGCAGAAGGAGGACGTCCCGGGGGACCGCTACAACATCGTGGTGCAGGGGCTCCACCGCGCGCGCGTCCTCAGCGAACCGGAGAGGGACACGGAGTTCCGCGTCGTGCAGGCCGAGCTGCTGCCGTCGGGGCGAACCGACGACCCGGTCGCCCTGGCCCGCCACCTGGCGACGGCGCGCCAGCAGTTCGCGGCGCTGCTGTCGAAGCTGCCCAACGTCGATCTGGACCGCGCGGGTCGTCTGTTCGACGCCGACGCCGACCCCGCGACCGTGCTCGACGCGATCGCCAGCTCCCTGCCCATCCCCCCCGCCCACAAGCAGCGGCTGCTGGAAGAGGAGCGCCTCGAGGCCCGCGCGGAGCAGGTCGCCGACTACCTGGTCGACAACGTCGAACCCCTGGCCGCCCAAGCCGAAGCCTGAACCGCGAAGCCCGCGGGGTGACTCAGCCGAGCAGCCCCCGCAAGCGCCGCCGCAGCCGCCGCCCCAGCGGGCTCGCGGACTCCGCGGGGCGATGCAGCCGCGCCGCCCGCTCCAGCGCCGCCGGGTCCACGCCCGGGGGAACGAAGTCCGACCGGGGCGCGTCCACCCAGTCGGCCCAGCCGGCGTCGGACCCATCAAGCCGCACCGGCACCCGGGGCTCCAGGTCCAGATCCGCGCGCTGCAGGGCTCGCACCCCGCGATCTTCCTCGTCCTCGCGGTAGCCGGGCACCCCCAGCAACGGGGTGGCCCCGAGGCGCAGCCCGGGCGCCATGCGCGCCACCACTGCCGCCGCCTCGACCGCGTCGCCGTCGCCCACCACCACCGGCCCCAGATCGAGCGCGGCCACTCCCTGGCCCGCGAGCCGCGGCACCTCCAGCCGACGCAGCGCCGCCGGAGCAACCTGCAGCCGCACTCGCACCGAGCCGGGCAGCCCGGCGTCCAGCAGCGCCCCCGCGTCGAACGAGCCGCGCACATCCACCCAGGGGATCCCGAGCAGCGCACACTGCTCCACGTCGGCCGCGATCTCCGCCGGGCTCAGCGCCCGCCCCGCGCGCTCGGTCAAGACCGTCGTCGCCGCCCAGCGGCCCTTGTCTTGCCGCACCGAGGGGATCGGCGGCCGCCACCCCGCCCCGGGCAAACGGCGGTACCGCGCGTAGTCGAGCAACTTGCGGTCCAGGGCTTCGACCGTGTGCTCGGGCCGCGACGCCAGCGCCGCCCCCAACCCCGCCAGGTCGCCGCGGTCGGCCACCAGCTCCAACGCCGCCAGCAGCGCTCCCTCGGCATCGGGCGCCAGCAACCCGTCGATCTCGGGGGCGTGGCCCGCCGCCCACGGCATCAACGAGGCCAGGGGGCCGCTCGCCAGGACGACCTCACACCCCGCCTGCCGGGCCGCGCGCGCCGCCCTCAGGCCGTCCCCGAGGTTCGCCGGGTGCATCCAACAGACGGTGACGTCGGGCTTGTGCACGGACACGACGGCCCGGATGGCGTCGCGAGCGCCGCTGCCCTCGTGCGCTTCGTCGTGCACGAACGTGCGGTGCTGACTGCCCAGCTTCACCGCGGTGGCGAGCGCAAGCAGGCCCACCGGCAGCTCCCCCGCCCCGGTTCGCGGGCGGTCGAAGCGCAGCAAGGGGTTCAGTCCGGCACGGGGCGAGGCCCGCACAAACAGGACGCCCAGGGTGCGGCGACGGGCCAGCGCAGCCTCCGTTCGGTGGGGGCTACTCCCCCTCGACGGGCGGGTAGATGTCCAGGCCGAGGTAGTCGATGGCTCCGCGGACGTCGTGGTACTTGTTGTCGAAGAAGGTCGTGTCGTTGACCGTGAACGACACGAAGCCGTGGTCCGGCGCCTCGAACTCGAGCTTCGCGCCCACCAGGAAGTACTTGGTGTACGAGCCGTCTTCGGCCTCGAACCTCATCACCACCGCGCCGTGGGGCTCCTCAGGCACTGGTCCCTTGTCCCCCGCGGGGACGGCCACGGCCTCGGGCGGCAGCGGGTCCATCTTGTCGTACATGCCGGCGGCTACGGGCACGCCGTCGGCGGTGATGTAGACGTTGGTCTTGGCCTTGCCGGTGTCCTGGATCGTGTACTTGCCGTTCTCGAGCCCCGTCGTCTCGATGAGCGCCTTGTCGTCCTTGCAGACGTGGATCCGGTACTGCCAGCCAACCTGGATGTCCATGAAGTTGTGGTACTCGTAATCGAGCGGCTTGTAGCACTCGCCCTCTTCGAGTTCCCGGCCCTGGCCGGAGAACCACGCGAGGTAGTCCGAGGCCTTCGCCTTGCCCTGGCCGACGGCCTGGCAGCGCTTGAAGTTGTCCCCCAGCCAGTCATCCAGCAGCGCCGGGCGGCCGTAGAACGCGCTCTCGAGGTAGTTGATGTCCTCGTCGTCTTCGAACTTGAAGCCCTCGTTCACGGTGCCGTTGGCCAGCCCCATGACGTACTCGAGCGCCTCGCTGCGGGCGACCACGCGATCCGTGCCGCTCATCTTGGCGAAGTCCGGCGGCGCGTAGCAGGCGAACTTGCCCACCATGACCTTGCCCACCGGCGGAGGCTCTTCGGCCGCGCCCTTCTTCTTCTTCTTCTTCTTCTTGGCGAACGCGGGGGCCGCGATCAATGCCAGGGCGATGAGCAGGAGGAGGGTCAGGACGGTTGAGCGACGCATGCGGAATTCCTCGGGAGTTGGCCCCGGGCGGGCCGGGTCGAATCCTGACAGGGCGCCGGCGCCCCTTCAAGCAGGACGGACGGCAGGAGCCGCCCCAAGCACGACGGGGCGACCCACCGAAGTGGACCGCCCACGTCAACAAGTGCGGTCAGCGAGCGCCGGAGCGCTGCTGCATTCGGCCGGCTGCGAGGCCAGCCGAACCGTCCTAGATCTTGCCCTGCAGGAAGAAGGCGATGACCAGGGCGTAGATGCAGAGCGACTCGATCAGCGCGAGGCCGATGATCATCGGGGTCTGGATCTTGCCGGCGGCGCTGGGGTTGCGCGCGATGCCCTGAAGGGCGCCGAACGCGGCCAGGCCCTGGCCGAGGCCACAGCCCATGGCGGCGAGGCCAATGGCGAAGCCCGAGCCCCAGGCGATGCCAGCGGCGGCTTCACCGCTGGTGGCGGCGTCGCCAGCGGCGAGGGCGAGGGTCGGGACGAGCATGACCGCCAGGACGGCGAGCGAGGTGATGAACTTGCGCATGGAAGTGGTCTCCAGGTTCAGACGGGCCGAAGGCCCGGCGATCAATGGTCGTGGGCGACAGCCAGACCGATGTACAGGGTGCTGAGCAGCGAGAAAACGAAAGCCTGGATGAACGAGACGAAGCATCCGAGGGCAAGGAAGATCACCGGGATTCCGTACCCGAGGATCGCGCCGAGCGACGCCGGCAATTCGTTGAGGAAGATGTTCATGACCAGGTGGTCACCGAAGATGTTGCCGTACAGGCGCACCGACAGGCTGACAGGCCGGACGATGTGGGAGACGGCTTCGATGGCCAGCATCAGTGGCCCGAGCCACAACACCGGCCCCAGGAAGTGCTTGCCGTAGTCCGCCCAGCCATGGGCCCGGACGCCGGCGATGTTGTAGATCACAAAGACCGATATCGCGACCGGCAGGTTGGTGTTGAGCTGATCCGTCGGCGGCAAGAAGCCGGGGAACACGCCGAGCATGTTCTGCACGAAGATGTAGATGAACAAGCCGCCGATGAGCGGGAAGAACCGCTCCGCGTCCTTGCCCAGCACCCCGCGGCACATGTTCAGGATGGCCTCGACGTAGAGCTCGAAGAGGTTGCGGGGCTTGAGGTCCGCAGCGGGGATCAAGTCCGCCTTGCCCTTGGGGGCACGGTCCATGGCCTTCCGCGCCATCCAGGCAACGCCCAGGATGATCGCGACGGCGAGGAACGAGTGCGCCAGGGGCAGGTACTTCGCCCCGTTGCCGTGCAGGAACGGCAGGAACGCCAGCCACTGGAAAGCACCTTCGGAAGCGAGCACGGCAGTCATTGACTCGTCACTCCTAGGCGGGCGTAGGTGCCCGCACAACTCAAGTAATACGCCCCGTAGCGGAAGCCAGGATTACGGCGGGAAAGATGACACTGATTCCGAGCAACACCCCGAGGGGGTCCCAACGAATCAGCAGCACAACCGCGCCGAGAGAGACTCCAACACCGGCCAGCTTCATCAGCAGACCGACCATCATCGTTCCCATCGAGGTCTCTGCGCCGCTGGTGGTCTTCACAACGAAGACCGACAGCAAGACAAAGTTCCCGATGGCAATGACTCCCCCCGCGAGGGCCCCGAGTCCGACCGAGCTTCCTCCGAGGAGGAAGCCACCGACCGTGGCGGGGACCAGCAGCAACAGCGCCAAAAAGGCGATGCGGCGTGCACCGTGAGGGAGACCCCGAGAGACCGGCGGAGGCAATGCCTCTCCGTTCGACTCGGGCAACGTCCCGTTCCTGGTTTCCAAAGAGGCGAGCCTCCGGTTGCGCCCCGTCTCCGAGGCCGACTTCTACGGCCCCCGAACTGGGGGGTGCTTCCGAAACCGGGGCCCGTGTACCGACCCCATTTCTGCGTGTCAACTGCCCCGCCCTGGCGAAAAACCGCGCGCCTGCAGGATCTGCCCGGGTTTGGGCGATCCTCCCCAGGGGGGTGCCGCGATCCGTTGCACACGAAGTCGGCCGTCGGTCGCCCGCAACCTCGCGACATTCGATCGGAATCGGCGGCCCCGATGCCCCGCCCGCGTCGCCCCGATCAGTCGCGGTGGGTCGCCTTGTCGAACCGCCGCTGCTCCATCAACTCGCGGGCCCGGAGTCCCAGGAACCAGCCGACGGGCAGCATCACGAATCCGGCGGCGACGGGAAGCCACAAGGGCAGCTGCCCCACGAACAGCAGCGCGGTGAAGGTGCCCGATCCGAGCAGCGTCGCGGCCGCCACCTCGACTTCGGTGACGAACGGGCCCTCGGGGGGCTGCCAGTCGGCCGATTCGGGCTCGACGACGTTGGTCAGGGGCCACAGGCGCCAGGAGATCCAGACGAGCCGGTAGAAGCCGGCGTCCCCGCTGCCCGGGAAGTTCGTCGGCGGCCCCTGGCCCCACGGCTCGCCCCCGGGGCCCAGCGAACGGACCGGCGGGGAGCCCGGCAGCGCGGCCAGCTTCAGCGAGTGGTCGTAGCGAACGGGCAGGTAGGCGGCGAGCTCCGGGTTCATCCGGTCCCGCAGGTCCGTCATCGCGGTCAGCCCGTGGGCCGGACGGAAGGGCTTGTTCCGGGCCTTGCGCCACGCCCGGTAGTAGTCCGCGTGCACCTTCGCGCGCAGGAACCAGACGACGAGGGCGCCGAACGCGAAGACCAGCCCGAGCATCAAGAACGCCCGGTTGCGGATCAGCAGCATCTGGCCCGCGAGCGACGAGATCGCCACGACGCCCCACATGACCAGCAGCTGGTAGAGGGCCGACAGCGCGTTGAAGACCGAGTGCTTGCGTCGGTCCAGGTGGTGCTCAACCCGGAAGTCGAGCAGCGCCACGCAGCCGTCGCAGACCGGGTAGCCGCGGCCCACGATCTCCCGCGGGGAGTTCTCCTCGTCGGGGACGTTCGCCATCGACGCCGATCCGATGGTGCGGGCGTACCGCACCTCGATCACGTTGTAGGCGTCCACCCCGCAGTAGATGCATCCAGCCATCGGCGGGAGTGTAGACCCTGCGGCGGGGCCGACGCCCGCCGCCCCCCGAACCCAGCCCGGGCCTTGCCGTCCGGGATCCGGTGCGTAGGATGCGGCGCCCCTGTCTCGCCCGGTTTGGAGGCCCCCGTGTCCGACGCCCGCAACCCCACGACCCTGCTCTACCTCGCCGGGGGCGCCATCGCCGCCACCGCGGGTGGCCTCTACTTCTTCAGCCTCCGCGCTGAGCCCACGGTGGCCCCGGCCCCGCCGCCGGCCGCCAGCAGCCTGGTCTCTCCCGACGCGCGCCCGACCGTCGACGAAGGCCTCAGCACCGCGCCCGCCGTTCCGAGCCGCGGCGCCGACAAGCCGCCCGCCCCGCCGATGCTGCCGGGCGTCGCCGCCATGGCCACCCGGCCCGTCGTGAAGCCCGCCGATCAGACCGACGCGGCCCGCGCCGCCCTCACCGCCCTGCTCCCGGAGCTCCAAGCCTGCTACCGCGACACCTTCGGCGCCGAAGGCCCCAAGGGCCGGCTCTTCCTGCACGCCAAGGTTGCCGACGAGCTCGGCCCGAACCCGGCGGTCCACCTCAAGGGCCTGGGCGACAACGACCTGATGGACTGCGCGCGCGAAGTCGCCAGCGACGTCCGCTACCCCGGAGTCGCCGACGGCACGTCGGTGTTCTGGCCCATCGCGCTCGCCGCCGACGGCACCCCGAGCCTGTAGCCCGCGATGCCGGGCTGGCTGCAAGCGCTGCTGCTGGGGATCATCCAGGGCCTCACCGAGTTCCTCCCGGTCTCGTCGTCCGGGCACCTCGTGCTGGCTCAGGCGGCCCTGGGCGATGACTTCTTCGCGGCCGACAGCGCCGTCTTGTTCGATCTCGTGCTGCACGTCGGCACGCTGCTGCCAGTCCTCGTGTTCTACCGACGGGACCTCGCCGCCATCGTGGGCTCCCTGACGGCGTCTCCAGGGCCCGGCGCCGCCGGTTCACCCCTGGCCTGGCTCAAGGCCGACCGGAACCGCTGGCTGGCCGCCATGGTCGTCCTGGCGACGATCCCCACCGGCCTCATGGGTGTGCTGCTCGAAGACCACTTCGAGCGGCTCTTCCACTCCGTCTACCCCGTCGCCGGTGCCCTCCTCGTCACCGCCGGGCTGCTGTGGTCGACACGCCGCGTCGCCGAGCGCGAAACCAGCGGCCCCATCCCCGCCCGCCACGCGCTCGCCATCGGCATCGCCCAGGGCCTGGCCATCACGCCCGGCATCTCCCGCAGCGGCAGCACGATCGCCGCCGGACTCCTGCTCGGCCTCGACCGCGAGTCGGCCGCTCGCTACTCGTTCTTGCTGTCCATCCCCGCGATCCTGGGCGCCGTGGTGCTCAAGGCGAAGGACGGCATCCCCGCGGGCACGATCGACTGGCTGGCGGTGGGGGTGGGCTTCGTGGGCGCAGCGGTCAGCGGCTACGCAGCGCTCGTGTTCCTCGTGGCCCTCGTCAAGCGGGGCGGACTGCATCACTTCGCCTGGTACCTGGTGCCCGCGGCCATCGCCGCGGCGGCGCTCCTCGGCTGAACCGGAGCCCGCGGGAGGCGGCGGCGCTCCTCGGCTGAACCGGCCCCCGCGAGAGGCGCCGGCGCTCCTCGGCTGAACCGGCCCCCGCGAGAGGCGCCGGCGCTCCCCGGCCGAGCCGGAGCCCGCTGATTCAAGCGGCGCGCGACGGCGTGCAAGCCACGGCGCGCTGGACCTTGTGGGCGCCGCAGCGGCAGGCCACGCAGCGCAGCAGCGACTTCCCCAGCGCGACCCCGCAGCTGCAGGGGCACTGGCAGACGCGAACCGCAGCGAGCGGGCGCGAGGATTCGTCGGTGAAGGGAGTGTTGGGCTCGAGCAGGTAGGCGGTGCGGTTCATGGCGACGGTCCTTCCGATGCGGAAAGACTCGCCCCGAGCCGGGACGGTTTCCGTCCCGCCCTCTTGTCGCAGCTCTACTTGCGGCGGATCGCCAGGCCCACGAGCCCCAGGAGCAGCGCCAGCGAAGACGAACGCCCTGCCATCGACGCCGAGCAGCCCTCGCCCGTCGCGGCCTTCGTCACGCTGATGGTGCCCCTGGCCTCGCCCTCACCACCGTGGCCCGACGCGCTCAGCACGACCTCGTACTCGCCGGGGGCATCGAACGTGAACGTGGGCTCGTAGCCCGGGACCGTCTGGCCGTTGGCCGACCACTCGAAGTTCGTGACGCAGCCGAACGCGCCCAGGGGCGACGTGTTGACCATCTGGACGACGTTGTCGCCTCGGTTCTCGAAGTCGAACGACGGGGCCGGCGTGTCGCACGCGAGCACGGCGCCAACCTGTCGGCGGTCGGTAGAGAACTCGCCGCCGCAGTCGGTGTCGCTGCCTTCAGCCGTCAGCGTGATCGTGAACTGGCCTTCGGTCTCGTAGGTGTGCTCGATGGACTCGACGTCGCCGTCGTTGGCCGCGACCACCGGGTCGGAGCCGTCACCGAAGTTCCAGATGTACGTCTCGTAGCGCGGGATCTGGTAGATGGCGGGCACGTCGACTCGGACGCTGAACGGCACGCGGCCGACGTTCTGGGTGCCTTCGGTCGGCGTCACGTCGAAGTCCACGGCGATGCCGTAGATGGCGTTGGCGCCCGCGGCGTCGTCGCCGTTGATCTCTTCGCGCGAGGGGTCGCAGGCTCCGCCCGAGTAGAACATCGTGGCGTTGCGCAGAAGCGGGTCCGGGCACGGCTCGCCGCTGTCGCAGGAGTGGCCCATGCCGACGCCGTGGCCGAACTCGTGGGTGCCCGTCGACAGGTAGCTGTAGTGGCTGAAGCAGCCCGGGTCCCGGATGTCCTGCGGATCACCCCAGTTGCGGACGTTGAAGATCACGTTGGACGCCGAGGTCCGGAAGAACGTCGTGCCGTTGTAGGGCAGCGGGGTGTTGAAGTCCCCGTGCGTCACGGCCGCGGCGTTGATGCCGGAGTCCAGGATCGACTGGATGTCCGCGGACGAGTCGGACCGGATGTGCATCGCCTGGGTGCGGTCGCTGCGGCCGAACGTCGGGGAGTTCGTGTCGAAGCTGCCGAACGGGAAGTCCAGGGGCGAGCAGGGGACGTTCTCCCACTGGTCGAACGCCAGCGTGATCAGGTCGCGGGCCGTCTCCGAGTCCAGGCCGTCGGGCCCCTGGTTCCCGATGGACCAGGACACCGGCATATCCGACTCGCGGTACTTGCGGGGCGGGTCGATGAACTTGAAGCCCATCAGCGGCGTGGCGAAGGTCGCCACCAGCACGATCGTCAGCAGGCGCTTCATCGGACCACCTCCGTCGGGAGCTGCGCGCGGGCCTTGGCCCTCGCGAGCGCCACCCGGATCGACGTGTTGTGCTCGGCCGTGTCCCAGCGTGGGTCCACGTCGTGGCCCCAGGCGCGCGCGTCCGATCGGTACCGGGCGTCCTTGTCGGGCTCGAGCCCGGCGATGTTCACGTAGGGCGGGACGTAGCCGGACTCGACCTCGTCGAGGATCTGGCCAACCAGGGAGTCCATGTAGGTCACCGCCGCGGGCAGCTGGACCTGCGCCTCGTCGAAGCGCTCCAGCCCGTTGGGCGGCTGCACCTTCACCGCGACGTCCCGACCCGTGCCGGGCTCAACCACGATCGAGTACTTCGCCTGGGCGGCACCGATGGTCCGCCACTCCCCGTGCTTCCACTCCAGGAACACCAGCACCCGCTCGTCGGGGACGAACCGCGCGGCGCCCGGGAGCTCCGTGTATTCGCTGCCGAGCTTCCCGCCCAGGCCGACGACGTCGACCTCCTGGCCGATGTCCGCGGTGCCCTTGAGCACGTGGGTCAACTCGAGGGTCGACACGGTCTGCAGGAACTTGAAGCCGGGCTTCCGCTCGACCGAGTTGGCCACCACCGTCGCCTCGACCACGAGGTCTGCAACGTAGGTGAGCTCGGACAGACTGAGCCGCTGCACCGTGGTGGCCGAAGCCACGTTCGGGAGCAGGCCCATGAGCAGGCCGGCCAGCAACAGAATGGGAGTGCGTGTGGTCATGCCGTTCCTCCAGACCCGCGAGCGCGGCAATCGTTGCGCTCGCATCGCTGCGAGCGCGCACTCTATCCGAGCGACGAGCGCAGTCCACCCGTGCACCGGCGGAGCCTTGCGATCGTTGCGTTCCGCGCGCTATAGCTGGCCCGCTCGCAGGGTCCCTGCGCGCTCTGGCCCACCCCACCACGGGCCGCCCCGAGTCGCTTGCGGCTCGACCTCTGAGGACGCCATGCACCGCACTTCCGTGCTCCTGCGATCGCTGCTCACACTGGTTTCGCTGCTGCTCCTGGTGCCTTCCGCGGCCCTCGCCGTCGAGCAGACCGGCTCCGTGCGGGGCAAGGTCGTCGACGACGCCGGAGAGGCGATCGAAGGGGCGTTGGTCACCGCCACCTCGCCCGACCTGCAGGGCAAGCAGGAGGCCGTCGTCGGCAAGCGCGGCGATTTCTGGCTCACCGGGCTGCCCCCGGGCACGTACGAAATCCGGGCCACGGCCGACGGATACGAGACCTGGGTGACCCGCGACCTGCGCATCAACATCGGCTCGACGCTGACCCTGAACATCGACCTGAGCGAAGCCGGCGTCGACGAGTCCGTCACGATCGTCGACGAGCGCCCGGCCATCGACACGACGTCGTCGACCACGGGTCAGGTCATCACCCGCGAGTACCTGCAAGCCCTGCCGACCCGCCGCAGCTACCAGAGCGCCGCGCGGCTGGCGCCGGGCGTGACGGGCGGAAGCAACCCCAACGCCATGGGCGGCTCGAGCCGCGAGAACAAGTGGCTCCTGGACGGCGCGAACACCTCCGACCCCGTCACCGGCACGTTCTCCTTCAACTTCAACATCGATGCCATCCGCGAGGTCGAGGTCATCACCGGCGCCTTCCGCGCGGAGGATGGCAACGCCCTGGGTGCGATCTTCAACGTCGTGACGGAGTCCGGCAGCAATGAGTTGCACGGCAAGGCGCAGGTCTTCTACAGCAACGGCAACTGGTCCCCGAAGCGCGACGCGGTGTTCGTGCCCGACGGCGGCCAGGTCGAGGGCAGCGAGTTCGATCGGGACCGCCAGTCCCTCAACGTCAACGCGTCGATCGGCGGCCCGCTGCTCAAGGACAAGCTCTGGTTCTTCACCAGCCTCGCGTACATCCGAACGACCTCGACCAGCCTGGGCGCTCGGTCGCCCCGCGTCTTCGACGGCTTCAACGTCTTCGGCAAGATCACGGCGAACGTCATCCCGCGCAATCGCTTCACCCTCAGCGTCACGAACTCGCCCAGCAACATCTCGAACCTGAGCCAGTCGTTCCTGACCGACCCCGAAGCCCAGCGCCACCAGCATCAGAACAGCCTCGTCATCACCGGCGAGTGGAACTGGTTCATCACGAACAACGTGAAGGCCCAGGTCCTGTACAGCCACATGAAGTCGGACGTCGACGTCACGCCGCAGCCCTGCACCTGGCGCGAAGACGACCGGTTCAACCAGTGCACCGAGGGCCAGTCCGAGGGGTACATCGACTTCATCACGCCGGGCGTGCTGGGGCGCGTGGGCTCGCGCTCGCGTGAGAACTACCCCTTCTACTCGTTCAACGACCGCTGGCGGGACTCCGTCCGGGCCAAGGTCACGGCCTACATCCCGAGCCCCATCGGCACCCACCAGGTCAAGGTCGGCGGCGAGCTGGGCTGGCTGCAGGCCGACATCACGGCGGGCGCGACCGGCAACATCTACTACGTCGATCGCCTGGAGCAGACGGACGACCCGAGCTCGGCGATCAACTGGTACTGGGTCGAGCGGCCCGGGGCCTTGCGGCAAACGAACAAGGGCTTCGCGGCCTTCGCGTTCCTGCAGGACACCTGGGAGCCGGTCCCCGGCCTGACCATCGACATCGGCCTGAAGTACAACAACAGCACCCTGCGCAACGACATCGGCGACAAGATCGTCGACTTCAACACCGTGGCTCCCGTCGGCGGCATCGCCTGGGACCCGACGGGCAAGGGCAAGGCCAAGATCTACGCCGGCGGCGGCATCCTCTTCGACGAGTCGCGCCTCGGCATCAGCTCGTTCCTCGACAAGAACGGTTCGGGCTTCAAGCTCTACCTCGGCGAGTTCTTCGACGGCCGCACCACGAACTACGCGTTCGACCAGTGGTCGTCCTCCAACGGCCAGAGCAACTACAGCAAGTTCGACCAGCTGACCTCCCCGCGCATCTACGCGTTCGCGACCGGCTTCGAAGTGAACCTGGGCGCCGCGACCATCGTCAGCGTCAACGGCCAGGCGAAGATGTTCCGCAACCTCTGGGAGGACGACGAGGTCAACTACATCTGGAACGGCAACGGCACGAACTCCATCGGCGTCATCAACGGCCTCCAGGAGAACTTCTTCCGCCTGCGCACGCCGACGAACGCGTCCCGCAACTGGTTCGGCATCACGTTCCAGCTGCAGCGGATGATGTTCAAGAACCTGCTGCTGGACATCAACTACACGCTGTCCATGACCCGCGGCATCACCTCGACGCAGATCACCGCGGCCTTGGACAACCCGACGCAGCTTCCCTACGAGTACGGCTGGCTCTACGCCGACCGGCCCCACGTCATCAAGGCGGCCGCCGCGTACCAGCTTCCCTACGGCTTCATGCTGGGCGGCACGTTCAACTTCACGAGTGGCAGCCGCTTCGACCGGCAGTACTACTCGGAGAAGGGCGGCGGGTATCAGAACTTCGTCGCCGAGATCGGCACCTTCGACTCGGTGAACCCCTGGTGGTCGCTGGACCTGAAGCTCCAGTACAAGCTGAAGCTCCCGTACGGCCGGCTGCTGACCAGCGTCGAGCTGAACAACGTCACGAACAACCGGCAGGCGACTGGCATCTCGACCGGCTCGCTCAACGCGACCGGCGAGTACTTCGCGTCGGGTCGGCAACCGCCGATGAACCTGGAGTTGGGGCTCGGCTATGAGTGGTAAGCGCGCACTGGCGCTGGGCGCCGCAGCCCTTCTGACCGGCTGCTTCACGGAGGAGCTCCCCCAGGGGAACATCACGGGCACCGTGGTGATCCCCGGCGAGCTGGCCGCCGACATCCGCGACATCGGGCAGGTCTACGTCGGGCTCTTCGAAGGGTTCGACCCCTTCCAGCTCGGCTACCCCTACCCGAAGACCGGCCCCCGCGTCGGCGACAACCCCATCGGCGATGCCCTGCCCTACGGCGGCACGACGATCGGCACGTACTCGTACGCCTGCTACCGGCCCTTGAACTGCCAGGTGCTGTCGGGCCGCTTCGACAGCCTGCAGTCGATCATCGAGTACCTCCCGGTGGAGCTCGACAGCGGCGACAACGCCACCCAGGAAGACCTCTTCGACCAGTGCTCCTGGTACTACGGGTGGAACGGACTGGCCGAGTTCAACTTCATCGGCGACGCGCAGCTGGACTTCAACAAGAACGCCGACGGCGACTGGGAGGCTGACTTCCAGGCGTGGAACACCGAAGCCCCCGCCGGCGCCATCTTCTGGGCCTTCGTCGACAACGACTTCACGACCTGCAACATCGACCAGGGCGTGATCAACCGGCGGCGCGAGGAGGACGGCAACTTCTTCCGCGAAGGCACCAACTTCGTGGACGTCCTGAACTTCCCCGACAAGTACATCACCCCTGGCGACTTGATCTCGGAGACGCCCGTCACCCTCGAAGAGGGCGTCCGGGACGGCTACCGCATCACGCTCGACTACGTGAAGGACTGACCATGAAGCCGCTCCTTCTCCTTGCGCTGATCGTCGGTGGCTGCGGCTTCGAACCCCGCGTGCTGGTCCCGGCCTACGACGGGACGACGCAGCTGGACGCCGACGTCCAGGACCTCGACGACAACACCGACCCCCTCCTCGACATCGACGCGGGCGACCCCTTCGTGGGCAAGCTCGGGCCGTCCGACACCGGCTCCGGCGCCGTGTCGGGGGCGACGATCACCGTCGAAGGAACCGGCGAGCGCATCTGCGTGATCATGGATCCGCAGACCGTGTGGCGGGACGACTTCCAGGCCGACTCCTCGGGCGTCGAGTTCGACAACCCGTTCTACGAGAACTTCCCCTACGACGACGGGGACCTGGACCTGCTGGCCGGCCTGAGCGCTTTCTACACAGGCACCCCCGGTGAATCGATGGGCGACTTCTTCGTGGACTTCCGCGACGACAACGGCATCGAGCGGCGGGTGGACACGAACCTGTGCCTGCAGGAGGACACCCACGGCGTCGCCGGGGGGACGGCGGGGCGTGCGTCGCCCGAAGCCTGCAGCTTCGAGACCCAGGACGGCGAGCTCTACACCATCGCGCTGCGCGTCTTCAGCACACCCATCGACGACGACGAGCTGACCTACGCGTTGTCCATCCGCACCGGCGAGTGCCCGGCGACGATCAACGAGTGCACGCTGCGCGGCGACTACGACTACACCGAAGGGTTGGAAGACCAGCTCCCCGGTGGATTCTTCACGCCCGAGCACATGTACTGCGACGGGCTCGACTAGCCCTGGATGGCGGCGGGCTGGCAGCAGCCTGATCCCGCACTGGTAGGCTCCGCCGCGAAAGGAGCCAGCGTGGAAGATACGGTTCGCTGGCTCGTCGACGGCGGCTTCGGCTACCCCGTGGTCTTCCTCCTGCTGCTCGGCGCCGGCATCGGCATTCCGATCCCCGAGGACGTGCCCCTGATCACCGCCGGGGTGATGTCCCGCCACGGCGGCTGGCCATTGCTCCCCGCCGCCGCCGCCTGCAGCGTCTTCGTGCTCGCGCGGGACTGCATCGTCTACGCCCTGGGCCGCAAGTACGGCAGCAAGCTGCTGGAGCGTCACTGGCTCAAGCGCTACGTGCGACCCGACCAGGTGGACAAGTACTCGGCGAAGATCCGGGACAACGGCGCCAAGGTCGTGTTCTTCGGGCGCTGGCTGCCGGGCGTGCGGGCTGCGGTCTTCTTCTCCGCCGGCGTCGCGCAGGTTCCGACCCGCACCTTCTTGCTCTTCGACGGCATCGCGCTGTCCATGAGCGTGCCGTTCTTCGTCTGGCTGGGCGCCCGCTTCGCCGACGAGCTGGCGAAGCTCGAGGCCGTCGTCGGCGGGCTCAAGACCGGCCTGTTCGTCGCGATGCTCTTCTTCGGGGGTTGGTTCATCAGCGAAGTGGTCCTCAAGCGCGCGCGCACCCGCGCCGCGGAGGCCGCCAAGGAACAGCCATGAGCCGGCGGAGGGGACGATGAGCGAAGAGTTCAGCCTCCCGGTCCAGGTCCGGGACCTGCCGCGCGCGCGGGTCGCCCAGGCGACCTTCACGGGTCCCGCCGCGGCCATCGGGCAGTCGCTGCAGCGGCTGGAGGCGTTCGCGGTGCGCGAGGGCATCGGCCCCTGCGGCCCCTCGACGGCCAGCTTCGACTCCATCGCGGCCCCGGGCCAGGACGTCACCGCTCGGCTCGCGGTGCCGCTGACCCGGCTCCCCGACGACGCGGACCCCGGAATCGAGCTGCTGCGCACGCCCCGCTGCCGGGCCGCCTGCTTGCTCTTCGTGGGTCCCCTCGGCCCGGGCTTTCGCTCCCGCCACCTGGACCTGTTCGCCTGGCTGGACGCCCGCGGGATGCCACGCACCGGTACGGCTCACGAGCACGCCTACATCGCCAACGACGACTCGGGTTGGACGATCGAGATCCGAGTGCCCATCGTAGGCGGCAGAGCACCGGTGGCCCCGCTGCTGTAGGGGCCGACGCCGGGGGTGGATCAAAATCGTCCGGCCCCCTGGGCCAATCTGGCCCAACGGATCGATGGGATCCACGACCGCCCCGATTGCAGGCCGGCTGCAGCCCGCATTCCCGCTTTGATCAAGAACCCGGTAAGGGTCTGGCTCGGTCCTTGCTCCCCGGATGCAGTGGGAACCGCAGGACGCGGTCCCCGGGAGGTCGGTGCGATGGACCGCGCGACAATCAAGAGAGTGGCCACGGGAGCAGCCTTTGCGGCGGCGCTCCTCTGGCTCTGGAGCTCACCGGGCCTCGAGCCCCCGACGCCCGTGGCGCCTGCCGCCACCGTGGGCCTCGAACCCACCGACACCGACGTCGTCGGCCCCCGGCTCGCGCTCTTCGACGCCACCGATCCGTCCGCCCGATCTGCTCCCCCCGTCGCGCCGGTCCAGGTGGCGGGCATGAACGGTCCCTTCGAGGTCGCCGCGGGCGAAGTGCTGTTCGCCGTCTCGCCCGGCGCCGAGGAGCAGGTCGTCGCCGATCTGGAAGCCGCCGGCGCCCACTGGGTGGCTCGCGGCGCCACGAACCGATGGCGCGCCGCCTTCGCCGCCCAGGCCCCGGTTCCCGAGCTTCTCGCCCGCGTCGCCGCCCTCGACGGCGTCGGGTCCGTGACCCCCAATGCCGTCACCCGCGCGGCCTCCTGCGGCGCCGGCGACCTCGAAGTCATGATGTGGGAGCGAGGCGCGGTCTCAGCACCCACCGCCTGCGCCGACGACTCCTCCCTCGCCCCCGTCGTCATCGCCATCCTGGACACCGGCGTCGCCTACGAAGACCACAGCGACACCAGCGGCAGCTACGTCGCCGCCAGCGAGCTGTCCGGCGTGCCCGTCGTCCACCCCTGGGACTTCGTCAACGGCGACGCCCACGCCAACGACGACCACCAGCACGGCACCCACATCGCCAGCCTGATCGCCGCCCGGGACCGCCTCCAGGGCCACGCCCCCAACCCCGTGCTCATGCCCATCAAGGTGCTCGACGACCAGATGGTCGGCACGGAGTGGACGCTCATCGAAGGCATCGCCTGGGCGGCGGACCACGGCGCCCAGGTCATCAACCTCAGCCTGAGCTACAGCCCCGGGTACCTCCCCAGCCCGGCCCTGCTCCAGGCCATCAGCATCGCCGAGGATGCGGGCGTCGTCGTCGTGGCGGCAGTCGGCAACGACGACGCCGACACCGTCTCCTACCCCGCCGCGCTTCCCGGCGTGGTCGCGGTCACGGCGGCCGCCCCCGCCGACGCCAGCTACTCCGCCCGCGAGACCGTCCAAGCCACTTCGGTGGCCGCGTACGGGAACGACGGCTGGGCCACGGACGTCGTGGCCCCGGGCGGCGACGTCTCCCGCACCGTCGACCTGGATGGAACGGAGCTGCCGGCGGGGATGCTGGGCCAGACCATCCACCCCGACGACCCGACCGAAGTCGGCTACTGGCTCATGGCCGGCACAAGCCAGGCCACCGCCATCGCGTCGAGCCAGGCCAGCTGGCTGCTCGGCGTCGGCGCCGCGCCCCAGGAGGTCCGAGACCTGCTCGTGATCCGCGGCGTCGCCCTCCAGGGGCAGGGGGCGCCGTCGACCGAAGCCGGGCGCGGAATGGTCGATGGCAACAGCCTCACCCAGGGCGATCTCGACACCACCGGCCTGCCCCAGCTGTTCGTGAACAGCGTGCTCGGCATCGAGGCCCACGGCGACGGCTACCGCGCCGTGACCTGGGTGGAGGTCATCGACGACGACGGCGAGCCCGTCGAGCACACCCTGGTGCGCGCGACGGTCCGGGGCTCCGTGAGCCAGAGCCTCACGGGCACCACGGCCCTGGACGGCCGCGTTCGGCTGACGTCGGAGGTGGTCACCGCCGACGCCGACGACCCGCTCCTGTTCCTCTTCACGGTCGACGCCGTCCAGGTCAGCGCCTCCGAGGGCTGGGGCAGCGGGAGCGGGTTCGCCGACCGGTTCCCCGCCGTCCCTGGCCGGTTCGTGCGCCTCAGCGAAGGCTCCGCGGCCACGATGGAGGCCGCCGGCAACGAGGACCCCGACGCCGCGCTCCTCATGCGCGTCGACTCCAGCGACCCCGACGTGTGCGACCTCTTCGACTGCGACGACCTCGTCGACAGCTACCAGATGCAGACGCTCGGGGGCGGCTTCAGCAGCAGCACGGTGCACGTCAGCTTCAACTGGCCGTACTTGTCCGCGCTCGGGGGCGCCGGCTTCTCCAGCAGCACCATTCCCCTGGCCTTCAGCCGGTCGTACTGGTTCCCCTGGGGCAGCAGCGACGAAGGCGAATTGGAGGCCGTCGACCTGGGCGGCACCGGGTTCTCGAGCAGCACGGTCCACGTCATGGCGTGGAACCCCAGCCTCTTCGGCACGGGCTTCTCCAGCAGCACCATCCCGGTCCTGAGCTACTCGCCCTTCACCTGGGGCAGCGGGTTCTCCAGCAGCACCATCCCGTTGGTGAGCGTCAGCTCGGCTCTGAGTCTTTGGGGCAGCGGGTTCAGCAGCAGCACGATCCCCGTCGCGATGTGGTCGCCGTACTCGCTGACCACGCGGGGCTCGGGCTTCTCCAGCAGCACCATTCCGGTCGCCAGCTACTCGCTGCGCAGCTGGAACCTCTGGGGCAGCGGCTTCAGCAGCAGCACCATCCCGCTGATGAGCAGCTACCGGCTGCGGGCCATGAACATGTCGGCCGCGCCGACCGTGCAGGCCGCGGGCGTCGGGGTGGTGGAGACCGACCTCTAGTCGAGGCGCCCCGGCGAGGGGTCAACCCTCAGTCGTGCTTGCCCTCGAGGTATCCCACGAGGTCGTCGTACAGCCCGCCCGCGTTGGCGAACGTCGCGTAGTTCTTGGCGGTCGCGAACCAGTCCTTCACCGAGCTGCGGGCTGACTTCAAGGCGACGTCGAAGTCCTTCTGCAGCAGGTCGCGGATCTCCCCGGTGCGCAGCGCGTCCTTGAGCGGAGCCTCCAGGGCGCGCTCGACCAGGTCGGCGAGGTCTGCGCCGCTGAACCCCTTCGTCTTCTTCACCAACTTGCGGAAGTCGACCTTCGCGTCCAACGGCTTGTCGCGGGTGAGGATCTTGAGGATCGCCAGCCGCGCCTTGGAATCGGGCGGGGGCACGAACAGGACGCGGTCGAACCGGCCGGGCCGCAACAGGGCCGAGTCCACGTGCCAGGGCGCGTTCGTCGCCGCCATCACCAACAGCCGGTCGTTGTTCGACGCGTGGCCGTCCATCTCCGACAGCAGCTGGTTCACCAGCGTCTTGCCGGCCGAGTGCCGCATCTGCTGCCGCGACCCGCCGACCGCCTCGACCTCGTCGAAGAACAGGACCGTCGGGGCCTTCTGGCGGGCGTCGCCGAAGAGCCCCGCCAGCTTCTTCTCGGACTCGCCGTAGTACATGTCCAGAACCGAGTCGATGCTGACGTTCATGAACGTCGCGCCCACCTCGCCCGCCGTCGCCCGCGCCAGCAGGGTCTTGCCGCAGCCCGGGGGGCCGTACATCAACAAGCCGCCACCGCGCTTCTTGCCGTAGGCCGCGAAGATCTCCGGCTTCTGGAAGGGCAGGACGATCTTCATCCGAACCTGGTCTTTGACGTCCTCCAGGCCGCCGACGTCGGCGAACGTCTTGCGCTCTCGCTCCGGCTCCGTGAGCTCGTCGCCGTCGGGCGCGGTCCGCTGCCGTCCGCCCCGCAGCACGGTCAGCTTGCCGCCGAAACCTTCCTCCGAGTCGTCCACGTCGTCCTCGGGCGGGCGCAGCTCGTCGAGCACGCTCTGGACCTGCGCGCGCTCGTCGCCGTCGAGGTGGCGCACGGCCTCGGAGTAGGCCTCGGCCGCCTCGTTGTCGCGCCCAAGCTCCTGCAGGACCTCACCGACCTGAGTCCACAAGGGGCCATTGTCGGGGCTGGTGACGAGCGCGGAGCGCAAGCGGGCGAGCATCCGTTCGGCGAACTGCGACACGGGGTCTCCTCAATAGGTCTTCACGTCGGCCAGCCACGGGTGGTGGCGACGCAGGATCCAGTGGGTGATGGGCGTGGCGAACCAGGTGTAGGCGCAGAACGCGTAGTAGAGCAGCCGCACCGGCTCGGCCAGGCCGGCCGTCGCCGGGTTCGAGCTCAGTGCCCGCACCAGCGCGCTCTCGATGGCCCACAGCCCGAAGATGATGCCCAGGGCGCCCGCGGGCCCATGGCGCGTCAGCACCAGGTTGAACGCCAGCAGCGGCCGGTACAGCGGGTTCTTCGCCATGACGACCTGGGCCAGCCCCTGCAGCGCCAGCTGGCTGCCCGGGTTCAGCTGCAGCGCCGACCGGAAGCGCTCCTCGGCCTGGGGGCGGTCGCCCTTGTGCAGCCGGATCATTCCCAACACGGCGTGGGCGAACGAGTTCTCGGGGTCGAGCCGGAGCGAGCGCTCGGCGGCCTCGATGGAGATCGACCACTTCTTGGGGTGGACCTGCAGGAGCAGCGCGGCCCGCAAGGCGTGGACGTGGTGGGCGTCGGGGTCCAGGGCCAGGGAGTGCTCGATGGCCGACAGGGCCGCCGCCTTGCGCCCGTTGATGGCCAGCAGCCGCCCGTACTCGAAGTGGTAGTGGGCGTCGTCGGCGTCGATCTCCAGCGCCCGCAGGATGGCCTCCTCGGCCTCCCCGAAGCGGCCCAACTGCAAGCACACGTCCCCGATGAGCGCCCAGACGTGGGCGTTGTCGGGGTCCAGCCGCACGGCTTCGCGTGCCGCTTGCTCAGCCCCCTCGGGCTTCTCCATGGTCAGCAGCACCTGGCACAGGACCATGTGAGCGCCAGCGTTCTCGGGGTCCGCCGCGATCAGATCGCCGGCCATGCGCTGGGCGCGGTCGTACTGCCCCACCGCCAGCAGGTGCTGGATCGCCGTCAGCGGATCCCGCGCGCCGAGCCGGATGCCCTCGTCGTCTTCAGGACCCATTGAGCAACACCCACGGGATCAGCAGCGCGACCTTCACCTGATGGCTCAGCACCCACTGCAGCACGAACAGCGCCAGGAACCCCTGCAGCACCGGCACCTGGGTGCCCTCGAGGAAGTCGTGCCCGCGCACGTGCGCCCACTGCTGCCACCCCAGCAACGCGCCGATTCCGACGTACGTCAGCTGCAGCACCACGAACGCGTAGGCCCCCCAACCCAACGCCTCGGCGCCGACGACGATGGCGAAGCTGCACGCCAGGGACAGCAGCGCCGCGCCGAGGGCCGCGACGATCAACTTCAGGCGCCGCAGCGCGACGGCGTTGTAGAGCGCGGCCACAGACCCCGCGATGCCGCCGTAGGCCAGGAAGACGAACAGCACCAGGAACACCGGCAACAGCGGCACGGGCGCCTTGCGGGCGTCGGGCACGGAGCGGAGCTGGGGCTGATAGGCGGACACGGGGCTCGCAGTCTGGAGGACGGTCGGTGAAGCGGCAATCGCCAGAACGCAACCCGCCCCGGCGACCGCGAAGTCCCCGGGGCGGGCGCGTTGGCTTCGACTACTGGCCGGTCCGCAGACCGATGGACTCCAGGAGCTGATCCAGGTTGTTCAGGTCCGCGGGCAGCAGGACCTGCGTGTCCGGCCCGCGCACGCGGGCGAACTGCTGGATGTACTTCTCCGTCACCCGCAGCTTCAGGGCGTCGGAGCCACCGGGCACGCTCAGCGCCTCCGCGATGCGCTCGATGGACAGGGCGGTGGCTTCGGCGATCGCCTTGATCTCCTCCGCGCGGCCCTCGGCCTGGTTGATCTGCATCTGCATGTGGCCCTCGGACTGGTTGACCAGCTCGATCTTCCGGCCCTCGGACTTGTTGATGACCGACTGCCGGTCGCCTTCCGCGCGGGCCACGACGGCCTTGCGGTTGCGCTCGGCGGTCACCTGTCGCTCCATCGCGTCCCGCACCGATGCGGGCGGAGCGATGTTCTTGATTTCGTAGCGCAGCACGCGAATGCCCCACGCCTGGCCGGCTCCGGCCAGCACCTGGACGACTTTGCTGCTGATCAGGTCCCGCTCTTCGAACGAGCGGTCCAGGTCGATGGTGCCGATGACCGACCGCGTCGTGGTCTGCGCCAGCTGCACCGCGGCGAAGCGGTAGTTGGTGATGCCGTAGATGGCCTTCTCCGGCTCGACGACCTGGATGTAGAGGACGCCGTCGACCGCCACCATGACCTCGTCGCGCGTGAAGCACTCCTGAGGCGGGACGTCGATGGTCTCTTCCTTGAGGTCGACGATGGCCACGACCTTGTCCACGAAGGGGATCAGGGCGTGGAAGCCGGCCTGCAGGGTCCGCTGGTAGCGGCCCAGTCGCTCCACCAGGAAGGCCGACTTGGTCGGCACCAGGCGCAGGCTGCGCAGGAACTGGACGATGAGGATGAGGAAGACAATTCCCCAGACCACGAAGTTGAAGAGGCCTCCGATGGAGGCTCCGAAGAGCGCGGTCATCGCCGCACCCCCTTTCCGCTGACGGCGTCGCCGGTGCGGGCGACCCCCTCGAAGAACCCTTGGATGTTGGCCAACTCGCTCGGCACGACCGAGACGTTGGACTCCTCGAGGATGCGACCCAGCTCGTCGATGAACTGCTCGACCACCTGCATCTTCACGGCCTCCTGGCCGCCCGGCTTCTGGATGGCTTCGGCGATGCGTCGGATGGAGAAGGCCGAAGCCTCCGCCAGCAGCGAGATCTCCTGGGCGCGGCCGTGGGCCATGTTGATGCGCGCGGCCTTGTTGCCCTCGGACAGGTTGATGGACTCCTGCCGCTGGCCCTCGGACTCGGCGATGGTCGCTTCCTTGTCGGACAACGCGAGCACGACTTCAGCCCGCTTCTCGCGCTCGGCCTCCATCTGCTTCTCCAGCGTGTGCTGGACGTTGCGCGACGGGGTGATGTTGCGCAGCTCGTAGCGCAGGACCTTGATCCCCCAGGGATCGCTGGCCTTGTCGACCTCCATCACGATGTTCTCGTTCAGGGAGTCTCGCTCCGAGAACGCCTGGCTGAGCTCGAGCTTGCCGACCTCCGACCGCATGGTCGTCTGGGCCAGGTTCACCGACGCGATGCGGTAGTTCTCGATGCCGTAGCTGGCGCGCTGGGCGTCCATCACCCGGAGGTAGACGAGCCCGTCCACTTCCACCTGGATGTTGTCCTTGGTGATGCAGATCTGCGCCGGCACATCCAGCACCTGCTCCCGCATCTCGTGCCGGTAGGAGATCCGGTCCACGAAGGGGATGAGGAAGTGGAAGCCGGGCTCCAGGACGCCGGCGAACTTGCCGAGCCGCTCCTGAACACAGGCCTGCCGCTGCGGAACGATGATGAACGTCTTCCAGATCACGAACAGCGCGATCAAGAAGAGAACCGTCAAAAAGGTCATGCTCCCTCTCCCTCTGGCGCGAGCTTCGCGGGGGTAACGACCCACACGAGATCCTCGCGGTACATCAAGCGGGCCTTTGCGCCCGCGGGGACCGGCTCGTCCAATGCACGAGCGGCCCAGGTGGTGCCGCCGAAGCGGACGCGACCCTCAGCGTGGTCGCTGGCGACGTCGGAAACGACGTCGACGATGGTGTCCTCGGCCTCGTGGTCCTCGTCGACGTCCTGCCGGGTCGAATCCGACGGGAACATCTTCTGCAAGGCGCCGCGCAACGCGACGACCAGGCCCAACGAGAACAGGAACCAGGCGGTGAACGCCGGCAGAGGCGCCGAGATGACGCCCAGGCCCACGAGCGCCGCGACGATCCACGCGGCGAAGCCCAGGAACACCAGGACCATGCCCGGGACGACGAGCTCCAGCAGAAGCAAGACGCCGCCCAGGACGACCCAGAACCAAACGAAACCGGACATGCAGACTCTCCCCGAGGCGGATGGTCGCACACGGCGAAATGCCGCGTGCAGTGCCTTACGGGGGAGGACGCGATCTCTTGCGGAGAATCGGTCGTCGGGGCGACGATTTCGGTGCCGGCGCCCGTCAGCTCACTAGGGAGCGCAGTCCAACTCCAGCTCGTAGGCCCCGGCGTCGCCGGAGTAGCCGTCGACCACCACGTAGTAGGTCTTGCCGGCTTCGGGCTCGAAGATGAGGGAGTTGAAGCCCCACGCGACGGCGTTGCTGGACATGCAGGAGCCGCTGGAGCCGTCGAGGATCATGATGTCGTGGTTCACCTGCGTCGGCCGGGGCCGGATGAAGGAGAACTCGACCTCGGCCTGGCCGCCCGCGGTCCACTCGTAGACCAGCTCGGGGCCCGAGTAGAGGCCGACGTTGACCAGGTAGCCGTTGATCTGGCTGACGGCGGCGGGGTTGGTCGCGGTGTCGTCGGTGACGGTCTGGCCGCAGGACAGCGTCGCGAACGGGGAGCACTCGCCGTAGGTGGGGGCGGGCTCGTCGGACGGGTCGTCCTCGGGGTCTTCGGTGTCCTCCGGGTCGGACGGGTCGCCGTCGTCGTCGTCACCAGGGTCGACCGGGTCTTCGGGATCCTCGGGGTCTTCGTCGCAGTCCGTGCCGAGCGGGACCGGCAACTCCAGCGTGCCGCTGCCCAGCTCCGTCTCCCAGGACCAGGGCCCGAAGTCGGCGTTGGTCTCCCAGACGTAGATGTCGAGGTTCAGGCCGACGCCCACGTCGCCACCACCGTGGAAGCTCCAGTCCAGGTCGTAGCACTCGCCTTCGGCGTGGCCGCGCAGGTAGGGCTCCAGGGTCATGTTGGGTCCGGCGACCGTGTAGAGCATGACCTGCACGTCGGTCTCGATGCCGACGCGGATGTCGAAGTCGGCGGTCACGTTCAGGTCGGGGCCCGTGGGGCCGAACTCCCAGGTCTTGCTGTGGTCGAAGTCGTAGTCGCCGCCGTCGTAGTGGCCTTCGATGTGGACGTCGCCGCTGCCTTCCATGCCGACCGTCGCCTCGACCTGGCCGCCGGCGCGGGCGCTGAACTTCGCGCTGATGCCCACTTCGAGGGTGCCGCCCACGGGGACCGGGCCCGCCATGAAGCCGAAGGGCCGGGTCCAGGTGCCTAGCTGCTTGCTGCCGGTGTAGCTGGCCTCGTCGGAGATGGTGGCGGACAGCTCCAGGTCCAGGGTCAGGCCCGCGTCGAACACGACGTCGGCGCGCTCCAGGCCCCACCAGGACCACTCGGCGTCCAGCTCGACCGTGGGGTTGATCTCGATGACGCCGTCGGTGAGCGTCAGGTTGATGTCGGCGCCGGCGGCCGAGCCCGAGTAGAGCTCGGTGCCGGAGACGTCGAAGGTCTCGCGCTCGTCGCCGAAGTCGAGGATCTGGGCGAAGCCGCCTTCAGCGATGACCTGGGACAGCGTCGCCTGGGTGCTGACGGTGTGCACGACGTCGCCGTCGACCTCGACCCAGACCAGCTCGCGGAGCATGCCGCCGGTCATGCCCGTGATGACCACCTGGCCGGGCTCCAGGGAGCCGGCGATGCCGGGGCAGGCGAAGTGCAGGTCGATCCCCTGGGCGGTGGGAGTCCAGCCCTGGAAGCAGAGGTCCTCGTCGAGGATGACGACGTTGTCGCGCAGCTCGGGGGTCGGCAGGTCGGCCCAGGAGTCGTCGCCGTCGTCGTTGCCGGGGTTGTCCGCCGGGTCGTCGTTGTCGGCGGGGTTGTCCCCGACGTCGCCGCCCGGGTTGTCGCCGTTGAGGACGTTGTTGGGACCGGCCGGGTCGCTGCCATCGGCGATCGACTGGAAGCAGCCCGTCAGCAGAGTCAGCGCGGCGACGAAGGCGATTCGAGTCATCACGAGGGGCTCCCAACCTCAGGTGCAGAAGCAACCTAGCGAGGGAGCCGACCGTTTGCGGACACGTTCTTGACGTTTGGTTGACAAGCGCCACCACAACACCGCAACAACTGAGCGAGAACGCTGCTGCGCGTTGGGTTTGATGGGCGCCGTGTCCGAGGTCCGCCGTCACGGATCCAGGTCCGATTTCTCCGCCTCGCTGAGCCCTCCCTCGGCGTCGAGCTCCGACAGTCCGCCAGCCCCCGTCGGGAGCGGCACCACGGCGAGCCCTCCGTCCACGACGCCGAGCCGCTCCTGGATCGCGTCGGCCGCGGCGGACGCGGCAACCCGCCTCAGGAGATCGTCGCGGCGTCGGGCAAGCGAGCGCAGCGCCGGCAGGTCGTCGCGCGTGCCGACTTCGCCCAGCGCCGTGGCGGCGGCGGCGGCGACCTCGGGCGTGCCCGACAGCAGCTCGGCCATCGCCGCACGGCCCTCCGCGAGGCGGTGCCGGTGGACGAGGCGCGCCGCGAAGAGGCGGTCGGCGTTGTCGAGCCGGGCGGCGAACGGCGCGATGTCGGCCCAGGCGGGCGACTCAGCCCGTCGGAGCTCTTCGCGCAGCGCGAGGTCCTGAACGCGCGGGGACTCGTCCTGGCGGGCGATGGCGCAGAGCCGGTCCGCGTCGCCGTCGTCGGCATCGCGCAGGAGCTCCTGCAGGCACCGCCGTCGAACCTCCGGCAGCGGGTCGTCCCGGCCGATGGCGAGGAGGCGCTCGCGGACGCCGAGGGGGCCGGGCGCCAGCGCGTCGGCGACGTCGAGGGCGCGCCCCACCGCGGTTCCAAGCACCGCGGCGCGAACCGCCACGGACCGCGCCTCCCAGTGAACGAGTCCGCGTTCCACGACGATCGGGAACGATGCAAACGCGTTGAGCAAGGCGCGGCGGGAGGCGGCGTCGAGCGTCGAACGGACCGCCGCCCGCGGCCCCAGCAGGCTCAAGCGGGAGTCGAAGTGGGGGTCGCCGGTCTCGACCGGATCGACCAGGCCCAGCGGGGCGGCCGCGGGCTTCACGCCGCGGGGGTGGATCCACGCGCCCCCCGGCAACCGATGGCGCACCTCCACCCGGGTCCAGGTCTTCGACCCGTTGCCGGCCTCTCGGCTGTGGGTCTCGACGCGGACGTCGTGGCCCCGCACCTCGCCGCTCATGAGCTCCTGTTGGAACCAGCGCGGCGCCCGCCGGCGCAGGCCGTACTGCCACGCGACGGAGTCCCAGGCCGCGCCGCGGCGCTGGTGCACGAACACGGCGCCGACAACGAAGGCAGCGCTGCCGAGGAACCAGAGGAGTGCGTCCCAGCCCATGCCGTCGGTCGGACCTCAGGCCTTCTGCTTGGGCGGGCGGGCGGGCGCGGCTTCGGTGGCCTCGGACAGGCGGCCCTCGCCGGCGACCACGCTGAGTTGGCCCGCGCGCGCGGCGGCGTCGACCACCGCGAGTCCACCCTGGCCGCCGGCGCCCAGCCGCGCCTGGATCGACTCCACCGCCGCCCGCGCCGCGGTCTTCAGGTCGACGTCGGTGAGCAAGCCCTTCGTCAGGGGCAGCAGGGGCTCCACGGCCTCGCGGCCCCCCACGACTTCCAGGGCCCCGGCCGCCGCGATCTGGATCGGTGGGTCGTCGGAGTCGAGCATCGCCAACAAGGCGCTCTGCGCGCCGGCCAGGGCGTGCTTGCCGACAAGCTCCGCCGCAAAGACCCGGAGGGACGTCTCGGGGCTCCGGGCGAAGGGCTTCAGATCGTCCCAGGTGACGCTGTCGGCGTGGCGCAGGCCCTGCTGAACGGCCACGAGGCGAACCCGGGGAGAGTCGTCGACGCGAGCGAGGTCCAGGGCCTCCTCCCGAATGGCTTCGCCGGCGCCCTCCAGCAGCTGTTCCAGGCACCGCCGGCGGACGTCGGGCTCGGGGTCCCGGCGGAGGATGTCCAAGAACCGCCCCTCGACGTCCATGGCCCGGCAGTCCAGCGCGAGCGAGAGCTTCACGGTCTGGCTGATGGCCGCCCCCAGCTCGTGCGCCTCGACCACCGTCTTCATCTTCTGCCAGCGAACCACGCCGTCTTCGACCGCCAGGGCCGAGTCCTCCAACAGCTCCAGGACGGTGGCCCGGCTGCGGTGGTCGAGCCGCGCCCGCAGCGTGCGCTCGGGGCCGCGCAGCAGCATCGCGTCGTCGAAGACCGAGTCGCCGATCTGGATGTCGTCGCCCTTGAAGATCTTGCCCAGCCCGGACAGGACGCCTTCGCGTCCGATCTTGATGCCGCTGGCCACCGAGTACCGGCTCTGCACCCGCGTCCAGGTCTGCTGGCTCTTGCCGCTCGACGTCGTGAACGTGTCGACGAACACGTCCTGCCCGTCGATCTCGCCCGAGAGGACGTCCTTGCTGAACCAGCCGCCCGGCTGGAACCGGAGGCCGAACTGGTCGGCCACGCGACGCCAGGCGCTCTGCTTCTTCTCGCGGAAGTGGTGCGCCCAGTAGCCCACCGTGATGAGCACGCCGGGAATGATCAGGAAGGGAACCAGCAACTCCACAGCGACCTCCGCGATCGTTCTACTCCGAGATGAGGGGGGCCCGCGCGCGAGGCGGCTCCGCCGGCTCCTCGACCGCCAGCTCGCCCCCCGCCGCCACGCTCAGCCCGCCCCCGCCGCCCTGGTCGGCTACCGCGAGGCCCCCATGCCCGCCCCCAAGCCGCTCCTGGATCGACGCGATCGCCCGCTGCGCCGCTCGCCGGACTGCCTCGTCGGCCAGCAACCCACGCGTGTGGGGCAGCAGCTCGGCCACGTCCTCCCGCTGCCCGACCACCGCCAGCGCTCTGGCGGCTGCCGTCTGGAGCGAGGAGTCGGGGATCGTGAGGCCCAGCCGGGCCGCTTCGCGACCGCCGAGGAGGCCGTGGCGGGCGGTCAGATCGCAGACGAACGCGCGGTCGACCGGGTCCTCGCTGTCGGCCAGTTCGCCCAGCTCGTCCCAGAGCACCAGGTCCCGGGAGTCCAGCCGCGCACGGGCTCCCCGGCGCCGGACGGCGGGGTCGGAGTCGACCGCGGCGGCCTCCAACGCATCGGGCCAACCGGGCCCGCCCAGGTCGATGAGTTCCTCGAGGGACCGCAGTCGCACCTCGGGCACGGGGTCGTCGCGCAGGACGGCGAGGAGCCGCGCCGGCGCCGACCCATCGGCCGGGTCGAGCAGCTCGACCACCCGAACCGCCCGGTCGATCTCGGCCCGCAGGCGCTCGGCGCCGAGGTGCACCTTCGGCACGAGCAGCGTGAGCGCCGCGTCCTTGACCCGAAGATCGGGCGTCACGAGGTGACGCAGTTCCCTGCGGGTAGCCGCGGTCAGCTGCCCTCGAATCCAGGGGCCGTCGCCGCGAACGGAGATGGCTTCGTCGAACCCCAGGTCCCCGGTCAGGACCTGATCCCGTGGCCGGATCAGGGTCCACCGCGCCATCGTCCGCACCTTGATGGGCTCCATCAGGCCGGTGGCGCACTGGATGCGCGTGCAGGTCTTTCCGGCGTGGGGGCCGTCGTCGGGCTCGTTGAGGTCCACGACCAGCTCGCGGCCCCCCACCGTCCCCACGAGCCGGTCTCGGGAAACCAGACCGCCAGGCTCCAGCACCAGACCCCGGTCCCGGCCCACCTGCGCCCACAACTCCCGCTTCCGTGTGCGCGACGCGAGCACCATCGCCGCCAGCCGCCACAGCACGACGCCAGCCACCGGCAACCCAAGCCCCACCGCAACCGCCAGCGTCATCGGCACCTCCGCCCCGACTCTACGGACAGGCGGGCAGAACATTCTCCGTCGGGGCCCGACTGGACGAGCCGGAGCCGACGGCGGATCATGGGGCATGCCGCCTAGCTGGAAGCGGAGCGCAGGCGCAGGTCTGGGCTACATCGTGGCGCTCGTCGTCCTCTTCCCGGCGCTGCTCCGCTTCGCGGCAATCGACCTGCCCGATGAGTTCCTGGAGTTCCACGTCGCGGGCATGGACCTGTTCGGCCGTGGGCTGGCGCGGGGCGAGATCGCGGCCTGGAACCCGTGGAAGCTCGGCGGGATGTCGATCTTCGCCGACCCCCCGGCGCTGGGGCCGTACTACCCGTTCGCCCCGCTCCTGCTGCTCCCCCTGGACGCCGCGGTCCTGCTGGCGTGGCTCGCCCACCTGCCCCTGGGCGCGCTCGGGATCCACACGCTGACCCGTCGGCTCGGGGCGGCGCCCGCCGGGGCGACCGCGGCGGGCCTCATCTACCTCGCGAGCACCCCCGTGGTGGCGGCGGTGGTCGACGGGCAAATCGACATGCTCGCGATCCTCGCCCTGCTCCCCTGGGCGCTGGTGCTGTTGCAGGGCATGCCGTCGCTGGCGGCGGGCGCGGGCGCCGGGCTGTGCATGGGGTTCATCGGGCTCGGGGCGCACACGCGGTTCGCGGCGATCGCGTTTGTGGTCGCCGGGCTCTGGGGGCTGCTGCAGGTCCGGCGGCCCCACGCCGGGCGGACCCTGGCGGCGCTGGCTCTGTGCATGACCGTCGGGGGGCTGGTCTGCGCTCCGTGGGTGTTGCCGGCGGTCCTGGAAGTGCAGGCGTCGCGGGGCGCGCGGCCCGAGGGGTACGCGACGTTGATCGGGCAGGCGCTGAGCCCCGCGGGGCTGGCCGGTCTGCTGTACCCCCGCGGGCTGATTCTGGACCACCGCTGGTACCACATCGGGCCGGCGCTGCTTCTGGCGGGGGTGGCTGGCCGGCGGGCATGGGCGCCGCTCGGGTTGGGGGCGTTCCTGCTCCTGCTGGGCATGGGGAGTCAGGGGCCGCTGGGGTGGATCGAACGACCCATCCACTGGCTGCTCTACCCCGTGGAGACGGGCGTCGCCGCGCTCGCCGTGCCGCTGCTCGCCGTGGCGGCGGGCCTGGGGGTCGACGCGGTCGCGAAGGCTCGACTGGGCGTCCGGCCGGCGATCGCGGTGGCCGCCATTGGCGCCGCGACCTTGGCCGTGGGGTGGACGGCGGCCAGCGCGATGTATGTGGACACCGTCGTGTCGGTTCGCTGGATCGAGGGCCAGGCGGCCGTGATCGGGGCGGTGGGGCTCGCGGCCACGCTGGCCGCCGCGATGCTGCCCCGGCGGCGCACCGCCGCCCTACTCGCGGTGGTGGCGGTGACGGGGGTGGCCTACGCGCGCAGCGTGCAGGTCGCGATCCCGTCGGAGTCGTCGCGGCCGTCGGCCTGGATGCGCGCGCCCGCGGTGCTCGCGGATCGGCCCGTCGTCGAGCCTCCCGAGCGCACCCTGCAGTGGCCGCCGCCGCCCATCCGGGGGTTCGCCGGCAGCTTCGCCCTCGACGCCGAGACCGCGGCGGGCCACGGCTGGGGCCACGGCGATCAGAACGACCCGGTGGCCGACGTCCTGCGCCACGCCTGGCAGAACGCGCAGGCTCCGATCCCCCAGAACCACGGCGGACTGGCCGGGTACGCCAGCGTCGGCGGACGCGCGAAGGTGCCGCCCATGCCGTGGTCCATCTACGTGCACTGGCTGGCCGAGAACTTCCCCCAGCCGCCCGCGCCGGACCTCATGCGCGGGCGCCTCAACGAGCTGCTGCACATCGACGTGGTCGTCTCGCCCGAACAGGCACGCATGGGCTGGCCCGGCGCCACCGAGCCCGAGCCGGTCGGGGGCGCCGTGCGGCGGATCGTCTCGGACCCACGGCCCAAGGCCCTGCTGTCGACCGGGGTGGTGGTCGCCCCCGACGCGGTGCAGGCCAACGCTTTGCTCCTGGGCTCCGTGGACCTGCGTTCGGCGGCCGTAGTCGGGCCCGAGGCAGGACTTGACGCTCAGATCTCCCGCCGCCCGCCGGCCGCGCTGGTCGTCGCCGACTGGGCCGAAGGGAGCTGGTCCATCGACCTGCCCCCCGGCCACGGCGGCGGCGTCGTCACGGTGGCCGAGCGGCACCACCCGGGCTGGCTGGCCACCCTCGACGGGGAGCCCACGCCTGTGATCCAGGCCAACCTCGTGCAGGTCGGCGTGCCGGTCCCCGCGGGGAGCGAACGTCTGGAGCTGAGGTTTGTGGCACCGGGGGCCGCGACAGGGCGGGGGCTGGGCGCGCTGGGGCTGGTGCTGGCGGGGTTGGCGCTGAGGCTCGGGAGGCGGAAGACCTGACCCGTTGAGCGCGGGATCGTCGAGGCCTTCCGCGGCGACTCAGCGCCACGCAGAGCCGGCCCTGTTCTTCGCTGGTACAGTTCGCAGCCCATGTTTCGACGGGTCCTCATTGCCAACCGCGGGGAGATCGCACGGCGCATCATTCGCGCCTGCGACGCCCTGGGCATCGAGTCGGTGGCGGTTCACTCCGAAGCCGATCGCGACGCCCCCTTCGTTCGCGAAGCCACCGTGTCCGTCTGCCTGGGGCCCGCGCGCGCGTCCGAGTCCTACCTGGACATGGAAGCCGTGCTGCAGGCCGCCGCGCAGACCGAAGCGCAGGCCATCCACCCCGGCTACGGCTTCCTGGCCGAGAACGCGCTGTTCGCCCAGATGGTGATGCAGCAGCGGCTCGCGTGGATCGGCCCGCCGCCCCGGGTCATCACCGTGATGGGCAACAAGTCCGCCGCCAAGGAAGCCGCGCAGGCCGCGGGGCTCCCGCTGGTCCCGGGCTCCGACGGCTTGTTGGACACCCTGGACGACGCCATCGCCTCGGCCGCAGTCATCGGCTACCCGGTGCTGCTCAAGGCCGACGCGGGCGGCGGCGGCAAGGGCATGCGCCGCGCCGGATCCGAAGCCGAGCTGCGCGAAGCCTGGGTCGAGGCCCGGGGCGAAGCCCGCGCCAGCTTCGGCAACGACGCCGTCTACCTCGAGAAGTACCTGGACGAGTCCCGGCACATCGAGTTCCAGGTCCTGGCCGACTCGTGGGGCAACGCGATCCACCTCTTCGAGCGCGAGTGCACCGTGCAGCGGCGGCACCAGAAGCTGCTGGAGGAGGCGCCCTCGGTGGCCCTGACGGCGGAGCAGCGAGCGTCCATGGGGGCCCGGGTGGCGGCGGCCTCGGCGGCCATTGGCTACGTCGGCGCCGGCACCGTCGAGTTCCTGCAGGACCGCAGCACCGGCGAACTCTACTTCATCGAGATGAACACCCGGCTGCAGGTGGAACACCCGGTCACCGAAGAGATCACGGGCATCGACCTGGTCCAGGCCCAGATCCGCATCGCGGCGGGCGAGCGGCTGTGGCTGACCCAGGACGACGTGACCATGAACGGCTGGGCCATCGAGGCGCGCATCAACGCCGAAGACCCCGAGCAGGACTTCCGCCCGGCGCCCGGCCTGGTCACGGCGTTCGAGGTGCCCGACGTGGACGGGGCGCGCATCCGCGTCGACGCCGCCATCGAGCCCGGCAGCCGCATCCCCCCCTGGTACGACTCCATGGTGGGCAAGGTGATCGCCTGGGGCGAAGACCGCGACGCGGCCATCGAGGCGCTGCTGGCGGCCTTGGGCGGCATGACGCTCGAAGGCGTGCCGAGCACCGCGGGGCTGCAGCGGGCGGTGCTGTCGAGCGACGACTTCCGAGCCGGCGACCTGCGCGTCGGCGTCATCCCCGGTTGGGAGGGCTGAGCGTTGGCCAAGGTCCTGCTCCATGCCGTCGGTTCGCCGCGCCAGTCGGCGCTCGACGACGACTCCTACGAGGCCAACCGCGCCGAGATGGAGCGCCGTGAAGCGCGCTTCGACGCCGCCCGCGCGGAGGTCGAAGACGGCTGGGGCGACAAGGGCCGAAGCCGCGTCCACCGCAAGGGGAAGCTGACCACCTGGGAGCGCCTGGAGCGCTTGAAGGACGAGGGCACCGACGTGCTGCCCGTGGGCAGCTTCGTCAACTACGGGCTGCGCTTCGGCGAGCGCGACCTGACCTCTCCGGGCGCCGGTGTGGTGACCGCGTTCGCGCAGGTCGAAGGCCGCTGGGTCGTCGTCATCGCCAACGACAACACGGTCGCCAGCGGCTCCTGGTGGCCGCGCAGCCCCGAGAAGATCGAGCGCGCGCAGGAGATGGCGCGGCGGCTCAAGGTCCCCGTCGTCTACATGGTCGACTGCTCGGGGCTGTTCCTGCCGGAGCAGGCCAACACCTTCCCCGGGGCCCGCGGGGCCGGCCACATCTTCAAGATGAACAGCCTGCTGTCGGCCGAGGGCGTGCCCCAGATCGCCGGCGTGTTCGGCGACTGCATCGCCGGCGGCGGCTACATGCCGATCATCAGCGACAAGGTCTACATGACCGAGCAGGCCTACATGGTCATC
>Ga0055584_100000265_pt1 | contig 49688 bp, 48 predicted proteins | sample OSDHelmetaG_FD_58716 | JGI IMG/M metagenome (GOLD analysis project Ga0055584, IMG submission 58716) | Pelagic marine sediment microbial communities from the LTER site Helgoland, North Sea, for post-phytoplankton bloom and carbon turnover... | ecosystem: Environmental > Aquatic > Marine >... | reverse complement strand
ACGCACGTCGAGCCACTCATAGTCCGCCTGTAGAGATTCGCTCGAACTGACCAGAATTTCATCGCAAACATCGACCGGTGAGTAAACCGGATACCACGCTTGCTCAGTACAGGCATCGAGCAGATAGCGTGTCTTTCGGGACGTACCGCTACCCAGTTCTACGATGCATTCCGGTTTCTCCGCGGCGATAACTTCGCTTGCGATCTCACGAAGCAAAGCCGCCTCGGTCCGGGTTGGATAGTATTCAGGAGCGTCGCAAATTTGATCGAATAGCAGTGACCCGCGCTCGTCATAAAAATATTTGGGCGGCATTGTGCGAGGTTCGAGCAAAAGCCCGCTTTCGACGTCCTCTGACAGGCTGTTTATCGACCGTGTCGGGAGGATTTGTTGACAGGCCACGGGGACGGAAGTTGCTGTGTTCACGGTAGAATCCTTGTGCGATACTCGCTTGCGCAATCGGACAGACTAGAGCGGGTTCACCCCGTACTCAGGATGTACTAGGTTAGCATTCACCCGAGTATTATTCACGAGTCGATTGCGCATTCCGCCCCTTCAACATGTCAACTGCACGCCTTGGCTCAACCATGTACGTCGTTGCGATTGTCAGCTTCATCGGACTGATGGCTTGGCTATTCTCCCAGCAGATTGACGAACAAAGAAACCCGAATCAGGCGCCCACTGGCAGCACAACGCCGACCGGAGCCACCCAAGTCCGCTTGCAGCGGAATCGGCAGGGCCATTACATTGCTAACGGCGAGATTAATGGTGCGAGGGCGGAATTCATTGTCGATACTGGCGCGACGGATGTTGCGGTCTCGGCGGAGGTGGCTCGCCGGGCCGGCCTGGTCGCCGGGCCAGCAGTCGCCGTGACAACTGCTAATGGCCGCGCAACTGCTTACGTGACGCGCATCGATGAATTGAAACTGGGCACCATCGTCGAGCACAACGTGCGGGCCACAATCGTACCTAACCTCGGCGAGATTGAAGTGTTACTCGGGATGAGCTTCCTGAAACGTCTCGACTTTGCCCAGAATGGAGACGCATTGATCCTGACCTCGCATCGACAGCAGCGCAGCGACTAGGTTCGAAAGCCATGCCGGACACGTCACTCAGTAACTTACTCACGTCTTTCAGCAGTGTGCTGTGGAGCGAATATTGCCTGATTCCGTTGCTGGCCGGCGTTGGGGTCTATCTCACCGTCGGACTGCGCGGCTTTCCGTGGCGCCGCATCGGCCAAGCAGGCGGTCTCCTTTGGCGTGGACGTCGACCCGATACGGGTAAAGGCACGATATCTCCCTTTCAAGCCCTTATGACCGCCCTTGCTGCGACCATCGGCACAGGCAATATTGCGGGCGTCGCCGCTGCAATTCATTTTGGCGGTCCCGGTGCAGTTTTCTGGATGTGGGTGATCGCCTTGTTCGGCATGGCAACCAAATATGCCGAGGCTGTTCTGGCGGTCCACTTTCGCGAATTCGACGCATTCGGTAACGCTGTTGGCGGGCCGATGTACTACATCCGTAACGGTCTGGGCCCCGGGTGGGCGTGGCTTGGCACGTGCTTCGCCGTTTTCGGCATGATCGCCGCGTTTGGTATCGGCAACATGGTGCAGGCGAATTCAGTCGCCGATGTCATGTTCTCGGAATTCGCCGTCCCGACGTTACTTACCGGAATCACAGCAGCCGTGCTCACGGGCCTTGTGATTATTGGTGGCGTAAGACGCATCGCGCAGGTCGCTGAGGCCGTGGTGCCCGTAATGGCAGTCGCCTATGTCAGTCTTGCGTTGGTGATTCTTACCCTGAACTGGGTCGCCATACCTGCCGCAGTCCATCTGATTGTCACCAGCGCCTTTGAGCCTGCCGCGGGCGTCGGCACCGGCATCTGGGTGGCGATGCGTTGGGGATTTGCACGCGGTATCTTCTCAAACGAAGCCGGACTGGGCAGCGCGGCGATTGCACATGCTGCAGCTCGCTGCGACAACCCGGTTGAGCAAGGCATGGTCGCGATGCTTGGCACTTTCATCGACACCTTGTGCGTTTGTTCCATGACGGCATTGGTGATTATTGTGACCGGCGCCTGGAGCGGCCCAGAGCAGGGCGCGGCACTGTCGGCGAACGCATTTACGCTCGGCATCGGGGCACTGGGGGCGCCGATCGTTGCGATAGCCCTGGCAGTTTTCGCCTTCACGACCATTATCGGCTGGAGTTATTACGGCGAACGCTGCGCGGCTTATTTGTTTGGCGCGCGTGTCATTGTTGGCTATCGGATAGCCTGGGTGTGCGCTTTATTGGTCGGCGCGTTGATCAAACTGGAACTGGTGTGGACCATTGCTGACATCTTCAACGGCATGATGGCCTTACCGAACCTCGTTGCGCTGGTTCTACTCAGCCCGATTGTATTCAGGCTCACACGAGAACAGGCACCGCAAGTAAGCGCCCGCCGCTGACACGAAGGTTTCACCATGACTGACTTATCCTTGCCCGCGCCGTTACCCGACGATATAGCGACGACAGTCGCACGCGCCCTGGCGGAAGATGTCGGCAGCGGCGACGTGACCGCAAGCCTGATCCCGGCTGCGCATCATTGCAGTGCCGAAGTCCTCTGCCGGGAGCAGGCCGTACTGGCCGGGCAAGCATGGTTCGACGCGGTCTACGCCTCGCTCGACCCAACTGTCGCAATTGAGTGGCACCAGACAGACGCGCAAGATCTCAGTCCTGACTCGCTCGTTTGTACCGTGCGAGGCCCGGCCCGCAGCATCGTCACTGGCGAGCGCTGTGCGCTCAATTTTCTGCAAACATTGTCGGCAACCGCAACGGCGACGCGCAGCTACGTAAACGAATTAGCAGGCAGCGGAACACAAATTCTGGACACGCGGAAAACCATTCCGGGACTACGCTCGGCGCAGAAATACGCCGTGCGGTGTGGCGGCGGCGCAAACCACCGGCTCGGATTATTCGATGCCGTTTTGATTAAGGAGAATCACATTGCAGCGGCCGGTTCGATTGCCGCGGCGATAAGTGCCATTCGCAACACCCATCCGGGCCTACGCGTGGAAGTAGAGGTCGAGACAATGGCGGAACTCGAACAAGCACTCAACGCCAACACTGACATGGTGTTACTGGATAATTTTGCCGTGAACGAAATTCACGCGGCCACGCAACTCGTAGCGGGCCGAGCCAAGGTCGAAATATCGGGTGGTGTTGATTTCAATCAATTGCGGCAACTCGGGCAAACGGGTGCGGACTACATCTCGGTAGGCGCCCTGACAAAGCATGTGCGCGCGATCGATTTTTCCATGCGCGTGTCGGTCTAATGGCTCGAACTGGCAGTAATTACTGCCGCTCGTTGGTCGCACCTGTCAATCGACTGCCGGCTCGACAAGGCGCTGCGCGAAGCACTCAAACTTGTTATCGGACGGCCTTGTGCACGCTCGTTCATCCGCGTTAATGTGCGCTGACAATCGGCGGCCGCCCGACGCATGAAAAAGATCCTCTTCCAGCTCGACACCGATCCAATCCCCAATACCTTCGATACCGTGGTCGCCTACGACGGCGGCGCAGAGCACGTGTCTTGCCGCGGCAATGTTAAACCCAGTACGGTCGGTACGATGGTTGACGGCGCCGTGTTCACGCGACCGCCGCGCGCAAAGAAAAATACCGCTTTATTTATTACCGGCAGCAACATGGGCGAAGGCGAGGCCGTGCTCGCTTCCATCCGAAATCATTTCTTCGCTGATTTTCGCGTCTCAGTCATGCTCGATAGCAACGGTAGTAACACCACAGCTGCTGCGGCTGCCGCTGTCATCGGCAACCATCTCGACGTACGCGGCAAGCGCGTCGTCATCCTGGCCGGGACTGGCCCTGTCGGTCAAAGGGCGGGGGTCATGCTGGCCGGCGAAGGCGCTGAAGTGACGTTGACCTCGAGACGTCTTGACCGCGCCGAAACCGCTTGCGAAGCCATGCGTAGACGCTTCAAAGTTGAGCTGACGCCTGCCGCTACGGGTGACCCGGCTTCGTTAAGCGAAGTTGTCAGTCGCGCCAACATATTGCTGGCGACGGGCGCCGCGGGCGTGCAGCTAATTCACAACGTAGAGTGGCAAAGCGTTACCGAACTCGAACTCCTACTTGATGCCAATGCGACCCCACCATTGGGTATCGAGGGCGTCGACATGATGGATCGTGCCACCGAGCGCCACGGCAAAATTTGCTATGGCGCAATAGGTTTTGGTTCGTTCAAACTCGAAGTCCATCGCGCTTGCATCAGCCAACTGTTCGAATCAAATTCGCGCGATCTCGACGCACCAGAGATATTTGCATTGGCGAAGTCCATGGTGGAGGGCCGCGCGTGATCTCCGGACCAGCGGGACATAACCTCTAATGTGCGGGCGCTTCGCTCTCATCAGTGATCCGGCGGAATTGGCAGAACAATTCGGCGCCGAGTTACCCGCCCGATTTGCACCGCGCTATAACATCGCACCATCGCAAGCGCTGCTGAGCGTACGCATGGAACACGGTGAACGTCGCTCGGCATTGTTGCAATGGGGACTGTTGCCGAGCTGGGCCAAAGACGCGTCCGCCAGCCGCCGGCCGATTAATGCGCGCGCCGAAACGGTCGCCGAGAAACCTTCCTTCCGGGCCGCTTACCGACGGCGTCGATGTTTGGTCCCGGCAGATGGATATTACGAATGGCGAAGCGAGGACGGGCGCAAACAACCCTACTTCATTTACCGCCGCGACCGCGCCAGTTTCGCTATGGCCGCGCTGTGGGAATATTGGGAGCAGGACGGCAGCGCGATTGAAACTTGCGCATTGCTGACCTGCGCAGCTAACCAGATCATTGCCCCGGTACATCACCGCATGCCAGTGATTATCGACTCGACAGACTACTCGGTGTGGCTGGATCCGGCAGCCGGATCCACACACGTCGCACATTTACTGCAGGCGAGTAGCGATGAAACGCTTGCCTATTATCCGGTCTCGACACGGGTCAATTTACCCGCGAACGATTCCGTGGAATGCATCGAGGAGAAGCTTGTTGGCTAAGCCGTACTACCTGTTGCTGGCGCTTCTCGCTGTGTGCCCTGGAAGCATTGCAGATAACCATCTTGCTGGTTCAAACACTCAATCCCCACACGCCTCTGCGGGCCAATCGGGCGCATCGGCGGCTGCTTCCGATCCCGGAGCGGCCATGTTCAAGGCGGCCCGAGCAGCGAGCGCTGCGTATCTCGCCGGCGACCCTGGTACAGCTATCGACTGGTGGCAACGCGCACACGAACTCGGATACCCCGATGCGGCATTCAACCTCGGCTTACTGTTGTTGCGAGAAACCGCTACCGTCGAGCAAGGCCGGCAATGGTTGCACCTGGCAGCGGCTACAAACGATCCGTTGGCATGTTTCGTTCTCGGCACGAGCCTTGCCGAAGACGGCCGTACGGAATGGTCTGCGGAAGCGCTAAAGTTTCTTGAATGTGCGGCCAGTCAAGGTTACGCGCCGGCCCAGTACAACTTAGCGACGCTATTGGCCGGGCAGGAATTGTCACCCGCAACGCTGAGCAGCGCGCGCGCCTGGTACGCGGCAGCAGCAATCACCTTTGCGCCCGCCCGCGGGGCTTTGTCCGCACTCCCGACACAGGCGCCAGTGAGGGCGCCAGCGACAGCAGTTGTTCAGCCGGGTGTCCACGGGATCGACTGGGTTATGTCCCGCCCGTCAGACTATTTCACGGTGCAAATCGGCGTTGGTCGAGACACGGCGGCGCTCGAGGCGATGCTAAAACGTCACGTAAAAGATGTTGATACTGCATGGTTTCTCCATCGCCCTGCGGCGCGAGCGCCGTATAGCGCTATTGCAGGTGCTTACGCGGATCAAAGCGAAGCGGAACAGTTACTTGCAGGGCTCCCTGCCAGCCTTAAACGCAACGGACCATGGGTTCGGCGCTTCGCTACTTTGCACGCGGAACTGGCGCTCATCGAAGCACCGGCTCTCCCCCCTCCGTCGCCAGAGTAAGGTGATATGATCGCGCCCTTCCTTCTGTAATTTACGTACTCTGGAGATGTCCCGATTCGAGGAGATCCTAACCGCGCATAGCGAAGTCCTGCTCAAGGCCCTCTACAGATCCGCGAGTAGTCACGACGATCGCGCACCAGGCGGCACTGCTCGCACGCGTCAGGTCGCCGAAAACCTCGGCCTCAGCTATCCACAGTTGGTTTGTGCGGTTGGCTTCAATCCCCATATTGAGAATTTGTCAGACGTTATCGCGATAATGGGCTTCAGCTCCTACGATGCGCTGGCCCGCGAGCGAAATCTCGCTTTCGTCAATGACATCTACCAGCAACTTTCAATCAGAGACATTCTGGCGCTGTATCTGCACGTGGCTGGCAGCGCACCGATGCTCGAGATAATTCAGCATCTGCTGCAAAAACGTCTGGAAAAAATTGAAGAGCGCATAGAGCAGACGGTGAGCTCGTTGTTCATCGAGCGCTATAAGAAAGAAATGCGGGCCATTTACAGTGACGGCGTGGCGCAAATTGATTTCGCGGAGACCAGACTGGAAAAAACCCACAGCGGTTTCCGCGCGTTGCTGAACAAGGTGGCCTTGATTGTAGAAAGTCGCTTGATCCCGGTTGGGGATATCTTTTTTCGCGCCTCAATCCTGCCTGAAGAAAAACGACGTCTGATTATCCGCGGTCTGATTCCGCGCGAGATTGTTGAAGCGCGTTTGGCGGATGCGAAAATTTCCGAACAAGAGCGGTACGTTCTGGAAGACCAACTCAAGTTACTCGACGCATGAACGCTCGCTGCACATCCACACTCTCGCATGTCCGTTTGATTGTTGATCGCCAGGATAACCATTAAGCATGTCGTCATTTCGCGAAGTACTTACTGCCAGTGACGCCGAGTTGGTCAAGATCTTTTATAAGATCGCGCCCAGCGACGAAAGCGATTTCATCAAGAAAATAAACAGTACCGCAGCCCAGATAGGGCTCAATCACAGCCAGTTGGTGTGTGCGCTAGGGTTCAATACGAATATTCGCGATCTCACCGATATCCTGTCCGTGGTGGGTTTCTCGTCTTACAAACTGCTCACCTATCGGCGTAACGAACTGTTCGCAAACGACATCTATCGCCATCTCGACATCGACAATATTGTCGATGTCTATGCTGAGCATATTGAAGATGAAGATATTCTTGCGACCTTGCGTGAATTGTTGCCTGCGCGCCTTGGCAACATCGAAGCCTTACTGGCGGACTCCCCCGACCCCGCCGCGCTTATCAGTTACAAGATGGAAGTGCATTCCGTCTACAGCGGCGGTGTAGTGACTGCGGAGTTAATCAACCAGCGCCTCGAATCTCCGATCGGTGGTATCCGGGTGATGATTGAGGAAATCCAGATGATCGTCGAAAGCGATCTCCTCCCGCGCAGCAATATGTTTTTCTCCGAGCATCTCCTGCCTGCCGAGAAGCGCTTTTTGATCGAAAACGGTGATATCGATCAATCGATGATCGTGAATCGTCTGAACAATTCAGAAGTGTCCGAAGATGAACGGCAAATGCTCGAGGATTTCGTCGAGTAGGGCTGGGGTTCCCGGAGAACACTGCGAAAGTGCTTGCGCTGCCCACTATCCGCATTGCGCGGCTTAACCACCATGCATAAATGCGCGTCCCCGAGCAGCCCACACATTGCCCGCAGGCAAGCCCACTCACTGTTGCGGCGATTGCCTAATTGCGCGCCGCAAGATCAAGCCAAGTTTGCACCACCGTATCCGGATTGAGCGAAATGCTCTCGATGCCCTGATCAAGCAGCCATTCAGCAAGATCTTCATGATCTGATGGCCCTTGCCCGCAGATCCCAACGTATTTGTCAGCCGCCCGACAGGCTGCAATCGCTTGCGCCATAAGCGCTTTAACCGCGTCGTTGCGCTCGTCGAAACGATCGGCAACGAGCCCCGAGTCGCGATCCAGGCCGAGCGTCAATTGAGTTAAATCGTTCGAGCCGATGGAAAAACCATCGAAATGTTCGAGAAATTGTTCTGCAAGTAGTGCGTTGGAGGGCAACTCACACATCATGATGACGCGTAAATCATTCTCACCGCGAGCCAATCCGTTCGCGCCGAGCAATGTCATTACTTGTGCCGCCTCTTCCACCGTTCGCACAAACGGGACCATCACTTGTACGTTACTGAGACCCATCTCATTGCGGACATAGCGCAAGGCCTCACATTCCATTTCAAAGCAGGGTTGAAACGATTCGGCGACGTAACGCGACGCGCCTCGAAATCCGAGCATAGGGTTCTCTTCGTCCGGCTCGTAGCGCTGTCCACCGATGAGATTCGCATATTCATTCGATTTAAAGTCAGACAAGCGGACAATCACCGGCTCTGGGGCAAACGCCGCGCCAATCGTTGAGATACCTTCAATGAGGCGCTGGACAAAGAACTCCCGCGGACTCGGGTAGGCGGCGATAAGCGGCGCGATTGTGGCCTTCAGATCGACCGGTAAGTGGTCGTATTCGAGTAACGCACGTGGATGAATGCCAATCATCCGGTTGATAATGAACTCAAGGCGCGCGAGACCAACACCACGATGCGGTAATGCGGCGAACGCGAACGCGCGGTCAGGATTGCCGACATTCATCATGATTTTGAGGCCGATTTCGGGCATCGCATCGAGTTTTATTTCGCGTCGCTCAAAATCCAGATCGCCGGCATAGACATACCCGGTATCACCACCCGCGCAAGACACTGTGACGGCGTCGCCGGCCTGGATCGCGTCAGTGGCGTCGCCGCAACCCACGATAGCGGGAACGCCTAGTTCGCGCGCGATGATCGCGGCATGACAGGTGCGGCCACCGCGATTGGTGACGATCGCCGAAGCGCGCTTCATGACCGGCTCCCAATCCGGGTCAGTCATGTCTGTTACGAGCACATCGCCTTCCCGTAGCGTGTCCATTTGTTCAATGCTACTGAGAACGCGCGCGGTGCCGGCACCAATTTTCTGACCAATACTACGACCTTCGGCGAGCACTGGGCCTTCGCCCTTCAATTCGTAGCGTTCGATGATTTGGCCGCTGTGGCTTTGCACGGTCTCGGGGCGAGCCTGCACGACATAGAGCTGGCCGTCGATACCATCTTTGGCCCACTCGATGTCCATCGGACGGCCATAATGGGCTTCGATCGCCATCGCGAGGCGAGCGAGTTCTTCAACCTCGTCGTCCGTAATGCAAAAGCATTGACGTTTGGCCTCGGCAACTTCTGTGGTGATCACCGGTTCTGCGCCGTCGGCACCTTTATCGGCGTAGATCATCTGCAAGTGCTTACTGCCCGCAGTGCGTCTCAAAATGCCTTTTTTAGCAGCAGCAATTGCCGGCTTGTAGACGTAAAACTCGTCAGGATTTACTGCCCCCTGAACGACCATTTCACCCAGTCCGTAGCTGGCCGTCACAAATACAACATCGCGAAACCCCGACTCGGTATCGAGCGTGAACATCACGCCGCTGGCGCCGATGTCACTGCGTACCATGCGCTGGATTCCGGCCGACAGGGCGACCTGATGGTGGGAGAATCCCTGATGCACGCGGTAGGAAATCGCGCGGTCGTTAAACAACGAAGCAAACACATCCTTGATGCGGCGGCAAACGTCGGCAATGCCATTAACGTTGAGGTAGGTCTCCTGTTGACCGGCAAATGAAGCGGTCGGTAAATCTTCGGCAGTGGCCGATGAGCGCACTGCAACGGAAAATTCTTCGCCAATGTCGCTCTGCATCGCGCTGTAGGCAGTCTCGACGCTTTGCTGGAGGGCTGGAGGAAATGGGGCGTCGATAATCCATTGTCGGATTTCCTTGCCGGTGCGCACCAGTTCTCCAACGTCTTCGACATCCAGACCGTCAAGCGTGTCATTGATGCGCTGGTCGAGGCCAGCAGCGTTGAGAAAATCGCGGAATGCCTGTGCGGTGGTGGCGAAACCGCCTGGTACACGTACGCCAGCGGCGTCGAGGTGGCGGATCATTTCGCCAAGCGACGCATTCTTACCACCGACGCTGTCGACGTCATCGATACCCACGTCTTTCAGAGAGACGATATAATCGTTCATTGCAATTTTTTTAGTCCCTGGAAACCATGCTGAGGGTCGCCAGTAGACCGGCCGGTCCTGGCAACTTCAGGCCCGGGATTGTACCCGAGACCAGCGATACCCCATAAATTATGAAACGTCGTGTTTTTTTTATCTCCGATCGCACCGGAATCACTGCGGAAATGCTGGGAGCCAGCCTGCTCACGCAGTTCCCTGATATCGAATTCCAGCGCACGAATATCCCGTTCGTGACCAATACGTTGGCAGCGCAGAGCGCCGTCGCCACAATCACCAAGGCAGCCAACGAGAGTGACGCGCCGCCACTGGTGTTCAGTACTCTTACCGACCCGGACGTGCAGCACATTATTGCGACCAGCAGCCCCTACGTCTTCGACCTGTTCGGCACCTTCATTGAGCCACTTGAAGCGGCGCTTGACCGCGAATCTTCGCATACGGCCGGGCGCATGCACGGTATCGGCGACGCCAATGTCTACGAACGCCGTGTACACGCACTCAATTTTACCCTTGGACACGACGATGGACTCAGTCCCCGTAGTCTTAATGAAGCCGATATTGTCCTGCTGGGCGTGTCGCGCTGCGGGAAAACGCCGACGTGCCTGTACCTGGCGATGCATTATTCGCTCAAGGCCGCCAATTACCCCCTTACCGACGACGATTTTGACGACCAGCGCCTGCCCAAAATTCTCATGCCTGCGCGCGACAAATTATATGGCCTGACAATCGTTCCCGAGCAATTAAGCCGTATTCGCCGTGAGCGCCGCCCGCAGGGAAAGTACGCGACACTACCTCAGTGCCGGGCTGAAGTATCGCAGGCGGAAGCGATGTTTCGTGCCGACAACATTCAATTTATCGACACAACCACTGTCTCGATCGAAGAGATCGCCGCCACTATCGTGCGCGATATGCAGCTCCACTAGCCGTCGGCGTGCGGCCCGTCGTTCACGCTGTAGGCGAACCGGTTCCAGCGAACTAAGGAGGGAACTCCGTGCCACCAGCCCACTCGAGCATCACATCGCGGTGAATCGCTGAGGGCGGGGAAACGCATATCTGAACTCGATATATGCAGCGAATACCGCGACAATGCCGGGCGTAAGGTCAGTGCGACCGCCGCGTAGCGGATCGCTGATCTGGTGCTCAGTCTAGAATCATCCACAAGCCTCGACCCGCTAGTGCGGGCTGTGACGTCCGCTCTCGATATCGGACTGGCTTCCTGAAACTCTGTTGTTGGCGGTGACCTATGCGAATTGTGACCCTGATTTTTGCCCTTGCGCTGTTTTGCTCAACGGCTCAGGCCGAGTCGACGACTTTTCAACAGCATGAAGTCGATATTTACTCGGCGTTGATCAACCACGGTCTGGGTACCCGGGTACCGATTGTGGTGCTCTCCGAGCAGACCACCGGTGACCCCGCCGCTATCGCGGAACACGAAGACACTGCGGCCCTGGTCAACGAACTCGGCGCACCCGCCACCGCACTGCGAAGCTGGCAACGTCGCAATGACTCCCGCCACGCGATTGAAAGCCCGCTCAAACTCGACGTGTCCTATCAAATGCTGGATGCCGAAATGCGCGCCGAACTATTCGATGGTGTGGAACCGGCTGCCGGTTGGGGTCGATTCTTTGCCCACTTCGAGGGCGCACCGGGCCTGCTACGAGTGTCGCGCGCTGGCTTTGACGACGTTCTCAAACACGCGCTGGTCTATGCGGAGTTCCAATGCGGGATCAATTGCGGCTCTGGGCGTCTAATCCACCTGATCAACGACACCGGTAAGACGTGGCAAGTGAGCAATGCCGCTGTCGTGTGGATGGTCGAGTAACGGTCATCTGTGCCGATGGCAACAGCGGTCTCGGGTCATGCGCAGGTTTTATTTTCGATCGGACGCAATTCCAGCGCCGCTCTAACCAGCGACGCCTAATCACAAGGTAGCATTCGATCATGGCCTATTCGGTCTGCGTGTTCTGCGGCTCACGCAACGGCAACGACGAAGTTTATCGCGACGCTTGCGATAATTTCGGTCGCGAGCTCGCCATGCGGGAGATGTCGCTGGTGTACGGCGGCGGCAAAGTGGGTTTAATGGGCGCAGTCGCCGACGGCGCGCTCGATTTAGGTGGCCACGTAGTAGGCGTCATCCCGGATTTCCTCAGTCGTGACGAAGTGATCCATCCCGGGCTGCATGAGAATCTGGTTGTCGATGACTTGTTCGAGCGTAAGGCCATGATGATTGAACGCGCAGACGCCTTCGTCGCACTGCCGGGCGGGATCGGCACTTACGACGAGGTCCTCGAAGTAATCGCCTGGCGACAACTGCGTCAGTTACGCCAACCGATTGGATTTCTGAATGTGATGGGTTATTTCGATCCATTTATCCAGCTGCTGGACCACACCGCGAGTCAGGGTTTCCTAGCACAGCAGGAATACGCTCATCTGATTGTTGAAGCAAATGCCGCGACATTGCTCGACGCGCTTGTCGACGCCCCCGCCCCATGAGTAAAACCCACAGCCATTTCCGAGCCGTCGTGTTCGATATGGACGGCATCCTGATCGACTCCGAACCGCTGTTTCGTAGTGTCGCGAAACAGACCGCGGCGGATTTGGGCTATACCTTGAGCGACGCCGTCTATGTGCAGTGGATGGGGCTGCCACCCAAGGCCGTCGAAGCGGCTGTCGTTCAGAGCATGGGACCTGAATTCCCGATTGAAACATTTCGCGAACGCTTCTCTGAGCACTGGACGACCCATACCGACTTGCATGGCGTCCCGGCGCAGCCGGGCATCCCCGAGCTACTGGCTGAATTGCAGGCCCGTGATATCCCCTTCGCAGTCGCGACATCGACGCGGCGCAATCACGCAGAGCGCTCGCTCGAAATGGCCGGATTAGCAAGCTTCATCGATGTGCTGGTCGGCGGCGATGAAGTTGAGCAAGGGAAACCGGAACCTGAAATCTTTCAGTCTGCGGCTAAAAAGATCGCGGTGCCTGCGGCATCATGTGTGGCGCTGGAAGATTCAAGCGTCGGCGTACGCGCTGCCTCAAGCGCCCGCATGCTGACCATTATGGTGCCTGACCTACACTTGCCGAGCGCCGAAATTGCCGCGCTCGCTCGCTTCGTCGTACCGTCCACAAGTCGTGCCGCCGAAGTCGTCCTTACGCTGTTCGATTCCCGGTGAATAACGCCATGATGAAAACCGTCGCGGCAACAGTGCTGCTTACCCTACTCTCAGTAGCCGCCGCCGAAACCTTACAAGCGCCGGCTCTACCGAGCGCAGCGGAGGCACTCGCCGCCTACAAGGAATTCAACGCCGCGCCGGTCGCAGGTCTCAGAGCGGCGCAGACGTTCGTAGATTTCATCCGCGGCACCGGCGAAATCCATATTGTGCTGAACGAAAACTTGCTGAGCTGGATGTATAAGGACTTCGACCCGCAATCGAAAGCAGTCCTGTACGCTGCCTTTCTGGGTGGCAATATGCGCGCGCAATTAGAAGATGGTGAAAGCAGTAACGGGGATGTCGCCGGTATGCTGAGCGCTGTCGCGGCCTATCGCGCTTTGCAGGCACAGAACGCGAATTTTTCACTACCGTTTTTCGAGCGCTTACTCAGCGCCGAGACGAATGGTGATCTGACGTTAAAACTCAATCAGCTCATGGCCGGAGCGGACAACGACTGACCGATGAGTGGCACTCGCTTGGTTACCAGCGTCGTTGATATCACCAGATTGAAATACGACGCGATTGTCAACGCGGCCAACGAGTCTTTGCTTGGCGGCGGTGGCGTGGACGGCGCGATCCATCGAGCTGCCGGACCGGAGCTGCTCGAATTCTGCCGTCACCTTGGCGGCTGCCCGACGGGCGCAGCCCGGATCACGCCCGCGTTCCAGCTACCAAGCCAACACATCATTCATACTGTCGGTCCGGTATGGCAGGGCGGCGTAGCGCACGAGGCGGACCTTCTGACGAGTTGCTATAACGTTTCTCTCACTTTGGCGCGAGAAAACGAGATTAAATCGATTGCCTTCCCAGCGATCAGTTGCGGGGTCTACGGCTACCCGCATGCTGAAGCTGCTGTCGTCGCCGTCGAGACTGTCCGAGCCAGTGTTGCCCGCTCCGATGAGATAGAATTGGTTCACTTCGCGTGCTTCAGCGAACCCATGCTTGAGCTGTACGCAGCACTGCTCGAATAAACCGGCGTCATGGCGAGAAAACAACGCTTCCACCGCAAAACACTGGCCATCGTTTACGACTTCGACGGCACGTTAACGCCGCAGCCCATGCAGGAATACACGGTGCTGCCTGAACTCGGCATCTCTGCCGCGGAATTCTGGTCTGAGGTCAACGACGAAGTACGCCGCACCGGTGGCGATTCGATCCTGACCTACATGCGTTTGCTGGTCGAAAAAATTGAAGCTAACAAAGCGCACCTGAGCCGCGAAGCGCTGCGCCAATTGGCCTCTGACATCCAGTACTACCCTGGCGTCGAGGGGTGGTTTGATCACGTCAACGACTATGTGGCAAAAATCAGTGGCGATACGGTACAGACGAAGCACTACATTATTTCTGCCGGACTAAGCGAAATTCTCGAAGGCATCAGTATCAAGCATCACTTCAGCCGAATTTACGCCTCGCAATATTATTTCGACCATCATGAAGCTGCACGTTTCCCCACCATCGTGATCAACGACACCGCAAAAACGCAGTACCTTTTTCGAATCAACAAAGGACGTGAACAAGCGCTGGAGACGATTAATGAGTACATGCCTGAAACTGAGCGCCCGGTTCCGTTTCAACACATGCTCTATATCGGCGACGGCCTCACCGACGTGCCGTGTATGACAGTCGTTAAAAACTATGGTGGCTTCGCGTTGGCCGTGCATAAACCGCGTAGCGCGCCGGCGGTCGCGGTGTGCAAGGAGCTCGCCGATGCGAATCGCATCGATTTTTACGCACCAGCGGACTATCGCCCGGGTCGTACACTCGAGCGTCGGGTGCAGAAGATTCTCGACTTGATCGTTGCGCGCATCAGTTTCGAAACTGAGCGCAATGAATTTCTCCACGACATTGATAAAGGCCAGGCGTGACCTCAATAGTACGGCGCGAATTTCCTCGGGACGCGATTGCGCCCTGTCGTTTAGCGGACACCAAACCCGGACGACGTCAGCTGCTGGTACTCGCGCTGCTCTTTGGACTGCTTAGTAGCGGCGGCTGCAGCAAAGTCGCTATGCCGTCAATGCCAAACGTATCGATGCCGAAAGTCTCAATGCCCAAGCTCCCAAGCCTTGGCGGCGATGACGTAGCGGATTCGACGGCGACACCGCGCGATTTACTGACCGCACGCCTGGTCAATCCCCGCGCTAGTGAAAACACACCGAATATGACTGTTGGAAAGATGATCGAATTCGCCGACCGTTACCTGGCCTGCGATTGTTCCAGTACCCGTTTCGTACGTGCATGGGAACGCACCGATCGGGGCTATAAGCTACTCACGAATTCAGATGTTCTGCGCCCGATCGAATTCATTTGCCAGACTGCCGACAGCGGTCGCGAATGTTTTCTGACCGAAATCGACCGCGGCGCGAACGAGCCGGCGCTGGCTGAGCGTTTTGTACCCGGTTCACAATTCATACAGTTTCTTTACGACAACGGCGTGCGCTGCGATCGTGAAGAACCGTGCCCCTAATCGAAATAGACGCTAAGCTATCGATACACTGAAATATCGGGTGCCGAACGACCGAGCAGACCGAGGCAAAGACGGGTAAATCCATGGCAGAAGCTGACAGCGACCCGCAAGAGACACAAGAATGGCTTGAAGCTCTGGACGCGGTGATCGACGTCGAGGGGGTTGAACGCAGCCACTATCTGCTCGAGAAACTCATCGACCAGGCACGCCGCTCGGGCGTCAACTTGCCCTACTCTGCCAAGACCGCCTACATCAACACAATCCCACCGCAACGTGAAGTCTACACACCCGGCAACCCCGAACTCGAATGGCGAATTCGTTCGATCAATCGCTGGAACGCGATGGCGATGGTGGTCAAAGCAAATCTGCACAACAGTGAACTTGGTGGTCACATAGCGAGCTACGCCAGTGCAGCTACCTTGTACGAAGTTGGTTATAACCACTTCTGGCACGCTCCCAGCGCCGACCACGGTGGTGACCTGGTGTTTTTTCAGGGCCACTCGGCGCCTGGAATCTACGCGCGAGCGTTTTTACTCGGGCAGCTCGACGAACAGCAACTGAACAATTTTCGCCAGGAAGTCGATGGCGGCGGGCTGTCGTCGTACCCCCATCCGTGGCTGATGCCGGGCTTCTGGCAATTCCCCACAGTGTCGATGGGCCTCGGCCCAATCATGGCGATTTATCAGGCGCGCTTCATGCGCTATTTGCAGAACCGGGAACTCGTACAGAGCCCGCAACGTAAAGTCTGGGCTTTCATGGGCGACGGCGAGATGGACGAGCCGGAAGCTTTCGGCGCTGCCGCGCTGGCTTCGCGGGAGAAGCTCGACAATCTGGTCTTTGTCATCAATTGCAATTTGCAGCGCCTCGACGGTCCGGTGCGCGGCAACGGCAAAATCATCCAGGAGCTCGAATCTGATTTTCGCGGCGCCGGTTGGAACGTGATCAAAGTCATTTGGGGTTCAGCCTGGGATCCGCTGCTGGCGAAAGACGCTAAGGGTTTGCTCCAGGACCGTATGGAAGAATGCGTCGACGGCGAATACCAGGCCTACAAAGCGTTTAACGGTGGCTACGTGCGCGAACATTTCTTCGGCAAATATCCCGAGTTGAAGGCGATGGTCGCGAGCATGAGCGACGATGATATTTGGCGCCTCAATCGCGGCGGTCACGACCCCCATAAAGTCTACGCGGCCTACGCCGAGGCGGTCGCGCACACCGGCCAACCGACCGTCATCCTGTGCAAAACCGTCAAGGGTTACGGCATGGGCGAGGCCGGCGAAGGCAAGAACATCACACACGGCCAGAAGAAGATGGGCCTTGATGCACTCAAACACTTTCGCGATCGTTTCAATATTCCGGTCGCTGACGAAATCATTGCCGACGCGCCGTACTACAAACCAGCCGAAGACAGTGACGAGATGCGCTATTTGCGCGAGCGTACTGAAGCACTCGGTGGCTTTCTGCCACAGCGTCGTACCCATGCCGAACCGCTCACGATTCCCGATATCTCGATCTTCGACAATCTCCTGGCAGGCTCAGGTGAACGTGAGTTGTCGACCACCATGGCTTTTGTGCGTCTGCTCAATGCGCTGGTCCGGAACAAGGAAATCGGCCCGCGCGTGGTCCCCATCGTGCCGGACGAAGCGCGCACCTTTGGCATGGAAGGGATGTTCCGCCAGCTCGGAATTTATTCGGCCGTCGGGCAACTGTATGAGCCGATGGATCATGATGAATTGATGTACTACCGCGAGGACATCAAAGGACAGATCCTCGAGGAAGGCATCAACGAGGCAGGTGGCATGTGCTCGTGGATTGCTGCGGCGACGGCCTATTCCAGTCACAACCTGCAGATGATTCCATTCTTCATCTACTACTCGATGTTTGGTTTTCAACGCATTGGTGATCTCGCCTGGGCGGCCGGCGATATGCAGGCACGCGGATTTTTGCTCGGTGGGACAGCGGGACGTACAACCCTCGCCGGCGAAGGGCTCCAGCATCAGGACGGCCACAGTCACATTCTCGCCGCGACCATTCCTAACTGCGTCAGCTATGACCCCGCGTTTGGCTACGAACTCGCGGTCATTGTGCATTACGGCATGAAGCGCATGTTCGAGCGGCAGGAGAACGTGTTTTATTACCTCACTGTGATGAACGAAAACTATGCCCACCCCGCCATGCCGGACGGCGTTGAAGACGCGATAGTAAAAGGCATGTATCTGTTTCGCAGTGACGCTGGTGCACAGGTGCAATTGCTAGGTAGCGGCACCATTCTGCGCGAGGTGCTCGCGGCTGCGGATCTTCTGGCGGCAGATTTCGGCGTTAGCGCCAACGTCTGGAGCGTAACCAGTTTCAATGAGCTGTTACGCGACGGACTCGAGTGTTCGCGTTGGAACATGCTGCATCCCGCCGAGGCGCCGAAAGAAAGCTATGTGACCGGTCAACTGAGCCCGCATCGCGGTCCGTGTGTCGCGGCGACGGATTACATCCGCGCTTACGCTGGGCAGATCCGGGAATACGTACCGGGGCGTTATAGCGTGCTCGGTACGGATGGATTCGGGCGCTCGGACTCGCGCGCAAAATTGCGTGCCTATTTCGAGATCGACCGCCACTATGTTGTCGTCGCCGCCCTGAAGGCGCTCGCGGACGACGGCGATATCGATATACAGCTGGTTGCCGATGCTATCAGCCGCTATGGCATCGACGCAGACAAACCCAACCCAATGAGTCAGTAGAGGCTGGCCCCCGACACATGAGTGAAATCGAAATAAAGGTCCCGGATATCGGCGATTTCGATGTTGTCGACGTCATTGAGGTGCTGGTCAAACCTGGCGACGTGGTTGCGCTCGAAGATCCTCTCATCACGCTCGAAAGCGACAAAGCCACCATGGACATCCCGGCACCCCAGCCTGGCGAGGTGGTGTCTATACTCGTGAGTGTGGGCGATCGGGTGGGTGAAGGGACCGTCATCATCACACTGCGCAGCGCTGCCGATGCAGCGTCGACGGCAGTGTCGGAAAGCGCACCGTCTGCTCCCATCGCTGTTCCCTCCGCCAGCCCGGCTAGCGCGACCTTGTTTGAAGTTCGAGTACCGGACATCGGCGACTTCGACGCTGTTGATGTGATCGAGATTATTGCCCAAGCCGGAGCAGCCGTGGCTCTGGAGGATCCATTGCTCACGCTCGAAAGCGACAAAGCGACGATGGACATCCCGGCCCCCGCAGCCGGTATTGTTGCCAGCATTGACGTCGTCGTCGGTGACAAAGTCCGCGAAGGCGACCTTATTGCAACGCTCACTGTAGAGACTGAAAACGCTGCGCAACCGGCCTCGCCAGTTGAGGTTCCGCGCGCCCCTGCTTCAATCCCGAAGAGCCCCACGCGAGTCGAGACGCCGCCGCTGCCTGCCAAGTCCAATAAAGCCTACGCCAGTCCGTCCATTCGCAAGTTTGCGCGTGAACTTGGCGTCGATATCGCGCTTGTTTATGGCACCGGCAATAAGAGTCGCATCCTCAAAACCGATGTGCAGGCGCATGTCAAAGAGGTCATGCGTGGCACGCGCGGGCAGGCAGCGGGTAGTTTTGCGCTGCCCGCGGCGCCTACGATTGATTTCACTAAGTTCGGCTCGGTCGAAGTCACGCCGCTCAACAAAATCAGAAAACTCACGGGGCAGAATTTACATCGCAGCTGGATCACCGCACCGCATGTGTTCCAGATGGACGAAGCCGACATTACTGAGCTTGAAGCGTTCCGTAAATCGAAAGCCGATGAAGCCGAACAAAAAGGCGCCAAGCTGACTTTGCTAACCTTTCTGGTCAAAGCGGTCGTTGTGGCACTGAAGAAATTTCCGGACTTTAACGCTTCGCTGTCACCGGATGGTGAAGCCCTGATTCACAAGCAGTACTTCCACATTGGCATCGCAGTGAATACCGAAAACGGATTGATGGTGCCGGTGATACGCGATGTCGACAATAAGGGGCTCTACGAGATCGCACTTGAAGTACGCGAGTTATCGACAAAAGCGCGCTCGAGAAAAATCAGCCCGGCAGAAATGCAAGGCGCGTGCTTCACGATTTCGAGTCTCGGTGGTGTCGGCGGGACGGCGTTTACGCCAATCATCAACCTGCCCGAAGTCGGCATACTCGGCATTTCGCCGTCAGCCATGAAGCCAGTCTGGCGCGGCAGCGAATTCGTCCCGCGCCTGATGCTGCCGTTCACTTTATCTTACGACCATCGCGTCATCGATGGCGTCGCGGCAGCGCAATTTACCCGCTATCTAACCACCGTGCTGGGCGATATCCGGCACATTCTGTTGTAACAACAGCAATTGGGGCTGGCGGCCCGAAACTAAGTTGATCTGCGCTTGAGGGCAACGGCCGGGTTGGGCTGCAATCGCAGACCAGCGATTAGCACCTCAGCTTGAGCGGTGCCACAATGACGTCCCCCTCATTGCTCATTCGGGAGGCGCACGGCCCATGCCTGCATTAACTGGTCTTAGAGTCCTTGATCTCACCCAATGGGAGGCCGGCACGTCCTGCACCCAGGCACTGGCGTGGATGGGCGCCGATGTGGTCAAGATTGAGCCGTTCACGACGGGCGATCCAGGTCGCGGAGTTGGTGACTCGTCGGATTATTTCCTGAATTGGAACGCGAACAAACGTAGCGTCGAACTCAATCTGCGCGATCCGCGCGGTCGCCAGTTGCTACTCGATCTCGCACCCCGCTTCGATGTATTTATCGAAAATTTTGGACCGGGGGTCGTCGAGAAGCTCAATATCGGCTACGACGTCGTGAAAGCATTACACCCGCAAATTATCTACGCGCAATTGAAGGGCTTCGGCCTCACTGGGCCCTATGCCCATTACAAATGTTTTGACATGGTCGCGCAGTCAGCCGCCGGCGCGCTTTCAGTAACCGGCGCTCCCGACGGCCCGCCGCAGCGGCCCGGCCCGACGTTGGGGGATTCAGGCACGGGGGTGCAGATGGCGCTTGCGGTCACTGCCGCCTACGCCCAGAAACTTCGCGACGGTACCGGCCAGCACATTGAATTGTCGATGCAGGAAGCGGTCACCTACTACATGCGTTCGATGGTTGCGCTCGGGGCGGATGGTGGCAAAGCCGTTGCGCCGCGGCTTGGCAACGATCTCGGCCCGACTATCTCTCTGCACGCGTGCAAACCATTTGGCGCTAACGATTACGTCTACGTGATGACCGCAACAGAACCGCAGTGGGTGACGCTCTGTAAGGCGATTGGGCGGCCGGAGCTCGCCGCTGACCCGCGTTTCGCTGATGCGGACTCAAGAACAGTACATGAAGCGGAGATCAAGGCAGTGCTGGCAGCGTGGATGGCTGAACACACAAAGCACGAGTCCATGAAGATCTTGTGCGATGCGGGCGTCCCGGCCAGTGCCGTTCTCGACACCGTCGATCTGTTCGCCGACCCGCACCTGAATGAGCGTGACTTCGTCAAACGTTTGCCTGCCGACCAGGGTGACAAGGAGATCGCGTTGCTTGGGTGGCCAATACGATCGTCGTCCGGAGAGGTGCCGATCAGTCGCGCGCCGGGTCTCGGCGCACACAGCGCCGAGATTATGCGCACCGAACTCGGTTTGTCGGAAGACGAGATCGCAAACCTGCTGAACGATGGCGTCATTGGCGCGACGAGTTTAATCGGGCGCTAGAAAAACCAATCGGCAATCGTGGCGAGCGCGCCCGCCATCCGCCGCCTCTAGGCCAGTTTGATTATCCGTTTACCAAGATTTTCGCCGCGATAAAGGCTCGCAATGGAATCCGGCGCGTGCTCGATACCTTCCGCGATCTCCTCGCGGTATTGAATCAATCCATTGCGTACCCAAGGGGTCAGGGCTGCCAGCGCTTCGTGGTAGCGCGCCGCATAATCGAATATCACGAAGCCCTGCATACGCGCGCGACGGGTCAGCAAAATGCGTTCAGCACGTGGACCGAGTGGCGCCGGGTCCCAGTTCGAAACCGACGCTGTGCCACAGATCACCACCCGTGCGCCGACATTCAGATGGCGTAGCACGGCATCGGAAATAGCACCTGCAGTGTTATCAAAATAGACATCAACGCCGGCGGCACAAGTGGTTGTCAAGGCCGCATCAACATCTTCAGACTTGTAATCTATGGCTGCCGCGAAACCGAATTCATCGGTGCAGATCTGCTTCTTGGCTTCCCCACCCGCGATGCCAACCGTTCGACACCCCATAATGTTGGCGATTTGACCGACGCACGATCCAACCGAGCCCGCTGCCGTTGAGACGACGACGGTCTCCCCAGGACGCGGCTGTCCAACCTCCAACAGACCAAAATAGGCAGCCAGCCCGTTAATGCCAAGCACCCCGAGTGACGTCGATAAGGGCAGGTCAGGGTCCGCAACCTTGCGCTCGATCTGTGCTGCATCAATCGTCGCGTAGTCCTGCCAACCGAACATGCCTTTGACGAACTCACCGCGCTCATAGCCGGGTAGGTTGCTCGCCTCGATTCGGCCAACCGTAAGCGAACGCATGACCTCACCAATCCCTACTGGTTGGGAGTAGTTTCCGACGTCGGCAACCCAACCGCGCATCGCCGGTTCAACGGACAGGTACAGATTGCGCACCAGTAGTTGCTCAGTACCAGGCTGCGATATCGGACCGTCGACAATCTCGAAATGTTCCGCCTGCGGTATGCCGGTGGGACGAGATTTGAGTAAGACCTGACGATTGCCTGCAACACTCATACGCAATAACTCCGCTTGTTGGATACGACTGCGCGCAGTCTAACCGCTAGAGGCGTGTGAGCGCAGTGAATCACAGCCCTGCCGCGTCGTTTTCTGGTCCATGGCAGTTGTTCAATCAACACGTCCGGCAGGGACAGGCCGGCGTTCCTTACTCCTCGCTAAGGTCGATCTCGGTCTCCGGATGAATGCCGAGCCAGCACAACCCGGCGAGCAGACTGAGCACACCCATCACTGACAATGCAGTTTGCCAGTCGTAAGTTTGGGCGATATATGGCGTCAGGGTGGGTGAAACAGTGCCACCCAGATTCCCCCCCATGTTCATAAACCCGGAGATCGTCCCGGCGTACGTGCGGGATAAATCAATAGTCACTGCCCAGAAAGACGAGACGCTCAAATACAGTGCGCCGAGGCTGAGCGACAACATCACCACGGCAATCACAGCGTCCTCAATACTCGCGCCAACCAGCAACAACAGACCGGTCAGGGTCATGCTCACGAAGCCGAGTCCGCAGCGCCCGGCACGCTGACCGTAGCGTTGACACAAACGGTCACTCAGCCAGCCACCGAATGGGCCGGCGACTGCGCAGGTAAGGAACGGCGCCATGGTGTAGAAGCCGCCGCTGGTCACAGAAAAGCCCCGTTCGTTAACCAGATACAAATAAAACCATGCGAAATAAAAATACACGATGTAACCCAGCACCACGTAGGCCGCGGTCAATAGCCATAAGTCACGCGCGCCAAACAGCTTGCGCCACGGTACTTTCAGACCGAGTGCCGCTGCTGCCCGTGTCGCCTCGGCGTCGATATCGATCAAATCACGCTCGGCCGCGTTAGTCCGCGGATGTTCAGCGGGCGTATCGGTACTCAGCCAGTACCACAGTACGGCCACCAGCACGCCGGCGGCGCCAGAAATATAGAAGGCCTCGCGCCAGCCCCAGGTGATCATGATCCAGACAATCAGCGGTGGCGTTAGCGCCGCACCCAGCGAGGTGCCGCTAATGGCGATTCCCAGGGCAAATGCACGCTCGTTGGGAGCGGCCCAGTTGGCCACGATGCGGTTGCCGTTTGGCGGGGCTGCTGCTTCGCCAAGGCCGGTCAGAATTCGCACGATTGCGAACGACCCGACGACCCCGAACATTGACGCCAGGAATAACTCACCTGCGACAGCTGTTACGGCAGTAAAAACCGACCACCAGATGATTGCCCAGGTCATCACTCGCCGAGGCCCGAACCGATCGCCGAGCCAGCCGCCCGGAATTTGTGCGAGCGCGTAACCGAGCACGAAGGCACTGAAGATCCAACCAAACTCAACTTCGCTGAGCCCGTACTCGGGCATGATGAATTTCGCGGCGATAGAAATGTTCACCCGATCGATGAACATCAGCACATAGATTAGAAATACCAGGCCAACGATCTGCCAGCGCACGCTGGTCGGTGATTGCGGTTCGGTCATTGCCAGATTCTCGTTGCGGGGCTGGACGTTGTGCTCAGTATGCGCGAGGAGCGACTGCGGCGCAGCAAAAAATGGCCCTGACCTGAACGTCGGGATAGTATCGGGTCGACACACCAGCGGCTTCGAGAGGACACGACTTCGGGTCCGGAGCACGCTGTCAACACCTTATGGGGAGCCAGGCTTTGGACAATTTGGGCATCGGTATTTCTTACGACTTTCGTAATCCACCTGACTCCGGCGTCAGTGATCAGCGCCTGTACGAAGAAATCCTGTCACAGGTGCAATGGCTAGACCAGCTGGGCGCCGATTTGGTCTGGTTCACTGAGCATCATTTCGTCGACGACGGCTATTTACCCAGTTGGGTGCCAGTTGCCGGCGCCATGGCAGCGATGACCGAACACGTCCGTTTCGGCACCGATATTTGTCTGATGCCGTTTAATCACCCATTGCGCCTCGCCGAAGACCTCGCGGTACTCGACAACCTGTCCAATGGCCGTATCGAACTCGGTCTGGGTATGGGCTACGCGCCGCACGAGTTCCGCGGCTTCGGCATACCGGTCAGCCACCGCGTATCGCTGACCAACGAGGGCATCGAAGTGCTGCAACATTGTTTCCGGGGTGAGCGCTTTAGTTATCACGGCAAACGCTATCAGTTCGATGACGTCAAAATAACACCCGGCTATGTTCAACCGGGCGGGCCGCCGCTGTGGATAGCTGCAATGTCTGAAGCCGGTGCCCTGCGCGCCGCTCATTACGACACCCACTTTTTGCCGCAAGGATCAGTGGAGGGGGTATTCAACCCGTGGGTGAATGCCTTGCAGAACAGCGGTCGTAAACCGGGCGATTATCGGGTCGGGGTTATTCGCAGCATTCTTGTCACCGATGACCGTGATACGGATTGGCCCATCGTACGCGCCGCCGAGCGCTACCGCATGGAACTGTACAAACGTTTTTTCAAAGAAAGCGGCGAAGGTTTTGGCGAACCCAGCGAAGCGCTACCGCAGACGTGGATTGTCGGCGACGTCGATCATTGCGTGAATGAGCTCAAGACCTTCATTAATACCTTCGGGATCACAGACATCGTCTCCATGGCCGTGCCCCCAGGGCTTCGCGCCGAGCAAATGTCGAGTAGTCTTGAACGCTTGTTTCGCGAGGTGGTTCCACGGCTGAAGGCTGAGCTCGCAGCTTGATTTCGCAATCACCAATAATCACACCGCACCGCCCGGCACAGCGACCCAGACTCAAGCCGGGGATACCGTGCTGATGCAGAACGCAAGCGAGGACTCGCGTGTGACTCGCTTCCAGACCATGGTCGAGATGTCAGATGGCGTGCGCCTGAACACATTCGTATTTCTTCCTGCCGCCGGCGGACCACGCTTCCCCGTCATCGTGCAACGCACCCCCTACGGCATCACGGCGTCACAAAGCGTCGACCCGCAAGATTGCACTCGAGCCTGGCTACCGACCGCCGAGCGACCACTGGGTGGCTCAATTTTACGTGGCTGGGAGCAGATCACAGCTCACGGTTACGCGGCGGTCTATCAGGACACGCGTGGCCGCCATGGTTCCGAGGGAGAAGATCGTGTCTACGCTGATGACGCCGACGATGGGCATCAGACATTAGCCTGGACCGCCGCGCAACCCTGGTGCAATCAGTACGTCGGCGTGTCCGGATCATCGGCCGGCGCGACCACGGCAATGGCCGCAGCGTCGCGCCGTCATCCATCCTTGCGCGCGATGTTCGTGCAGGTCGGCGGATCGAGTATTTACGACGATGTCGTCTACGAGGGCCAGTCGATTGAGCTGGAACGGCTGTGGTTGTGGGTGGGTCGCAATCTCGCCGGGCTCTCGGCACCGCATCGCGACATTGTCATGCAGCGGCTCGGATTGAGTAGCGAACAAATGGACGCCACAGCGAAGGCCGCCATGGCGCGTTGCGAGTCGCTCGAGGCTACGGTGAACGATGCGACAGCGTTTACGGACAACCCGGCGTGGATGCATTTGCCGCTATCTGGTTACCCGGACTTCAGCATCGGGCAACCGTGGCTTGATGAAATCATCACACACCCCGGCCCGGACGAATTCCGCGCGCAGCACAATTTTCGCCGCACCATCGATGTCCCCGGACTACATGCAACAACCTGGTTCGATATATTCCAGACTAGCGTGATCGCCGCTTTCAATGACATCCAGGGACGCGTCGGTAATCAGCAATTGTGGATTGCGCCGAACGACCATTTCGCAATCTACCGTGAGAACTTCTGGCCACACGATCCGTATTTCGAATGGTTCGACCATTGGTTAAAGGGCAAGCCGAATGATCTCGTCGCCCGCCCATCGGTGCACTATAGTCCGCGTGCCTGGGTCGACGACCCCGATACTTACCAAGCCACCGATTGGCGCTACACCGAGCGCTGGCCACCCGCGGGAAGCCGCCCGGCGCGACTTTATCTGTGCAGCGACGGCAGTCTGTGCAGCGAATCGCAGGATGGCGAGCCACGCAGCTTTCGCTACGACCCACGGCACCCTGTCACGACCTGTGGTGGGCGTAACATGCTCATAGCTGCCGGTCCGCTCGATCAAAGTTCGTTGTACGCGCACCATGACTACGGCCTCTGCTATCGCGGTTCGCCGCTCGAACGTGAGGTCACTCTGGCTGGCGAGGTTCGGGTCACCCTGAACGTGCAATCGGATTGCCCCGATACTGACTTTGTCGCCAAGTTGATTCAATGCGAGCCCGATGGCAACGCACGATTGTTGATGGATGGCGTGATACGCACCATGTATCGCGAACCAGCCTTGGGCGCGCAGCCGCTCACGGCCGGCAGCACCTGTGTCGTCACTATCCACCTTGCCCACATCTATCACACCGTGCCGGCGGGCTGCCGCATGCAAATAGACATCACCAGCAGTAACTTCCCACGCCGTGCGCGCAACACGAATAGCGGAAATCCGGTTTTGGCATGCGATAGTCCTAGCGATATTCGGGTAGCAACCAACACCGTCCTGCATTCGAATCACAATCCGTCTTACGTGACCTTGCCGGTTCTCGCTTAACTGACTTTGCGAGGGCAACGTCCATCTTCTCGATCCCAATCAGGAGCTACCATGACTCAGGAAAATGAACACGTACTCAGCGGCTTACGCGTACTCGATCTCACTCGCGCACTTGCCGGCCCGACCTGTACTCGCATGTTCGCCGAGATGGGCGCAGATGTGATCAAAGTCGAATCGGCGCCCAACGGCGACATGACTCGGCAGATATCGAAAATACGCAATGAACGCAGCATGTATTTCGTGCAGCAGAATCTCGGCAAAAAAAGTCTTTGTGTTGATCTGCGCGATCCACGCGGCATGGCCTTGGTGACTTCACTGGTGCCCAAAGTCGACGTCGTCGTAGAAAACTTCAAACCCGGTACGCTGGCCGCGATGGGCCTCGGTTACGAGCGTTTACGCGAGATGCGCGAAGACATCATCCTGTGTTCGATATCCGCCATGGGGCAATCCGGCCCGCTGTCGGGGCTGCCCGGTTACGACTTCATCGCACAGGGCTATTCGGGGGTGACTTCGATGATTGGTGATGCGGATGGCACGCCACACATCCCGCCGCTCGGCCTGGGTGATGTGAGTACCGGTGTGCACGGCGCGTTAGCGGTGTTGGCAGCGTTGCGCTATCGGGACCGAACAGGCAAAGGCCAGCATCTCGACGTCGGCCTGCTCGACGTTTACTACCACTGCAATGAAGTCACCGTACACCAGTGCAGTGGCAGTGACGGCGAACTCAAACCCAGCCGGCAGGGCCCGCATCTGAATTACATTTGCCCCGCCGGCGTATTCAAAGCCAATGGAGGGTGGGTTGTGATCATGGCGTTCCTGCACCACTGGAAAGATCTGTGCAGCGCGATGCAGCGCCCCGATTTAATTGACCACGAAACCCTCGGCAACGACACCGGGCGCCTCGCGAACCGTGCAGAGGTGGTCGAACTGCTGGAATCCTGGCTGGCCGGCTTCCCCGATCGGGACAGCGCGATTGACGCCCTGCACGCCCACGGCGTGCCGGCAGCACCAGTATTGTCCATCGAAGAAACTCTGACTCACCCCCACCTGCAAGCACGCAAAACCGTGCGCACGATTAACGACCGTCTAACCGGCGAATTTCAAATCCCCGGCATGCCGCTCAAGTTCTCGGAGTTCCCCGATGATCTGCCCCTACAGGCTGCAACGATGGGCGAGCACAACGCTGACATTCTGCGCGAGTGGCTTGGCCACAGCGATGATGAGATCGCACAGCTACGCGCGGCTGGCGTGCTGCACGACGCCGAAATTTAGTTATGCGCTACGGTATGTCGTGGCACGACGGCGGCGTCTGACGAGTGTGAGAAGTTGCGGGTTAACAGCATTCACCATTAGCGTCGCGCTAGATAATTTGCCGCCAGGTCTCCAGATCTTCGACCTGTAGATAAGGGTTCTGGGCTTTCGTATCGCCCATCGACGCACTCGGCTGATGACCGTAGTTATGTCCTGGCAACAACAGGGTATCGTCCGGCAGGGCTTTCAATTTAGCCATGCTGTGATACATGTCTTCCTTGTTCGAGCCGGGCAAATCCACTCGACCGCAGCCGTTAATAAACAAAGTATCGCCGGACACCAGGGTGTTCTGGACGCGAAAGCACTGCGAGCCTGGCGTATGTCCGGGTGTATGAAGGAACTCGATTTCAACCTCGCCGACTTTCAGTGTGTCGCCGGAATCCACTTGTACGAGATCGGTCTCGGAAACGCCGGTCACTTTGCACACACCACTCGCCTCATGCTTGTTGGCGTAAATCCGCACCGGGTTCGCGGCCAGTAATTCGGGCAAGCCGATGACGGTGTTGGTACCGAAACTACCGCCGATGTGATCTGGGTGGTAGTGAGTGACCAAAGCGCCTCTGAGGATGTAGCCCGCGTTGTTCACCCGTTCGAGTAACGCATCGATATCCCAAGCAGGATCGACAATCACGACTTCACGCGTGCTGCGCGAACCAATGACGTAGCAAAAATTCTGCATCGGGCCAATTTGAATTTGCTCGACAATTAATTCACTTTCGGCTTCCATGGCATTCCCTGTGCACTATCAACGAGCATCGACAGTTAGTTTAACGTGAGGTATGAAGACGCGGCCGGGGTCATTCAACTCTAGTCGCAGAATGAATGCTTGAACTGCACCCGCGTGGTCGCGAGAAAGCTATGCCGCAGACGCTGCGGTGTGGACTACCGCAGCGACGAACTTCCAGCCACCGCCGGATTTACGCAACGTGTATTTGGCACCTGTGCGCTCGAGTTCGGAGCCACTGCTGTCAAACCGTACTGCAATTCCAGAGACTTCCGCGAGGCGGTCGCTTAACATCTCGACAGTCAATTCTCGAACGTCTGAATGGTCGTAGTCACGCGCTTGAAGCCCGCTGATAATTGTTTCAAACAGGTTCCTGACCTCATCCTCGCTGGAGAACGAGAGAACGACCTCGTCGCTGATGAAAAGACACGGTGGCGCATAAAATGGCGCCACTAACTCCGCGCGCTGGGTATGGAAAGCGGACAGGTATTGGGCGTATACATCACGAATCGCCGCCTCTTCAGCACCGTTCCCCGCTATCAGAGTCATCGGTATCGACGGTCCGCAAAGCCAGTCTTACGGCTTAAGACCGAGTACGCAGTGCTTGGTATACGCAGCTGCATCGTCGCCGTTCCATTCGCCCTTGGGCTTGTCATTCATCATCGTGCACCAGTCTTCGCTGCCGACTTTTGGTGAACATCCACTCACCAGTACGCCGACCGCAATTACAGCCAATGTGGCGCGCAAAAGACGTGCAGTCTCGCGCAGACTTGAAACTATGTTATTCATCGTTGATTCCGTCCTGTCAGTTTGCGTTAGTACGACGTTAGTAACGTGGCACTTCTGGATCGATATGCTGCGACCACGCATCAATCCCGCCGGCGAGATTAAACACGTTGGTAAAACCCTGGGTGCGAAAGTATTCGGCTGCTGATTGGCTGCGCATGCCCGAGTGACATTGAAAAACCAATAGCGCATCGCGCGCAAGCGTATCAATCGCCTTGACCGCTTCTTCGTCGAGCATTTGCGACCCTTCAATGCACGCGATGTCGCGCTCTGCTTGTTCTCGGACATCGAATAAATGGACTGACTCCCCTGCGTCCATGTGTGCTTTCAATTCTTGCACCGACATCTGCGGCACTGGCGCGGGCGCGTTCGGGTTGCTGATACTGAAACCGGAACCCTGTGGGGTTTCTGTCATGTCGAGACTGAGGCCGTCGGCGCGCGCGGCCGAATCAAGGTCGAACAAAATATCGATACCGTTTGCGGCCCCGACAATTTCATGCCCCTTGGCGGGAGCCAGACTAAACTCGTGATTGAACGCGGCATCAATCTTCAGATGTACGGCGAGGTTTGGATTCTGGCTACTGACGTCGCGGATAGCCGCAGCAGCAGCGTCGGTGATATTGAGCTCTGGCACTTTCGCCTCAACGGGTTCGACGCCCATCGCGGAGTGCAATTGCCCGGCGGTATACATTTGCTGGACCAGATCACAGCCACCAACGAACTCACCGTCAATGTACAACTGAGGCACCGTGGGCCACTCGGAATAGGCTTTGATGCCTTCGCGGATTTCCGGATCTTCCAGCACATCGACGGTGCTGTACTCCGGGCCGATGTTATTAAGGATACCGATGACCGTGGCAGAGAATCCGCATTGCGGTTGCTGCGGGGTGCCTTTCATGAACAAAACGACGGGACTGGCGTTAATCACACTTTCGATGCGATTGCGCAGGGGCTCAGGGAGCGACATCAGCGATTCCTTTTGACGTAACGACGAGGTAGGGCAGTTTAAGGCAATCGCGGCAGGGTGCAACAAAAGTGCGTGGCTGTTTGGGGGCATTCACCCAAAATGCTGGGGTGCCCAGCGCCATTGCCCCTACGACGGTAGGGCTGGACGTCTGCGTGACGGCGCCTAGCGTGACCTCGCTAAGCGAAAATTCTCACGCGCCAGCCTGATCTTTACGTCCAAATCGAGCACATCGACAGCACCAATCGCTGTGAATAGCGCCGCGGTTTCTGCTTGTTCGGACGCACTCGCCGCGGCATAAACGTCAAGTACGCGTTGCAGCATCCACTGGTCAAACGTGAACAAGGCGCGTTCGACGGTGACTAAATGCGGGGTTCCCCGCCCGAGCGCTACTGTGTGGGTACCAATATGGCGCGGTAATTCGCCAGGCTCATCGTTGTCCTGCAGCCAGCGCTGCAGAGCACCAATCTGGTTTTTCAAAATAGGCACATAATCGCGAGCCAACAACTTCAGCAGCGCAGTCAAAGTCGGCTCCAGAATGACTTTCTTGATTGCGTCCCGTCGGGGTGCCGTACCGTCACGCAGCGCTTCAACCCACGCGCAAACCCTCGGCGCGCGCTCACGCATGATCTCGCCAGAAGCCGGATCACGGTACATATGGGCGTACAGCGAGCCGTAGAAAGCGAAATCCGCGAGTGTGGGGGTCTCACCCAGCAAGAAGGGCTGCGCGTTCAGATGCGCTTCAAATAAACGCAGAAATTCCAGGTAGTCCGCTTCGACTGCCGCATGTGAGTTCGGATGAACGCCAAGCCGTGGTAGCCAGCCGTGAAAGGTTGTGGCGATTTTACTGCCGACCCGCCATTGCTCTTCCGGCGCGCGATCGGGATCGTTATTGCGTCCGAATTCAGCGATCGAGAAATCGAAGTTGTGATTCCAGCGATAATGAAGGGCCGGCATTTTCAGCCATTCATCGCCGAGCAGCTCCAGCCAGTAACTCAATGCCCGTCCGGGCACGTCGTCGGGCAGGATTGCCGGGGTCGGGAAACGCGCCTCGTAGTGATCGATCATGTCCGAGGTATCTTGCAGCGTGAGATCATTGGCCGTCACCATGACCGGAATCACCGCCCAACCTACGCGCGGCATGATGGTCTCGGCGAAAACACGCCGATCTGCCTGACGCTCTTCGAACGGAATATTTTTGTGCGTGAGGTAAGCGCGAATTTTGCCCGCGTAATAGGACGCTTCGACGCCGTAGAGAATGTCGCGAGAAGCCACTGGTGTTGACGTACTAAAGGGTTAGTACCTGGCGTGCCACATCTCGCTCGCGATAGGCAATGTCCCAGCGCGCGATGTGCGGATAGCGGGTTTCCAGTTCCAATTTAACTTCACCAAAACGGGCGAATTGCAAAGCGCCTTGCAAGGTGCAATCGCCGACCGTCGGTGCCGACCCGCACAAAAACTCGCGGCCATCGGCGAGTACATCATTAAGATAGACCAACGGTTGCGGCCAGGCTGCCGCCGCAGCCTCGGCGATCGCAGGATTAGGCGGCAGTCCGACAGGTGAGCGGGTCGCATGGATGTAACGGCCGACTGCGGATAACAGGCGAACATCAGCAATCCGTTCCAACTCGCGGGCGCGGGCGCGGCTGCGTGCATCGGCACCCCACAGTGAGGGTTGCGGATGGAGTTCTTCAAAAAAGTCGATGATCGGGAGTGACTCGACAATGGTAGAACCATCGTCGAGTTCCAGTACCGGCAGGCCGCCGAACGGATTCTTGCTTAAGAATTCCGGGCTCCGCTGTTCGCCCTTGGGCAGCTTGACCACCACTGACTCCAGCTCAATGGCAGCGCCAGCATGATTTTTCTCAGCGACGTAAAGCCGCACCTTGGTCGGATTTGGCGCGACCTGAAACCAATGCAGCTTCACGTTTGCCGGGAATCAGGCGGCAGCGCTTTTCTTGCTTGCCTCATGCGCGGCTTTCATGCGCTCGAGTTCTTCCCAACCAAGGTACGAAGTAAACCCTTCGTCTTCTTCGTAGAACAACACCGACCCGTTGGAGATAAACAGATACTCGGTGTCTTCGAGTGCGGTCGTTGCGCCGTGCAACATACCGTTCGGCTCGTAAACATAATCACCCGCGTTCAGGGTGCCGTCACGAACCTGCAGTTTGCCGGACAGGATAAAGGTATGCGAGGCAGCGAGGTGTTTGTGCTGCGGGGCGGAATATCCCTTCAGCCAACGAAACAATACCGCCCATCCGCCGGACTCAGAACCGGTCCAGAGTATTTTCATAAAGGCGCGTTCGGGGTCGTTCGGCTGCGGCATCCATTCGGTCTTGCTCGCTTCGACGAGCGTATCCATGAGCTCGGAATTAAGTGGGCTGATGTCTTGGGGCAATGGCATGATCAATTCTCCTGAATAGTTCGCTGGCGGCCTAACGGCCTTGCGTATCGATGGCTTTGCGTTGCGCTGCGGCAGCTTCTTCGAGCATCTGATTGGCTTGCTCAGCTTTCCCAAGGGTATCCGTCTGCGCCTTGAAAACATTTTCCGCGGGCTCATCGCCGGAGCAGGCGCTGAGTGCTAGCAGCAGCGCGGGTAGTACTAGTCCAGATAACCTTCTCATGGCGATAACACCTCGTGTTCAAGCAGTAAGCTCAGCCGAGACCCTACCATGCTTCAATTGCGGTGCGAACATCGACTTCAAAGGTCCAGCCGCTGGCCGGTTGACGCCACAGGTACTGATAGGCGTCGACAATCGCATCGATATCGAGCATGCCTTGTTGGCCGAGCCGCTCGGCGTGTTCGGGGTATCGCTCATTCACCATATCGCCATTGATTGCGCCGTCAATAACCACGTGCCCGACGTGAATGCCAGCGCTGCCATACTCTTTGGCCAGGGCCTGTGCTAGTGAGCGCAGCCCTGCCTTGGAAGAATTAAACGCACCAAAGTTGGCAACGCCACGCAACGACGCACTGGCACCTGTGAACAGCAAGGCACCACCACCGGCTGCTTTGAGACTCTTAACCGCCGCGCGGCCGAACAGGAAACCGCCAAAGCAGCAAACCCGCCAGGATTGCTCGAAAAATTCCGCCGTCATGTCTTCGATACGCCCCGGCGTGTTACTACCCGTGTTGTAAATCGCCAACTTTAGCGTGCCCAGATCGGCAGCTGATGCGAACAGCGCTTCTGTATCCGCCTCAGAAGTTGCATCGGCAACCACCGCGGTCGCGCCGCCGCCGGCTTGCTCGATCGATGCGACCACACCTGCCAATTTCTCTTGCGTACGCCCGGAAACGACAACGTGGAAACCGTCTACGGCCGCGCGGCGAGCCAATTGCGCGCCCATGCCGCGCTCCGCTCCGACACCCATGACGATTGCGATTTCCATAACGATTCTCCGCTCGGACGTTTTTGGTCACTGCGCAACCGGCTGGCGCCCGAGCACCAGCCGGCCATGCCGCGAGTGGTTTAGCAGACTTCGAACAGACCCGCCGCGCCCATGCCACCGCCGATGCACATGGTGACAACAACGTTCTTGGCGCCCTGGCGCTTCCCTTCAATCAGCGCATGGCCGATTAAACGACTGCCGGTCACACCATACGGATGGCCAACCGCAATTGCGCCGCCGTCGACGTTGAGCTTGTCGGGGTTGATACCAAGCTTGTCGCGGCAGTAAATGACCTGCACAGCGAATGCTTCGTTGAGTTCCCACAAATCGATGTCGTCTACACCGAGACCGTGGCGCGAGAGCAATTTCGGAATCGCGTAGACCGGCCCGATACCCATTTCATCGGGCTCGCAGCCTGCGACCGCAAAACCACGGAAGATACCCAGCGGCTGCAAGCCTTTTTTGGCTGCCAGGGTGTCGCTCATGATGACCTGTGCTGCGGCGCCGTCGGAAAATTGACTGGCATTGCCGGCCGCGATGACGCCACCCTCAATCGCGGGGCGGATTTGCGAAACGCCTTCGTAAGTTGTGCCTGGGCGAATGCCTTCATCGTTGCTGACGTTAGCTTCACGCGTGGTTTCGACGCCAGTCTCCTTATCAATGATTTTCATAGTCGTGGTGATGGGTGCAATCTCATCAGCGAACTTGCCGGCTTCGAGCGCTGCGGTGGCACGATTCTGACTTTGCACACCATAGTGGTCCTGATCTTCACGAGAAATTTTGTAGCGGCTTGCGACCTGTTCGGCGGTCTGCAACATGCTCCAGTAAATCTCGGGCTTCTTCGCCAGCAAGGCCGGGTCCTGGATGAAGTTGGTGTTCATTTCGTTTTGCACGCACGAAATCGATTCGACGCCGCCAGCGACGAAGACATCCGCTTCGCCAGCAATGACACGCTGCGCGGCGAGCGCGACGGTCTGCAATCCGGACGAACAAAAACGGTTCACTGTCATGCCGGACACGGAAACGGGCAAACCAGCTTGCAAGGCAGCCTGACGGGCGATGTTCTGGCCGGTCGCGCCTTCCGGGTTAGCACAACCCATGATCACGTCTTCGACTTCATCGCCGGCGACACCAGCACGTTCGAGCGCTGCGTTAACCACGTGGCCACCGAGGGTCGCGCCGTGGGTCATGTTGAATGAACCGCGCCAACTCTTGCATAAGGGCGTACGGGCGGTGGAGACGATAACTGCTTCGGTCATTGCGAGGTCCTCGGGGGCTGCAAAAAAGGGCCGACCATACTATTAGATTCGGCTTCCAGGGTCATCAACGTGACGAGGTGGCCGCCGGCTGGCTGGTGGTAATTCTGCGGTTTGCGACGGTGCGCTACACAGGTTCGGCTTAGCAGCGCTTGCGACTAGCAAGCCCGCTCGACTGGCAGGCTTAGCTCAGATGTTGCGCCGAATGTCGGCAGCTATACCAGCGGTCAACGCCTCTAAGTCGCCACCGCGCAGGCCAAACACCGAATTTGGCGTCCCGGCAGCTGCCCACACCATCGGGTGGCTGACCAGGTCACGGTCAATCAGAGTCAGCAGCGCCTGCGAGTGGCCGATTGGGGGCACGCCGCCAATCGCAAAACCTGTTACCTCGCGAACATAATCGGCGTCCGGGCGCCGCAGTGTCGCGCCAACGAGTGCCGCCATTTTTTTCATATCGCCCTGATTCGAGCCGCTGACGAGTGCCAATAGCGGCCGCTCGTCAGGCATGGTCGCAAAGATCAGCGATTTGACGATTTGGGCGATCTCGCAGCCGATCGCCGCAGCGGCATCCGCTGCGGTACGGGTTGAGGCGGGGAATTCGACCATCTCGAAATTGAATCCACGCGCGACGACGGCGGCTTCCACACGTTGAATCGCGCGCGGTCGGGAGCCGCCAGTCATATCGAAGGTGCGCTACTGACCGCTTGGATTGGAGTGCAGCCTGAGCATCCTGATCCATTCATAGTAGGCGCTTCAATCGTCCGGCGGCCGCAAGCGTGCGATCACGCCGTCGCGTGAATCCGTCATCAGATACAGGTAACCATCCGGGCCCTGGCGAACGTCGCGAATTCGACCCAGCACGTCGCCGAGCAGTCGTTCTTCGTGCACGATCTGGTCACCGTCCACCACCAGGCGACTTAACATTCTGAACTTGAGTGATCCGGCGAACAGGTTACCGCGCCAGTGCGGAAACTTATCACCGTCATACACGGCCAAACCTGAGGGCGCGATCGACGGCGTCCATTGGTATGCGGGTGGTGCAACTTGCTCACTGGTCTCGCCGCGACCGATCCGCGTGCCTGTGACGTAGTTACGACCATAGGTGATATCGGCCCAGCCGTAGTTCAAACCAGGTTTGAGTTGATTGACCTCGCCGCCGCCTTGCGGACCGTGCTCATGGGACCAAACCTTGCCAGTCGCGGCAGCAATGGCGATACCTTGTACGTTTCGATGTCCGAACGAATAAATCTCCGGGCGCACGCCGTCGAACGCCACGAACGGATTGTCAATTGGCACACTGCCATCATCGTTCAGACGCAGTATCGAACCTGGGTGGGTGCCGAGATTCTGACCATTGGGACGATGACCACGATCACCAAGCGTGAGCAGGAGTGTCCCATCGGGCAAAAACAACAGCCGTGAACCGAAATGGCGACCGCCGCCAAACTTGGGTAGCGCCCGAAAAATGGTCTCCACGTCGGTCAGTCCATCGGTACCGAAATGGGCACGCATGAGTTCGGTGCCATGGCCGCCGCTGCCACTGCCGGCATAGGTCAAATAGATCCATTGGTTATGCTCAAATTGCGGATGCAGGACAACATCCATTAAGCCGCCTTGTCCGACCTCACGTAGCGACGGCAATCCGTTAAGCGGCTCAGAAACCTCACCAGTCGGTGTAACGACACGCAAATTGCCACTACGCTCGCTCACCAACATGCGCGTGTCCGGCAGGAAAGCGAGCCCCCAGGGGTGATCCAGGCCGCGCGCGACAATCTCAAGTTCAAATTGCTGCGCCTGGGAATCAATCGCCAGGACCACGCTGTTGAGGCTCAAAAATAGCGCCGTCAGCGCAGCGCTGATGACGGCACGGCGGCGCGTAAGTACCACGAAGCGCGCGCTCGTAGCGCTCACTTCAGCGCTTCAGCAATCGCGTCCAAACCGGCTTGCGCGCATTGCTCGTCCTGGTCGGCAGTAGCCCCGCTGACACCAATGCCTCCCAACTGCACGCCTTTAGCGGTCAGAATCGGCAAGCCTCCGGGAAAGGTCGCGAATCCATCGACATATTGAATGCCATGCGGGCGTTCTGGATTGGCATAGGCAATATCGCCGAGTGCACGCGTAGAACGCGGCAGGCCAGCCGCGGTATGCGCTTTCATCTTGGCAATCTGGATGCTGTGCAGGTAAGCGTTGTCCTGGCGTCGAAACAGCTTGAGATTGCCACCGTCGTCAAAAATCGCGATGTTAACCGGGCGCCAGCCTGCGCTGGTCGCCGAGGCTTCGCAGGCGTCCGCCATACGCTTTGCAAGCGCCAGGCTAAGCACAGGTTTGCTACCTAGTCCGCCATCGGCGTGGACCACTGCATGGCCTAGCGCTAGGAGCGCGAAAGCGAATTTCACTATTTTCAAGATGCCATCCTCTGTCTGTGCAACTCGTGAATATCACCCCGACACGGTCATCAACACAAGCACCTGCAAACCACCAAACTCGGGTAACGTGGCACAGGCAGTGACGGCGGAACACGAATTCCGTTAGCATTTCCGGATACAAGCACTGCAATCAGATCGCGCTAAAGCCGTGGCGCGCACGCACAACCGACGGCTGTAACAGGGGTGAAAGAAGAGATGCCAATGAATGCACGACGGACAATCTATACATTGATACTGGCGTGCGCCCTATGCGCGTCCACACAGACGCAAGCGGCTGAACAAGCGGCGGCCCCGCTATTCAGCGATATCGGCAATCACAATGCGCCTATCACCACGGCCGCCGAAAATGCCCAACAGTATTTCAATCAGGGCCTGATGTTGACCTACGGTTTCAATCACGCCGAGGCGGTACGTTCGTTTCGGGCTGCGCAAGCGGCGGACCCCGCCTGTGCAATGTGCTTCTGGGGCGAGGCTTATGCTCTTGGCCCGAATATCAATAAACCCATGGCGGACAGCGACGTCGCGGCGGCCTTCAGCGCCGCCAGCAAAGCGGCCGGGCTCGCCGCTAGTGCCACGACGCGCGAGCAAGCCTACATTCACGCCTTGCAAGCGCGCTATCAGGCCACCGCCGTGGCGGACCGCAAGCCGCTTGATCAGGCTTTTGCCGACGCCATGGCAGAAGTTGTAGCGCACTATCCGGACGACCTCGATGCAGCTGCGCTTTACGCCGAGTCTTTAATGAACGTTATGCCATGGAACTACTACACCAGCGATGGCAAGTCGAAACCGATGACCGATGTTGTCATTGCGACGCTCGAATCGATTCTCGCGCGTAATCCGGCGCACGCCGGCGCGATTCATTTCTACATCCATGCCGTCGAAGCATCCGATCAACCGGGTCGCGCCGAGGCCGGTGCAGATCGACTCGCGGACCTCGCGCCCGGGTTGGGGCATCTGGTACACATGCCCTCGCATATCTATCTTCGCATCGGCCGCTACCACGACGCGACCAAAGCGAATGAGCTGGCTTCGTTGGCCGATGAGTCCTATATCAACCAATGCCGTGCGCAGGGTTTCTATCCCGCCCTGTATTACCCGCACAACATCCACTTCCTGTGGTACACAGCGAGTCTTGAAGGGCGTAGCAAAATCGCCATCGAAGCGGCCCATAAACTTGCCGAAAACGTGCCGCGTAACCTGATTGGCGATATCCCGTTGTTAGAGCAGTTTCTCGCAGTGCCGATGTTCGGGCTGGTGCGGTTTGCCCGTTGGGATGAGATCCTTGAACAAGAACAACCGCCGGCCAACTATCATTTCGCAACCGCCATGTGGCACGCCGCTCGCGGTATCGCGCTATCAGCCAAGAGCCGGGCAGACGAGGCCCAACAGGAACGCGCGGGCTTTGCTGAGAATTCCGCACACTTCGGCGACGACGCTTTCCAAAAGTTCGGCTATCCGGCCAATACCTTGCTCGGTATCGCCGAACATCTGCTCGATGCTGCGCTCGCAGGTTCAACAGACGCTCGCGTTGCGAAACTTGAAGCTGCCGTTACCGCAGAAGACAGCCTTCCGTACATGGAACCGCCTTACTGGTTTTTCCCGGTCCGCCAAGTACTGGGCGCCGCTTTGCTAGATCTGGGACGGGCCGCTGACGCAGAGAAGGTCTATCGCCTCGACCTTGAGAAAGTCCCGGACAATGGCTGGTCGTTACAGGGCCTGGCAGCGAGCCTCGCTGCCCAGTCCCGTGATGATGAAAAGACCGAGGTGGTGGGATTGCTGGCCAAAGCCTGGTCGCGCGCGGACATTGGAACCGGACTTGCTGCGCGTCTGAAGTATTTCTAGGAAACTTCTGCAACCATTGGCGACGTCGCCGTGCAGCGACGTTAGCCTTGAATGATCTAGGCGGGCAGCGCGGCGCCGAGTTCGCGTAACAATTCGCGCAAAATAGAACGGTGGCAGCGATTCTCATTGGCGCAGTAACAGCCGACCGCCAGATCCGTCTGGAGCGAGAGTGCGGCCAACAATTCAAGGGATTGGCGAGCCGCCGGCTTATTCATTTCGGCACGATAACGGCGCTCGAAACGGCGCCAATCGGCATCGCTTTCGGCATCCAGCGCCGCGCGTACCGCCTCGGTGCTAGGGGCGAGTACAGGCAGCCAAACGTCATACCAATCGTCCTTGGCGAAGCGCTCCCGCGCGACACCGCGCGGCGGTCGTCGCACGGTGCCAATGCGCAGGCCCTCGCCAACAGCTCTGGGCGTACCGAGCCTAACGACCGTTACTGCCATGGCGGATTCGTCTCGCCAAAAGGCGGCGATTCAAACCGCGGTCGCGAGCCACGACAAGTTGCTCGAGATGACAAAGAATCGTGTAAATTGTGTTGCACAGCCTGCGTTCACCACTAAATTAGAAGATTGCCGTCCAGCAGTATGCCCGAATTGGCCGCGCCCACCGCCCGCTATGCGCTTAATCTGATGCTCGATCCCGAGCAGCGCTTGCTGATGTTGAAGCGTTCCTCGGTTGCGTCCCTCGGCGCCGGCCAATGGGGTCTCCCGGCAGGTAAGATTGAGATTGGCGAATCGCCGGATGCAGCGGCGACGCGAGAAATGACGGAAGAAATTGGTTCCGGTCACCACGTTAATCTCGTGCGTTACGTGGGGCCCTTAAGGGATACGTTCTACGGTGGGCAATTCGAGATTCATCTCTATCAATGGCAGTGGCTGGCCGGCAACGTGTCACTGAACCACGAGCACACCGAATTCCGCTGGGTCAGCAAAGAACAGGTTCGCGAATACGACATCATGGCTGGAATCGAAGAGGACATCGCCATCCTCGGGTTCTGGCCGCAGCACTTTCTAAATCCCGAACGGATTCCTGCCCATCTGAAATCGAGCTCATGAACGTTGACCTGCATTACGAATGTGTTGGGAGCGGCAGCCCCGTGGTGGTCCTGCACGGATTATTCGGTGCCGGGCGTAACTGGCTGAGTGTGGCGCGAAGAATGTCGGCCGATTACGCCTTTTATCTCGTCGATCTGCGCAACCACGGGCGCTCTGCCCATCACCCATCAATGACCTATCTCGATATGGTCGGCGACGTGCAAGCGCTGATTGGAAAGCTCGGTCTGCAGAATTTCGTGTTAGTCGGCCACAGCATGGGCGGGAAAGTTGCCATGACAATGGTACTCAATGGTGCTGTCGCGCCGGCGCGACTGGTTAATGTCGACATCGCGCCGGTCAGTTACCACGACAGATTCGCCGACATGATCACTGCCATGCGTGCCATCGACCTCAGTCTTGTAGCGCGCCGCGCGGACGCCGACATTTTGTTGCAGGAGGCTATCCCTGACTTGTCAGTACGTCAGTTCATTTTGCAGAATCTGATGTTCGACAAAGGTGAGGCTCGCTGGCGCGCAAATCTTCCCGCATTGCAAGACCAGATGCCGAATATTCTGGGCCCCTTACCGGTGCCGGACAACGCAACGTATAACGGCGAGACGTGGTTCATCCGCGGTGAACTGTCGGACCGCATCACTGCTGCGCAAATGCCGCTCATCAAGCGCTATTTCAACCACTACCGCATTGAAACTGTTGCTGGCGGCGGCCATTGGCCGCACGCCGAAGCTCCGGCAGCCTTCATGTCGATATTCGAAGCGGCGTTGCAGATTTAGCCGCGCTCATTGTCATCAACAACGGCTGCGCACCGGAAAACCGCGCGAGAAGCACCCTGCGCTTCTAGAATTTGCGCCAGCGGATAGGCACAATGCCGCCCTCTTCCCTGCAAGCCGCTTATGCCCATGTCGAAACTTAGCGTCAATAAAGTTGTCCTGGCCTACTCCGGAGGGCTCGATACTTCCGTCATTCTGAAATGGCTACGCGATGAATATGACTGCGAAGTCGTTACCTTCACAGCGGATATCGGCCAAGGCGAAGAAGTCGAGCCGGCTCGCGCCAAAGCGACGAGCATGGGCGTGCGCGAAATTTACATCGACGATCTCACGGAAGAGTTTGTCAGTGACTTTGTCTATCCGATGTTTCGCGCCAACACGATCTATGAGGGTGAGTACCTTCTTGGCACCTCGATAGCGCGTCCGTTGATCGCCAAACGCCTGGTCGAAATCGCTCGCGAGACTGGTGCTGACGCTATTTCCCATGGCGCTACAGGCAAGGGTAACGACCAGGTGCGCTTCGAGCTTGGCGCTTATGCACTCGAACCCGGGATCAAAGTTATTGCCCCGTGGCGAGAATGGGATCTGAATTCGCGCGAGAAATTGCTTGCCTACGCTGAGCGCAATGACATTCCAATCGAATACAAATCGACCACCGGCTCGCCCTACTCGATGGACGCTAATCTGCTGCACATCTCCTACGAAGGCGGCATTCTGGAAGATCCGTGGGCAACGGCTGAAGACACCATGTGGCGCTGGTCGGTATCGCCCGAGCAGGCGCCGGATCAACCCACCATCATCGAACTCGAATACGAGCGCGGCGATATCGTCGCCATTGACGGCACGCGCCTCTCTCCTGCCGCCGTGCTAGCCAGATTGAATACGGTCGGCGGTGCAAATGGCATCGGGCGTCTGGACATCGTTGAGAATCGTTACGTCGGTATGAAATCGCGCGGTTGTTACGAAACCCCCGGCGGTACGATTATGTTGCGTGCACACCGCGCCATAGAATCGTTAACGCTCGATCGCGAAGTTGCACATCTGAAAGACGAGCTCATGCCGCGTTACGCCTCGCTGATTTACAACGGCTACTGGTGGAGTCCAGAGCGAGAATTGCTTCAACGCATGATCGACGACTCGCAAGCGCACGTGAATGGCAGCGTGCGCCTGCGTCTTTACAAAGGAAATGTCACTGTCGAGGGACGTAAGTCAACCAGCGATAGCCTGTTCAGCGCGACGCTGGCAACATTCGAAGACGACGCCGGAGCCTATAATCAGGCCGACGCAGAAGGCTTCATAAAGCTCAACGCGCTCCGTCTACGCGTCGGCGCTCAACGACGCAGCTAACGCCCTCTTGGCAGTTTACGCCGACCACTGCGGCGTGAACTGCTTCACACTGGCGCCCCGTAAGCGCACTTTCGTGACGGAATTCGCGAAAGGGGTGGGGTGCGTGTGACCGCCGTCACGCCTTTCTGGCTCCGTTAACAATAGTTTGCATTCACTGCGCCGGCGCAAAACCTGCCACGACTCTTTGTACGCCGGCGCATCGTTTCAAACCGGATAACGCGCCATGGACAATTCTGCTTTCTCCTCACCTATCGATCCGGATGCCACCACGATTGTCGCCATCAGAGGCGACGACATGCCGGTCAGCTCCCCGCACGAGCTGGCACTCAGCAGAATCTGGACGGTTATCAACCTGGTCGCCGTCGCCGCGGTGGCCACAGTGATGGCGCCGACTGCCAGCCCCGGACTAGTGGCCGGCTGGGCCAGCTTCACGTTGCTCAACGCGCTACTCCACCTCGCCAGTCGAACTGGCACGCTGGTCGGCAACGCCGCCAGTTCCAGCCCGAGTTTTAATACGGGCATCGCAGCGATGCTCGGCATGGCCTGGGGCGGTGGGGTTTTGCTCTTACTGCCCGGCACCAGCGCAATGCAACTGAGTGTGCTGATGGCCGCTGCCTTTGCTGTATCTCTGATTGGTATACCGGTTTTCGCGACCAAGAAAAATGCGTTTCATTACTTCCTGGCGACCCTCACGGTGCTGTCTGTCGCAGCGTTGGTACGTGAGCCTGGCAATCTCCTCACGGTGTTATGGGTCCTCATCGCCAACGGATGTTTACTGGTGGCCGGAAGTGTGTTCTATCGCAGCCATACGCGCCTGCAATCCCTGCTTGAAAAGCTGTTGCAACCGGCAACGCATGGCTTCCAATCTGCCGACAGCCACGGCGGACCAATTCCTGAGCAGCGCCTGCCGTTTCTGGTGCATGAAAAGTTAGCCGCCCTGGACAGCTTGTATTCTGCCAACGAACGCAGTCAACGCCTCCTGCGCGCCCTCAGCGACGCGACTATCGCAACTGACGCCGATGGCACTATCGATTACATAAACCCCGCTGCCGAAGCTTTATTGGGCGGGTCACACAAAGAATTTTCCGGTCAGCCTGTCGAAGCGGTCTTGCGAATCGTCTCGCCTCCGGATAAACGCAACCAGGCGCGCGAGATTTTCGACCAGCTGCGCTTGACGCATCGGGTACAGCAAACTGACGAGAATGCACAGTTGGTACGACGCGACGGCGTTGCTTTCGGTATCGAGTACATCGTTAGTGAAATTAAAGACGAGCGTGCCGAGTTTGTTGGTGCATCCTACGTCCTGCGTGACGTGACCGCGAAGCGCCAGCGCACCCAAAGTGTCGAATGGCAAGCAACCCATGATCCACTCACCGGGTCGATAAACCGTGGAGAGTTCGAAATCCGGCTCAAGAAACTGGTGCGTCGTTCGCAGGACGATAATCGCAACGCACACTCGCTACTGTATCTGGACATAGATAGATTCAGCGCCCTGAACGGCAACTATGGGAACGCGGCCGGAGACGCCGTTCTAAAAACCGTGACCGAAGTGTTGCGCTCTCGCATTCGTGGCGCCGACACCCTGGCCCGAGTAGGCGGCGACGAGTTTAGTGCGCTGCTTTATAGCTGCCCGGCCGATAAGGCGCGGCAAATCGCGGAAAGTTTGCGCGCCGCGATAGAACGGCATGATTTCAAGTGGCAGGGATCGTCATTGTCGCTGTCGATCAGCATCGGAATTGTCGCAATCAATCACGAATGTAAATCCGTCGCAGAAATCATGCGTGCGGCTAATTCGGCCTGCTTCGCTGCCAAGAAATTCGGACGCAACCGCGTGCAGTTATTCGAGCGTTCAGAGAATGTGATCAGTAATCAAGCGCGCGTTTTCGATTTCGTTAAAGACATTCAAACCGCGATCGACGGCAATCGCCTGGAGCTGTTTTATCAACCCATTTACGCCGCAGCAGGACGCGGAAATAATCGCGAAGAGAAACAATGTGAATTGAGTGTCGGCGTTCGCAATAAAGACGAGCTCATGATACCGCGCTCCGAGCTCGCCGAACTGGGGCAACGTCATCATCTCACTGAGGAAGTTGACCGCTGGGTCGTTAAAGCTGCGCTTGACGCCTTGCGCCTGAATCACCCTGCTCTGAGTGCGATGAATATGGTCCTCGTACCCTTGTCGCAACAAGCCATGACCAATGAACGGCTGCTGTCCTATATCTCCGACCTCGTAAAAGACAACCCCGACTACAGTCCGCGCATCGGCTTTTCGTTCGAGAATGCCAACGTCGCCGGGCGGCTCGACCATGCTCGCCATTTCGTGTCTACGTTAAAGCAATACGGGTGTCGCCTGATGATTGGAGATCTTGGTTTCGGCAGCGACGCTATCGATCTGGTGAAATCGTCTCAAGCCGATTTTCTCGGCATTCGCGCAACCCTGGTAGACAACATGCTGCACAACTCGGTGGACTACGAAGTGGTCGTCGGTCTGAGTCGCATAGCACGCACCCTAGGTATGCAAACGATTGCAGAGCATGCGCAGACCAAATCGCAACGCGACGCGCTGGTCAAAATGGGCGTCCACTATACGAAAGGCCACCTGAGTGAACAGCCTAGACGCGTGTCAATTTATTCCGAAGCACAATGGGTGTAGCGAACGAGGCCAACTAAACCGCGAAGTTGACCGCTAGCTAATCGCCCGGGGGCGCGTTCCGAAAGGTTCGCGCGAGCCAATAATCGACGCTAATCAAGCGCCCGCCGCCAAGAAAGAACAACGCCAGCAACATGATGAGGTAGGTAGCGGCCCACTCAATACCGTTGTTGGACACCACGAAGTTTCCGTGCTCGGTGAGCCATTCGATATTGCCATGTTCCTCGAGTATCGAACGCGCCCGATGCAGACGCTCGATAGCGCCCTCGGCATGTTCCGCGGGGTGTGGACTTTTGAGATCGTGCACAGCTTGCCAGCCGTGATCCCAGTGAACTGTGGTCATCGCCACGACCATCGTGAACATTAATGGAATGCACACCCATCGGACTGCAAATCCGCAGGCCAGCGCGATCGCCCCTAAATACTCTGCCGCCCAGGCCAGCACGGCCATCAGCAACGGCGCTGGAAGTCCCAGTCCCCAGTCCGGATTGCCGAACCATTGAGCAATATCCGCGAGCCCTTCCGCCGGGTTGAAGGTTCCACCCTCTGCAAACGGATTCCACTTGTTGCTGCCAGCGAAGAAAAACACAGGCACCAGATACAACCGCAGCAGGAGCGGCGCGATAAAGTCCACGTGTCTCGACAAGCCCAGAAGATCCTGAACCCTATTTAATAGCCTAATTGCCCCTTGCACGTTCCTGCTCCCCTGTTAGCGGTCAGCGATACCATCACCAGGTGACACTACCGGCTTCATCATCAAGTTCATCAACACTCGGATATTGGAGTAGCCGGTAGAGAAAAGTTCCGTGCGCCGTGTCGATCAAGTCATTTCTATTTGGCGAGTCCGGCAACGTTCAACGTTTGGACATCGGGGTACAGCTCGTTCAAGGCAACAGAGCGCCCGCTCGACTGCACGATGCGGCAGTGCGAACGCTTCAGACGCCGCGGTTCGATGGCGCCGCAGGAGTGCGCGATCACACCGAGTTCATGATGCATGGTGTTCGCGTACTGACGCACTCGTTCCGCTTTGTTGGTCGGGTCCAGACCGCGTTGCAGATGCTTGTCGTGGGTCGTTATACCGGTCGGGCAGGTGTTGCGATTGCACTGCAAAGCCTGGATGCAGCCCAGAGCAAACATGAAGCCACGCGCCGAGACAACGAAATCGGCGCCAGCGCAAATGGCCGCAGCGACATCCGCTGGCGTGATCAATTTTCCACTCGCGATGATCTTGGTTCGGTCGCGCAAGCCGTATTCTTTCAATTTATCGACCACTAGCGGCAGGCTTTCTCGTAGAGGCAGTCCAACGTTATCAATAAGACTCATCGGCGCGGCGCCGGTCCCGCCATCGCCACTATCAACAGTGATGAAATCAGGCGCACTGGCCATCCCGCGCTCCTGAATCACCTCGAATAATTTCTCCAGCCAATCCGGAGAGCCAATAACGGCCTTGAATCCGGTCGGCTTGCCAGTCACGCGGCGGATGCGCTCAATGACATCGAGCAAATCGTTCTCGTTGTTGATCTCCGGGTGGCGATTCGGGCTGATCGATGCCTCGCCAATTGGAATGCCGCGGATGGTCGCGATTTCCGCGCTCACTTTCGCGGCCGGCAGGATGCCGCCTTTACCCGGTTTCGCTCCCTGGGACAGTTTCAACTCGAACATGCGGACTTGCTCGTGGGCCGCGAGTTGCCGCAACTTGTTGTCGCATAGTTCGCCGCGTTCGTCGCGCACTCCGTATTTCGCTGTACCGATTTGAAATACTAAATCTGCGCCCCCTTCGAGATGAAAAGAAGACAGCCCGCCTTCGCCGGTGTTCATCCAGATACCCGCTTGTGCGGCGCCCCGCGATAACGCCAACACAGCCGGTCGTGAAATCGCGCCGTAACTCATCCCTGAAATATTGAGTATTGATGCTGTGCGGTACGGATGTTCGCAATCAGCGCCGATGGTGACGGCACGCGGTTGGGCCGCATCTTCGTCGAGCGTGGGATATGCGGTATTGACAAAGATAACCGTGCCGACCGGGCGTAAATCTTTCGAGGAGCCAAAAGCGACTGTCGTATCGACCCCTTTTGCCGCTCGATAGACCCACGAACGCTCGGCTCGATTGAAGGGCATTTCTTCGCGATCCATTGCGAAGAAATACTGCCGAAAAAACTCGCCCAGTTCTTCAAAGAAATAACGTAGTCGACCGATGACCGGGTAATTCCTGCGCACCGCGTGTTTTGTTTGCGACACGTCTATCACATACAACACGACCACCGTAACGATCAGGCAGCCGAGCGCCAATACGCATAGAACGGCGAAGCCGTTGACTACCAGCATCAATGCCGAAGTATCCATAGATGTCCTCACAATCGATCTGTGCGTGACCTAAGCCGACCAATGAACAGTGCGGCTCAAACGCTGGGAAACGGCGATCGCCCCGTCGTCAAATGCGAAACTGATACTTTAGGCGTGCGCCGCGACAGTGCCAAGAATCATATCTTGGTCCACAAACGAATGCAGAATACCGATTCCGGCATCCATGATGAGGTTAACGTCACGCTGCCCGAGCTCTTCGGCAATTCGACAGAGCAAGTTTCGCGCGGATAGGCCATCGTTGGTTACGATCAAATCCAACAGCCGCGCCGAGACGGCATTCAGTTGCATAAACCCGACTTTGTCGTCACGACGTCGAAAAACTGCGAGGTAGGTGGGCTCGGCAGAGGCACCAATGGGCTCGACACCCGGCCCAATTTGATGCACCGGATAATTGTAGGTGTGTAAACGCATCACCGGATTGGCGACCACACACCCGTCCGGCAGTTCGGCAGGCTTAGAAAACGGAACGTCGTCGAGTTCACGCGGATCGAAAAGCACTTCCGCTTCGAGCCATTCATAGTGCGCAAGTTCGCGCATGAACGGCGGATCATGTTCATCATCGCGTTCTTCGTTCAGGTAATGCAGAAATTCCTGGGGCATTTTCGGAAATAGTCCGGTGCGCGCACGATGGCGAGAAAAATAGTCTCGCACCATCGCGTGCCAACGCTCGTCGCTGGTGAGACGCCGCAATACGGGGAACGCATTGGCAACGAAACTCTCGACGTTTTTGTACAACAGATCGCGGTAGATCTTCAGGCGTCGGTCTTCAACCCCGGCCGGCCCCGGATGCCTGTCCGGATCGCGCATGTGCGCACCGAATTGGTATTGAAGCTCACGGAAATTCGCCTCAGCCATGGTTGGCACGGCTCGCCGGCGTCACAACTGCCGAGCTTTGCGCGCTGCTGATGCGCGCAACTTCTTGCAGCAGAGTCGTGAGCGGCGGGATATTGAAATCTCTTTCCAACAACGTTGGAAAGACGCCGAAACAGTCGTACGCCTCATCGAGCAAAGCCCACACCGGGTCGATCACATCAGCCCCGTGAGTGTCGACAATCAGATCGTGTGCTTCGTTGTAGTGTCCGGCGATGTGGCCGTAAGCGATGCGCTCTGCCGGCAGAGCACGGAGAAATTCGTGCGCGTCGTAACCATGATTAACGCTGTTGACATAGATGTTGTTGATGTCCAGAAGAAAATCGCAATCCGCACGCTCCAGCACCGCTCTGAGAAACTCTATTTCGCTCATCTCGGCGCCGGGTGCGCAGTAGTACGACGCGTTCTCCAGTGCCAGGCGGCGTCCGAGAATGTCCTGGACCCGCATCACTCGCTCCGCGACGTGTTCGATGGCGGCCTCAGTAAAGGGAATCGGCATCAGGTCGTAGAGGTGGCCGTCATCGGCACAGAAAGTCAGATGCTCGCTGTAGCACCTGATCTGGTGCTGATCGAGAAATTGACCGACACGCTTTACAAAAGGTTCGTCAATCGGCTCCGGTCCACCGATATTGAGCGATAGCCCGTGACATACGAACGGTACAGCTTCGGTGAATTGTCGAAAACGGCGGCCAAGGTGTCCGCCGAGGTCAATCCAGTTTTCTGGCGCGACTTCCATGAAATCCACGGCCGCGGTGCCATGGTCTTCCAGCGGGCCCATCAGTGCCCGCCGGAATCCCAGACCGGTGCCGCGAACTGGGTACTTACGCGACACAAGTCATCTCAGGCATAAGGTTCAGATCAGCGAACTTAGCCGCCGCACTTACCTTCAGCACCCTTGGACTCGCCACATTTGCCTTCAGCACCCTTGGACTCGCCACATTTG
>Ga0055584_100000264_pt1 | contig 49748 bp, 34 predicted proteins | sample OSDHelmetaG_FD_58716 | JGI IMG/M metagenome (GOLD analysis project Ga0055584, IMG submission 58716) | Pelagic marine sediment microbial communities from the LTER site Helgoland, North Sea, for post-phytoplankton bloom and carbon turnover... | ecosystem: Environmental > Aquatic > Marine >... | reverse complement strand
CGATATGAAGGAAACGCTTCTTCTCGCGCATTCGGCCTTCTTCCTCGCTATTCGCTCGGTAGCCTCAATTACGCGAATCGGCATGAGCGATGTGGAATGGTTCTTAATGGCATGATATCAAGCGAATCAGTTTAACCACGAATGACACGAATCTATCGAATGATCATTTAGTCGTGTGCCATGCTCTCGCTCGCGTGGGCAAATGAATGGAACCACGGATCACCCAGATGTCGCGGATGAAATGCAAAGGACGAGGTTATCGCGTGATACGTCCTGGATAGGACTTGTCGCAAAAGCGGCAAGATGTCTGCATCATACGGGTGGGAGCAGATCTTCGCCGACCTCACCAAGTTGATCGATCATGATGAGTCATCTTGTGACTTGCGTCACCCAGCCAATTCTGGCTGGGACACCCTGCGGATTGAGAAGAGCGCTTTGGGCTCTTTTTTATTCGTCACTCCTCCAGCAGCATGATTTCGACTTTTCGGAAATCAACGGGGTGACTTTCTGATTGAAGAGAGATGGTTCCTCCCGTGATCATTAACTGGTCATCTTTGATCAGAGCCTTTGCGCTTTTGTCTTTCGGGTCGAGTTGTGATTGCTCGTACTCCAGGACGACTTCACCCTCATGGATGTGTTTGATCGTTCCATTGCCGTGGACTTCGAGTTCGAGTGTCACCCATTGTTCGCCATGATAAGTCTTTGAAGTGGAACTCGTGCAGTGTCGGGTAATTAACTTGTCTTTCATGACGACGTTTGTGCCGGGCGTACAGAGATTCCCGGTGGTGCGTTTATCTTTTCCGTTTCCACCGAGCATTTGGGCTTCAATGGAGACGGGGAAGTCCTGATCGATGGCCATGGTGGCCGGATCCTGGCCGTGCAACATTACGCCCGAGTTGCGAGTTGCCCAGCCGGGGCCTTCAGGACATTGGTCGCCCACGAATCGGTATTCGACGCGAAGTTTGTAATTTGAGAAAGGAGTTTTGTAGAACAGATGACCGAAGGTCTCGTCGAATTTCTCGTAGCCATCGTAGCGAACTTTCATCAAACCATCTTCAACGCGGAAAGTGTTGGCGTAGTTCTCGCCGTACTTGTGGAAGCGGATTTTGGGTGTCCATCCTGAAAGGTCTTTGCCGTTAAACAGAGAGATCCATTCGCCTGTTGGCAGCTTGGGTTCACAATCTTGATCCCCCGCGATCGCGGTCGAGAATGCAAATAGTGTCAACAGCACCGAGCAGGTCGTTTTCAACATCATTGTCTCCGTTAAGAACGGTTTATTGTTTTATTGTGAGGAAGAATCTCCAGACATGATAACGCTTTTGCGTGTCTGAATCGAGAATATGGGGAGATTCACGCTCGCAAACTAAGGGACGTGAACATTATTCAACTCGACTGTAAATTGCTAGTGACCCAATTGCGGTGAATTGCTATTGTTTTCGCCAATGATGGAAAGGACTACGAATGGATTCCCGCTCTTCTACCAGAACCTGGTGGCACGATGTTTTCTCGCTCGATCTTCGATCTTTGGCACTGTTCAGAATGGGTCTGGGTGCTGTCATTTTGTGGGATCTTGCCATTCGCGCCACGTCGTTGACGGCACATTATACAGATCAGGGGATCTTTTCCCTTGAACAACTTGTCCATGAGAATCCGGGACAATGGGTCTTCTCGCTACATGCGTTGTCTGGGACGATCGAATTTCAGGCGGGTTTGTTTCTGATTGCCGCCTTGTTTGCCTTTTGTCTGATGATTGGTTGTTGGACCCGCGTTGCAATCGTCGTCAGTTGGGTGTTGTTAGCCAGTCTGTATAATCGAAATCCATTGGTTATCAATGCCGGCGATGTGATGCTTCGTGCTTTGATGTTTTGGGCAATGTTTCTTCCTCTTGGTGCGCGCTGGTCGGTCGATGCTGTTTTATCAGCAAAACGAATATCTGCTTCGTCTGTTGTCTCGGTGCGAACGATGGCGATCATTTTGCAAATCTGTTTTGTCTACTGGTTCACTGTGCTCTTGAAAACCGGCAACGATTGGTGGGATGGCTCTGCGTTGTACTATGTGTTTCAGAGAGAGCTTTTATTGACCGCTTGGGGACGTTCTTTCGCGAAGTGGTCGAATTGGCACGCTCCTCTGACTTACGCAGTGATTCTCTGGGAAGTGATTGGCACTCTGTTTTTAATTCTGGGACGAGGCTGGAGAATGATTTCCATTCTCGGTTTTATCGCATTTCATGGTGCGATTGCGATCCTGATGAACGTGGGATTGTTTCCGGCTGTCGCCATCGTTGCCTGGTTGCTTCTTCTGCCGACCGTGTTTTGGGAATCTCTGGTTACTGGTTTTCCTCGATGTCGGCAATCGATGCAAAGTCTGGGCCTGAAGTTCTCAATGCTCATTCGAAGTTCGAATAAAATCGAAGGAGAGATCGCTCATTCGCTCGCTGGAAGCGTTGCTGTTGGCGTCTGTCTCTGTGTTGTGTTTGTCTACAACATTGAGGGGCTTTTTGAAGAATCAAGTGATAAGTACCCATTTCAAAATGTCGGGAAACTCGTGAACGTCTTGCAATTGGATCAACGCTGGGGAATGTTCGGCCCCTATCCCAGCCGTGATGATGGCTGGTTTGTCTGTTGGGCGAGACTTTCAAATGGTGACACGGTCGATCTGTTTTCAAGAGAAAAATTTACCTGGCAGAAACCACAAGATTTACGCGAGCATATCCCCAACAGACGTTGGGGAAAGATTATGTTCAAGATGCTGGATCCCAGCCGTATGGAGATGAGGCGACGTTATCTGGCTTTATTGATTGATGAATGGAACGCGACACATGACTCTGATCAGCAGGTGCGTTCTTATGCTTTTCGCTTCGTCCTGGAAGTTACCGAAAAAGATCGTATTGCTCCCCCACAATTAATTGATTTGTGGACGGCCGGTATCGATCGGCCTTCAGATCTCCAGCAAGTCTCAGATCCGCACTTGATCATGTTGGGGAATTGAGTCGATTACCGAGTTTTGGCTTGCGGGTTGTATAAAGGGTTGGGAGTTGTCGGAATGGGAGCGTTGACGGCTTTACGCCATTGCTTCATGCGATTGTGCAGCCTTCTCAATTCTTGAGGATGTACTTTCGAGAGATTCTTTGCCTCACTCAAATCATTTCGGAGATTGTAGAGCTCCAGTCGACCTGTCTCGAACCATTCAATCAGCTTCCAGTCACCCATGCGAATCGCACCGGCCGGAGTTGTGCGAAATGGACCGCCCTGCGGGTCTCCTTTGCCTTGTAGATATGCCGGGAAGTGCCAGAAGATGGCATCGCGGTTGAGAGTCGAGTTTGCGTTTTTCAACAAAGGGACCAAGCTTAGACCGTCCAGATTATAATCGGCAGACGGTTTGCTCCCGGTGATTTCCAGGAATGTTGGATACAGATCGATGCCGATCACCGGTTCATCGCACAGCTCTCCCGGTTTGGTCACGCCGGGCCATTTGATGATCAGCGGTTCGCGAATTCCACCCTCGTACAGCATTCCCTTGGCTCCACGTAGTGGGTAATTGCTGGTGGCTCCTGAATGGCCGCCATTATCCGAGAAAAAGACGACAATCGTGTTCTCGTCGAGATGCAGGCGAGTGAGTGTCTGGAGAACTGAGTCGACGGATTCATCCACACTTTTCAGCATCGCCGCATACTGTGCATTCTTTTGGTGGGGAGTTGTTTCTTTCGTCTTGAAATGTTTGGTGAGATTTTCTTTTCCTTGAATCGGAGTGTGAACCGCGTAATGTGTCAGATAGAGAAAAAACGGGTTCTGCTTGTTTGTCTCAATGAAATCAACCGCACGTTCCGTGATTGCATCGGTGAGATAGACGCCCTGCTCTTTGATATTGAGATTTGGATATTTGAGCGGTGAATGATACCCTCCTCCGCTCGGGCTCCCCCATTCTTTGCCGGCGACATTGACATCAAATCCTTGAGTTGTCGGGTCGGCCCCGAGATGCCATTTCCCCATTGAGGCTGTGGTGTAGCCGTTCGATTTGAGAGTCTCGGCAACGGTGATAAAGTCATCACCGAGTACTGTTTCGTTTGGGATTGGTTCGAGTTTCCGTTGCTTATGATTACCGCGTTTGGGATCTCCGACGGTATAGATGCCGTGTCGGGGAGTGTATTGTCCCGACATCAGGCAAGCACGACTGGGAGCACAGTTTGGTGCGTTTGCGTACGCATCTGTGAAGATCAAGCTTTCGCTGGCCAACTTATCGATGGCCGGAGTTTCGTAATATTGTTTCTCTTTGAGGTTCAAGAAGTCGTAAGTGTAATTGACATCGGCCCAACCGAGATCGTCAATGAAAAAGAAGACGATGTTCGGCTTCTCTGCGGCACCAGATAAGTTTGGTAGGCAGGTGAATAAAAGGAGAAGCGAGACGGCGATGCGAGTGCTCATGCGATGTTTCTCATGGTTCCAGTATGTCGTGAACTCTTATTGTGGAGGTTCCGCTAACAATAAATCAACCGCGTTCTTGACCCATCCACTTTCCCAGTGATGTTTGAGTTTGGGACCGTGTTTATGGATATGTGGAATTTTCAGAGTCATCATCAGGTTGTGGACTTTTAGATGATGCTCGCGGAAATTGTCGTAGCCGAGTGAAATGAGTCTCGGTGAGACTCCCCGTTTTTCAAACGGATACGATTTCAAAAGGCGACTCACCTGGTATTTCTCGAAGTTCTGGGTCGTTTCAAAGATTGGACCTGAGCCGTAATTTCCCGGCTTATCCATCATGAGAGGAGCATCCCACGCGGAGGCTTTTAGGAAGAGGTCGGGGTGACGCAACAGCAAAGTGAATGCGCCCCAGCCCGATTTGCTGAAGCCCAGCAAATAGCGGTCACATTTTGTCTCCTCGATTTCAAGTCTCGCTTCGACTGCAGGAATCACTGACTCGATGAAGAAGCTTTCTTGAGCGATGTGCTTATCCGTCGGGTGGTCGGCGTACCAGGGGAGTTGTGCGAACTCAGGAAAAACCAGAATCACAGAATGCTTCTCGAAGACTTTTGCGTCCCGGCATGCCTGCCGCGGATCGCCCCACTTCGTGTTGGGTCCTGCTTCGACCGGCAACACGTAAATCACTCGAACTCGGTCTCCTTTTGGAGAGCGATCTGGCTTGACGGAGCCTGGCATCACAATACGAACTCGTTGGGCGGTTGGTTGATGTGGAGAGTCGATATTGAACGAGATGACGCGATCTTCGGCGTGAACGTGATAGAGATCGATCACAGTCGAAATCAGAAGCATGGCGACAGAAAGAATGAGATTTATGGAGTTCATGGAAACTCAATTTGTTTTCGGTGAAACGTGCTGAAAATGTTGGATTCTGCGGTTAACATCTTGTCACTCAGTACACAAAGGTATGCTGTTGTTCCCTCACGCTATTTCATCTAAAGGCCAAAGGCAATGAGTCATCCCGTCTATGAATATCGTCCCCTGAAAAATTTGAACTCTGCTTTAGTAGTCTTGCTCTACATTTTTGTCGCTTTGAATGTCTTTAGTCTGATCTCAGATTATATGGAGATGCAATTACTGACCAAATATCTCGACGGAGAATTCGTTTCCGATGAAATGATAGAAAGTAATGATACACGGCAAGCACTGCTGGGGATTCTGATTCTTGGGTTTCTGATTGTACTGTACTTTGTGTTTGGGAAGTGGATCTATCGGTCTTCGGCAAACGCACATTTTTTAGCACCCTCGTATATGACTCACTCACCAGGGTGGGCCGTTGGCTCTTACTTTATACCGATTCTCAACTTTTTCAGGCCGTTTGAGTCCATGAAGGAAGTATGGCAAGTAAGTGCTGTCCAACCTGATCAAGAGCCGGCCGATGTGAGTACTCCCGGATTTATGAGACTCTGGTGGGCTCTGTGGCTAATCACACGTGTTACCGGAACCCTCGTATTCTATGTCCTGAAAGATGCAACTGTTGTTGAACAATTCATTGTGGCTGACAAATTATCGATTGGTGATGGAGTTTGTATCATCCTTCTTTCGTTGGCGGCTATTCGATTAGTCAATCGCGTTTCAGAAGCCCAACAGGATCGCGGTGAAGTTCCGCTTGAAAGTGAGGGAGTTCTTGTCTGCTTAGAATGCGGAGAATCGATTGATGCCGCGGCAGCAGCCTGCCCCATGTGTGGAGCATCGGTTCAAACGGCTCAATTCCAGTTTGGAGGCTGATAGATTGTTCTAGTTCGCGCGATATTCGTCTTCCAAGATGGCGTACGCTTCCACATCTTCGTAAACGTCCCATTTGAGGAGATGGTGTCTGAGTGTCCCTTCGTGTTGCATGCCGATTTTCTGCATCACACGACCGGAGGCGGGATTGCGGACGTAACATTTCGCATGAATGCGATGCAACTTTCGAGTTTCAAACCCGTAATCCAGAATCGCCAATGAGGCTTCCGTGCAATAGCCGTTGTTCCAATAGGGTTTGCCGATCCAGTATCCCAGTTCGCCCGAGTGATGTTTTTCGAAGATGACCAGACCGATGGAGCCGACAAGCTCTCCGTTGTCTCTTTGCGTAATCGCAAACGTCACCCCCTGCCCGCTTTCATAGATCTCTTGGTGTGTCCCAATCCAGCGTTCGGCTTCACCATCTTCATAGGGGTGTGGAATCAGCATCGTGTTTCTGGCCACCTCTCGGTCACCGGCCAGTCGTTGCACATCGGGAGCATCGTCCATGCGGTAGGGGCGAAGAACGAGGCGGGCGGTCGTCAATGTGGGGCGTTCTGTGAATCCCGTTTGCGATTGCTGGTCTGAAGATTGCATTCCAGAGAATCTTTTCCTGAACGTGAGTGTCTCTCAGAGTAAACGAAGCGGCATCAGGTTCGGCGATGCATATTCAAGAAAACGTTTTTCGTAGCATAGCCAAACTCTTCGGGATTGCCGTTTTGGGATCTTCCTTCCCTTCAAATTCCAGAGAGATATAACCTTTGTAGTTCGCTTCTCTCAGCGTTTGTGCCACGCGGTCGTAATCGATGTCGAGCGTGTACCAGGTTCCTCCTCCGTAATATGTCTTGGCCTGAACATACACGGTATTCGGAGCCATCATTTTCTGCTGTTCGTACATGTCTTCCAGGAAATTCCCGGTGTCCAGTGTGACCTGCAACCAGGGAGAGTCAATTTCGTTGACGATCTTCAAAACCCCTTTGGCGGTTCGTCCCAGTCCCCAATGGTTTTCGAGACCCAGTACCACGCCGCACTCCTCGGCTTTCTTCAAGCATTTTTCCAGCGAGTCCACCACCCATTCAAACCCGTCCTCTTCGGTATAACCTTCAAGACGAGGTTCGATCCCTTTATCGGCCATCAACTGGTCGAAGGATTTTGTCGTGCCCCAGCGTCCTGTGTTGACGCGAATCGTGGGGATTCCGAGACGGTAGGCGAGTTCGATGCATTTCAGGGTATGGTCGATGTTTGCCTGACGCCGCTCCGCATCGGGAGAGACAAAGCCTTGATGGGTGGAAAACCCGCAAAGTGCGATCCCGTTAACGAACGCTTTTCTCTTCAGCATCTGCAAATAATCGTTGTCTTCGCGCGACATTTGGATGTGAAGAATTTCGACGGCATCGAATCCGGCTTCTGAGGCCAGGTCGATGCAATCTTCGATGGGGAGTTTGGAATCTGCTCGGAAACGCCAATAAGAGTAAGTCGAGACGGCAATCGGATTGGGATGATGTTTCGTGGGTTGTACGGCACTTGCGGCTGGAAGTGTTCCGGTTTTAGCCAACAACGCAGATGCTCCGAGAGCCGTGCCTGAAAGAAAGTGTCGTCGATCCATTATTGAGCCTGTTAAGTTGTAAGTGTGAGATAGATGCCGATCGCTTTGCGAAATGCAACAAGCAATGTGACGATCAATCCGAGAGATGCGAAGGCAATGAGCTTGTTAGAAATGTTCGCCTTCAAATCAGGACGAGTGGCGAGCCAGATCAGGACTCCTGCGACAAGTGGGCCACCAATGACGGTTGCGCCTTGCGCAAAAATGATCAATCCTGTTGGTTTCTCGCCGCCAGAAGTCATGAAGACGGCGATGCTGAATCCCATCAACAATGCGACGGATGTAAATATCCTCACCCATTTGTCTTCCATCTTGCCGCCGAGACCGCAGCCGTCAGAAAGCATTGCGCCTCCAATGAGTGAGTTGACCAGAAACGAGCTAATTGCACCCGCGAAGATACCACCACAAAAGAGATATTTGGCCCAAACTCCAAACGTTGGTTTAAGTTGTGAAGCAAACGCTCCTGCGCTGTCCAATGTCGAGGGATCGACTTTCCCATGAAATGCTGCAGAAGCGGTACACATAATCACAAGCGAGATGACTCCCAACATACCAATGCCGGCGAGGGTGTCGATGATACTTGTCCGATAATCTTTTATCGTCCAACCCTTTTGTTGCACGAGGTATGATTGGTAGTAAGCCGCTGCAATGGAAAAGGTTGTTGCAAACATTCCCAGCACCGCCCCTAAATTGTCAACGACAGTCAATTTGTTATCCACCATTTCTTTGCGAGGAAGCAGGTAATCTTCGGAACCTGCTGGAAACGATGGGATGAATCCTTTGAGTATTTCTAAAATATTGGGTTGGACAATGATCAGGTTTCCCACAAAACCGACGACCATTAAGCCGATAAGAATTTTCATCAGCTTCTCGACGTAGCCATACAGATTGCGAGCAAAAAACAATGCGGCCAGCGCGGTACCGTTTATGGCGATTAAGATTGAGATGGGAATGACTTTCGAGTCTCCGTCGTAGAATGGCTCGACTCCTGCAAGGACTCCGAGGTTGTTACTGAATTGGAAGCAAGAAGCAATGAGGAAGATAGTGACACCCACAAGAACAGCAAAGGGGCGTCCCGCTCGCTCTGCAACCTCGTCACCGATTGTTCCTTTCATCAGGACTCCCAATCTTGTTGAGAGAGCGGTCATGGCAATCATGAGTAGGACCGCAACAGTCAAGAACCAGACCATTTGATAACCAAAAACGGCACCGGTTTTTGAGTTTGTGAAAATACTTCCCGGTCCGAGGACCACCGATGCGGTGATGATGGCTGGTCCCAGGGCGGCAAGAAAGCGAGCAAACGGGTTTTTGGAGGATGGAGTCAGTTGAGGTTCAGTCATGGAGGTGGGAGTATTCTGGAGGGTCTAAAAAGCGAGTCTGTTCTGATGATAGGAAGAACTGGCACCTAAATGAATTGCATTCTTCAAGTTCTTGCGAGGTTTGCAGGATCAGAAAAGCGACTGGAGACGGGGGTGGTGGAGTAGACCTTCGGGCAGGGTTCCGGTTAATCTGGCAGATGAGCGCATATCAATTGAGACTTTCCAAAAATGAGGATCAGAATGAGTCGGATTCAGGTTTATACATTGTTTTGTCTGGTGTTGCTGTCGATGCACTTCATGACGGGCTGTCCCTCAGAGACTCCCGTTGCCCCACCGGCCCCAGAGAGCCAACAAAAGACAGTTGAGACCCCTCCCCCCGCCGATGATCCCGATGTTGTCGCGGCTTTGGAAAATGTGGCCACCAGCCTGAAGGTTTCATCAGATGGTCAGGTCATTGAGGTCAATTTGCGTGGGGCACAGATCTCCGCTGGTGATCTTAAACCTTTAGCCGATCTGGTCGCCGTCGAATCGATTCTATTGAACGATGCTCAATTGACCGATGGTGAATTGGAGCCTCTGGCGAAGCTGTCCACGTTGAAGAATCTGGATCTTCGTGGCGCCTCCATTGGAAATAATGCTCTCCAATATCTCAGCGGATTGACCAGCTTACGAGCTTTGCGTTTGAACGGCTCCAGTGGCTCCACGACTGTCGATGATGCCGGTTTAGAGCATCTCTCTGGCTTGACCAATCTTAAGGCTCTCGCGCTGGACGGGCTTTGGATTAGCGAAGTCGGATTGGCTCACGTTCAGAAGTTGCCAAAGTTGGAAGAACTGTATCTCAAAGAGACATTGGTTGAAGACGCGGCCTTGGAACTGATTGGAACTTTCCCTGCTTTGAAAAAATTAAGACTCGGGAAAACAGGTGTCTCTGCCGCAGGTCTGGAATATGTGACGCTCCTGGATGGTTTGACGATGCTCGATGTGAGCGAATGCAGTCAACTATTCGATGACGCGATGGTCCCCATTGGAAAAATGACATCACTGGAAGACCTGAACCTCTGGCGCGTGCAAGTGACCGACATTGGTGCCGAGCAACTTCAGAATCTCTCCCACATGAAAGTCTTGAATCTCGATAACACGCCCATTACTGATGTTGCCGTCAACTATTTGACGGGGATGGAGAAATTGGTGTTTCTGCATCTCGGTTCAACGGGAGTGACTGATGCCGGCATCATGAAGCTTTCTCCCTTGTCGGCACTGAAGGATTTGAAAGTGACGCGCACCGCAGTCACCGAAGCCGGAGTGAAGGCGTTGCAGGAAAAACTGCCGAATTGTGAGATTCAGTTGCGGTATATCGAGGGGGAATAAGAAAAAATTGACCTGAACCCGGTGTTTGAGATATATTAACAATTGTTGATGCGAGTGGGGGCTCTCCTCCTTGATTTAGTGTCTCAACGGAAGGTCTCTGATAATGGCTGCTCGATTGATGCGTGACTGCGATGGTCTTTCTCGCCGGGGAATGATTCAGGCCGGTTTGGGAGGACTCGTCGGTTTGTCCCTCTCCGATCTGCTACGACTTCGCTCCGAAAGCGCAGAACGCACGGGAAGTCATTCGAAGACGGCTGTTATCTATCTTGAGATGGCTGGAGGACCCACCCAGCATGAAACCTGGGATCCGAAACCATTAGCTCCGTCGGAGTATCGGGGACCGTTGAATGCAATCAAAACATCGATTCCCGGTGTCCACTTCAGTCAATATATGGAGCAACAGGCGAAAATTGCCGAGCAGCTCTCCATCCTGCGGGCTGTCTGGCACGATTCGGGATCACACAGTACGAGCAGTCATCTCACGCAAACAGGCTACTACCTTACGGATCGACAGAACCGTGAGAATGAAATGCCGTGTCTCGGATCGGTAACGGCTCGATTGCGTGGTGCGAACAGTAAAGGTCTTCCCCCGTTTGTTTCGATTCCTCGCAATATGCGATATGGAACGGCCTCCTGGTTCGGGAAGGGCTACAACGCTTTCGAAACCGTCCGCAGTGCGGATACTCGAAACTTTGAAGTTCCCAACCTGACGTTGCTCAAAGGCCTGACGGATGATCGGCTTGCGGATCGCAGAAAGTTGTTGAGTTATTTTGACGCCTCGCGACAAACGATCGATAACTCGGGGGTCGCCGACGCGATGGACGATTTCACGCATCAGGCATTTGAGATGGTGACCGGAGATGCGGCAAGAGACGCCTTTGATGTCGAATCTGAACCGGATGCGATACGAGATCGTTACGGTCGCAATTCTCTCGGCCAGAATATGTTGCTTGCCCGTCGACTCGTGGAAGCGGGGGTGACATTTGTCACCATTCGTGTGAATACTCTGGGAAGCTGGGACGACCATCGAGATATCGCAAAATCAATGAAGCGAAAAGGTCCTGCGTTCGATCAAGGCGTGGCCGCTCTGGTCGATGACCTGCGAGAACGAGGGATGCAGGAAGATGTGATGATTGTCGGAATGGGAGAATTCGGACGGACCCCCCGTATCAATCGGAACGGGGGTCGCGATCACTGGGGGCGAGTGATGAGCGTGATGCTCGCCGGAGGCCGCATTCGGAAGGGCGTCATCGTCGGTGCATCCGATTCAAATGGTGCCATGCCGCTGGATGCTCCGTATCGCCCCGAAAACATTCTTGCGGTTCTCTACAATCATTTAAACATCGATCCGTCCCAGACGTTCCCAGACAATTCTGGCCGCCCGCGCTACCTGCTCGAACATCGGAAAGAGATCTCTGAACTGGTTTGAGCTTGGTAGGATTTAGCAAACAGGTCAAGCAGTTTGCCACTCTCTGTGACTCCCAATTGATTGACGCCGAAGTTGTCTATCCGGACAAAAAAACGCCCCGCGGTTTCTCGCGAGGCGTTTTCTTCAGGTATCGGATTGATCCTTATTTCAGACGACTTCCCAGCCTTTGGTATATTGCTTTTGGATATATTGTTGAGCTTCGGGAGCGTTGGTGGCGATGAGTGATTTTGCATCCCACTCCAGTTTTTTACCGGTTCGGTAAGCGACATTCCCCAGAAGTACAGTTTCGCTCAAAGCGCCCGAGTAATCGAAGTTGCACAAAGTGGGTGATCCTTCTTTACACGCTTTGATCCATTCCTGATGATGTCCGATCGAATCGGGGATCGTTTTTTCAGGTGCTTGGAAGTTCGCAAACTTGTCTTGAGGAAACAGACGATACTTGCCGTAATCTGCGAACATCATTCCTTCTGATCCCACAAACATGACGCCGTTCGCGGGGACTCGCTGACCGTGAATCTCTTTCGGAATCATGTTTCCGTCGTACCAGGTGAGTTTCGTGGCGACGAAATTATCACGTTCAGGGAATTCATAGGTGACGGTGAGGCCGTGAGGACAAGTTTCAGGATGCACATCGGGGCCGGTCGCTTCTGCGGAAGTCGGGTGGCGTAAGTTCAACGCCCAGAAAGGTAAGTCCATGTAATGGCATCCCATGTCGCCCAGCGTGCCTTGACCGAAGTCCCACCAACGACGCCACTGACCGGGGTGGTAGGTCGATTTATGATAGGGACGTTCTGGTGCGGGACCGAGCCAGAGTTTCCAATCGAGAGTTGTTGGTGGTTCGTGTGATTCTGTGGGACGTTCTCCCCCTCCCCAACCTTTACCGACCCAGACATGAACTTCATTCACGTCGCCAATGGCGCCCGATTGAATGACTTCCACGACGCGACGATAGTTGTCGCCAGCATGAATTTGAGTTCCCATTTGAGTGGCAACACCATGTTCTCTGGCGGCTTCTGCGATAATACGTGCTTCTTGAACTGTGTGTGTCAGAGGTTTTTCGCAATAGACGTGAAGACCCTGACGGATCGCACGAATGGTTGCCGGGGCGTGATGATGATCGGTCGTCGCAACGACAACGGCATCGATCTTCCCTTTTTCAGCGTCCAGCATCTCCCGATAGTCGGCATATTTACGGGCTTCGGGGAATCGTTCTCCGATGCGTCCCAGATAAGTCGAATCGACATCGACAAAGGCGACAAGGTTTTCTGTGGCGACGCCGTTAATGTCTGCGAGGGCACGATTGGCTGTCCCGACACAGGCGATGTTCAGCTTTTCATTGACCGAGCGAACTTTGGCCGCGGCACCGCCGGTCCATAACCCTGTCGATATTGCGGCGGCTCCCGCAGTGGTTGATTTGAGAAAATGACGACGTGAATAATTCTGTGACATAATGCTTCCTTTGGGAGGTCTGCGATAATGATGGAGGAGGTGAAGGTGGGCGCTCGATTCATCAATCAAGATTGATTTATCTTAACCGGCTCGCGAGTTCTCAGTAAACCCGGATCTGGGAAACCTGAGCGAATCTCTTCGAAAACCTGGAGTCGGTTTTGTCTGTTACTCGGTGATAACCCCTTCTTCGTTCAAACGAGAGCGTCCCAAGCCGGCTTCAGCACCGGGTGGGAATACAAATGTCGGAATGGGTGTGTTCATAAAGTAACTGCCGATGCTTCCAGAGAGTTGTGAGTCGAGGGTGCTTTGGATCGATGAACCTTTCGGATACATGACAAACATGGAATAGTTTGAAAACGTACTCGAAGTTTGCCAGACCGGCAGTCCATCCTCTTCGATACTTATCGAGCAGGTGACGTTTTTGACATTTGCTGATTCTGTATTGTTATCTTGTTGTTGAAAAAGCGAAGGTCCAAATGGTGAACCACTGAATGGGTCGCTTCTTGTTCGATAAGTGACCGTGCGGCCTCCTTTTTCTTGAGTCGATAAAACAAGTTGAAATCGCCCATTGGGTTTCGTAATGGCGCCTTGTTTCTGGAGAATATCTTCATAGTGGGCTGTGGCGTTTTCATTGAGGCCTTTCCCTTTCTCACCACCACCGGCCCCGGAAATATTCGAGATGAGGGAGACCGATTTGCCACTCAGCGAGATCGAATCCGATGACAGTGAAGCCGAGGAGATGCGTTGCAGGATTGACTCCTCCGGTAACTTGACGGCTGCCAGATAGATTGTGGGTTGTCGAGCGTTTAACGGTCCCAGGTAGAGAATTCGATCATCGATACTAAACGGGATGATGGCTTGTTCGGGGAATTCATAATTCCAGGCGACTGCCTCGCTGGGAATATCGACCAGGTAACGATCATCGAGAAGTATATGGTTCTGGTCGGCAAATTTGAGACTGCTTGTTGGTCGTGGTAAGGGAAAGGATGCGGTCTGTTCACCCGATTCCAGGTTCCAGACATACAGGAAGTTATCCGCACCGCGAACAACGGTGACTGCGAGGGTTTTGCCATCGATATGAAAACTGGCTGCCGTCATTTCTCCGGGGGCGCTCAAGAGTCCTAGCGGCTTACCTGTGCGAGACTCGAAAATCATCACATGATCGCTATCTTGGATGGCCAGGAGCCCACTACCGGGACTGATTCCCGGGACACCAATTTTCTGGATTTCGTAGATCAATTCGCATTCGGGGAGTTTCCACGCGCGTAATCGTTTTTCTCCGGAAAGAGTCAAAACGTGCTCGTCGTCCAGAAATCGAACTGCGGCAATTTGTTGGCTACCGATGACATATTCGCCGTAATCGGAGCGGACTTTGCCTCCAAAACGCTCTCCGGGAGGAACGTCCTGGAAGGGGCGGAATGCAACATGATGGGCTTCTTCTTCCGGGTTCCAAAGATCGAGTCGATCTTGACGTTCGGCATCGCGAGTGGCGACAAGATTTCCCGAAGGGCTGAAGGCAATGGCGTCTGCCGGGTAAGGGAGTTCGAGAGAGCCTTGTTCTCGTCCTTTGGCAAGGTCGTACACATCGACCCAGGCGTTGAACACAATCGGCTCGCCATGAAACCGGAAGCGATTTTCTTGCGTTTTTCGTGCGATCAGTGCTTTTCCTCCCGCCGCATCGGAAAGAAAGAATTGACTGAAATATCCTTCGCGAGACGGCAGTTCGAACTCTAATGTTTTACGAATGAGCGATTCCTCGGAGACAGGCGCAGGATCTGGTTTAACGCTCCAAGCACCTGTTGGTAATTGTAACGGTATGCCTGTTGAGACATTGGCTTTCTTGATGGGTGGCAGGACGGCATCGATGGCAAGTCCCCCTTGAGCAATGACATCTCGTGCTTTGTTGAATAGCTCCACAGGAAGATCGACAGTCAACAACGATGCTCCCTGAAAATCTCCTGCGATACCGACGACCTGTGAACCACTGACGGGCCAACGAAAACTGGTGCCGCTTTCTGATCGAGGAAGAAGGTAGACGAATTGTCCCACCGAGATGTCGACAACTCCATGTCCCTTGATCAACAGGCGCTCCAGATCAGGGAACCATCCAATGCCGGGTTGTACTGAATCGCCAAAGCCTACAATGTCAGTGAACCGGTCAAATTCTTCGGTGAGCGTAATGTCGTGTACCAATTCTCCGGTTTCAAAGTTCCAGACGAATACACGACCTTTCTCGCGTGCTGTGACGACAGCGGCCAGTTGGCGGCCATCAGGCGAGAAGGCGAGTCCATCTGCATCGGCACTGAAGAGATCAAACTGAGGGCCTTTGAGAGTGGGAAGTTCTTTATTGTTTTCCAGGTCGTAAGTTTTAATTTCAGGCGTTCGTTTTCCGAATGAGGATTCCAGTCTTAAAACACTGAGGTATTTCCCTCCCGGACTGATGGCTGTTTGAGAGTTTCCGATATCCGTGACGGGAGGTTCGCTGATCGTTTTTCCTGATGGAATTTCAATCAGTTTTGTTTCATTTTCACCAATCGCAAGCAAATGCTTTTCGTCGGGAAACATAATCTGTTGGACATCGGAGACGAAGATTGTGCCCAGGCTCTCTTTTTCCTCAACATCGTAAACAGCAACGCCGTCCTTTCCAAAAGTTCCGATCGTCGTGGCGAAGTATCCGCCCATGGGGCTCATGGCGGGCTTGGCAAAAAAGTCAAATTTGATCCTCGATTTTGATTTTCGGCTGCCGCTCCGCGTGTCGTAGACAACAAATGAACTGTCGAGTTGAAACGCGATCAGCGGGCTATAGCTCTTCGGCATCAGGATTTCTTTACTGATACCACGTCCCAGTTTGATGTTCAGTTCGTCGACTTTCTCGGAAGGATTGAGGGTAAGTTCTTCCGGGGGCGGATCGGCTGTCGCACGCCAGCCCGCTGGTGCAGAGACAGATGGCTTGTCATCGGAGCCTGCCGAAGGTTCCGTGAGACCTCGTAGTTGATTTTTCAGTTGCGTGAGTGGATTGGTTGTGCTCCCCGGTTTCTCCACCGAGGAGTCAGACTCATTCCCGAACGAGCCGGGATATTCTGAGTCACCGGATTCAGAAAAACCATCGGCTTGGGGACGGGTTGTGTTTTTGTTGGAAGCGGTACGCGATGTCGAGTTCGGAGTATTAAAAGTAGGCTGACCTGGTCTCGTATTGTTTCCGATGTTGGGGCGAGGTGGAGGCACATTCGATTGTGCGACTTGTTGTGATGGGGCATTGTTTTGATCAGAAGACGATGATCCTCTGAGGAGCACAAAAATCAGCAACAGAACGACAACCGCTCCACCCACACCTGCACCAATCGCCCAAGTCGGGACGCCGCTTGATGATGAAGATTGTCCTCCATTTGACCCATAGCGTGGAAGAGTGGGGGTTCCCCCATCATCGATAAACATATCTTCGCCACAGTTTTTACAGGGTAAGAATGTTCCGGCATGATGATCGGGGATACGAAATTTTTTACCACAAGAATCGCATTGGGTAATGATGGGCATTATTCAGTCTCGTTTGGCCGAAATGGGTGAAATCAGGGGAAATTCGAGTGATCACCAGAATCATTGAATGTAAGTCGGTCAGAGCTTCGTATCAACAATTAAATAAGATGGGTTTGGCGACGAATACCAGTCTGAAGATCCATCTCGGTCTAAAAGACTGCGGTTGACCGGATCCCCTGAAATATCCTACAGTTCCGTCGATTCAAAGGAACCAGAAAAGGCATGGATAAGCCGTTGTTGATCTCGCTGTTTTGCTTGGCTCTCATTCTGCGATTGGGGGCGGCGGTCGGGATCCATGCTTGGCTGACTCAGAATCATCGTGAGTATCTGATTGCCGGAGATGCGGATGGCTACTGGCGACTCGGTCAAAAACTGGCGAGCGGCGATGTTTATCAAATCTATGAACCTCCCCGACAAGTGCTACGCATGCCCGGTTATCCACTGTTGATGGCAACTTCCATCAAGCTGTTTGGGGACTCCCGGCTGGCAGTTCGAGTCGTGCAGGCCGTCTTAGCCTCTCTCTCTGTTGTGGTTGTGGCATTATTGGCGAAAGAGTTTTTTGAAACTCGCGTCGCCACCGTTTCTGCAATTCTACTTGCGATCTCTCCGGCGGCTGTCGGGTTTAGTGCTTTGCTACTTTCGGAGACCATGTTTGCAGTGATGTTGCTCGTCAACCTCTGGTTGGCGGTGCGATGGTTGAAAACAGATTCTGCAAAGTGCGATTTCAGAGGAGCGTTATTGACGGGGATCTCGACAACAATGGTTGTCTATGTGCGTCCTACCTGGTTGCCTGCGTTGATTGTTTGGGCGGTTTTGGTAGTCATCATCAAAACGGATAAATCTCGTTGGTTGGAAGCTTCTCTCGTGTTGTTGTCGGGGTTTGTTGTTCTGGTGCCCTGGGCATACCGAAATCATTCGCTCACCGGACATTGGGTGTTGACCACGTTATGGTCGGGGCCGTCGCTGTATGACGGCTTCAATCCCGAAGCGAACGGTGCGAGTGAGATGTCGTTCTTTGACCGAGAACAGGTTATGTCTGCTCAGGGAATGACAGAGTTCGAGATGAATCGTCATTATCGTGATCGATCTCTGGAATTCATCAAGTCCCATCCATCACGGAGCTTCAAACTGATGCTCGAACATGCCAGACGTTTCTGGTCGTTGACGCCTAACGCAGACCAATTTCGGACCTCGTGGCTGATGATACCGCTAGCCGTTTGGAATGGTGGTTTTTTGTTGCTGGGGGCGTTGGGGGCTTGGTCGTTTCGACGCAGAGTGTTGCCGTTGATTGTTATTGCCGGGCCGCTTATTGCGTTTGCCCTTATACACACTGTTTTTATTGGTTCTCTCCGCTATCGGCTTCCCGCTGAATATCCATTTTCGATTGCTGCTGCTGTGGGTGTGCTGGTGTTGTGGGATGTCTGGCAATCTCGATGTGGTCGTCTCTCTGTGGAAGCGGAGGTGACGGGATGAGAATTCGCAGTGTGATCAAGTGGTTTGTGGCAATGTTGGTTTTGGTTGCGGTGGGGGCTGCCGGGACTGTCTGGTGGTTTTGGAATCGCAGTGACCAACTCTTGTACGATCAGCTCGTTGTGCAGCTTTCCGAAAAGGCCCCCGGTTGGAATATTCAACTCGGCGATGCTCATTTCGATTGGCAGAATCAATCTCGCGTTTATTTGACACAATTGAGTTTTCAGGCTCCCGATCAAAACTCCCCACTGATGGAAATTCCGTCAGCCATTGTTTACCTCGATGGGGGATTGTTACGCGACAACATGCAGATTGTCATTCGTAAGATCCTGATTCAGGACTGTCATCTGAATGCGATACGTCATACAGATGGGGCATGGAATCTCGATGCATTCAAAACACTCCAACAATCTTCAACAGCAGAGATGGGTTTTCCAGAAATCCATTTGAATCGTGCATCAGTCAATCTCGAAATCCAACATGCAGAGACGCAAGTGTCGACTCGTTTTTCGACTGAGAACGCGAACTTTCGTTGCATCCCAGGAGGCCAGAAGCTCTATCAGATTATGGGGACCGCAGCCGTTCCTCGTATTGGGACCATGCAACTGAAAGGTGAGTGGGATATTGCACACGGGCGCTGGGAGTTGAATGGCAACGTCAATGGGCTGCCTGCTGATCAAACCTTGCTCGAATTGATTTCTGATGTGAAACCCCAAAGTCGTGAAAAGCTGCTGCGCATCGAGCATCGATTGCACGAGGTCTGTTCGTCTCAGGCAATTCCCCCGGAAATGTCGTTTGACTCGGCTCTCGTCGATGCGCCTTCACCGGCCCTCGAAGGACTGCAGTATGCCGAAATGGTGTCCCACTCAGAGACACCTCCCCTGCTGACAGTGGGACATCTCACTTCCGAGGATGTGTCGACTGATCGTGTTCCCAATTTTGGGCTGTCTGGAGAGATGCAGATCAATTTTCGGTTGGCAAAGTTATCACCCGAAGATGAACTTGATTACAAATTCCTTGTCGAACTGCAACAGGGGAAAATCGATCACGCATTACTACCTTTCCCGTTACGTCAGGTTCAGGGAGTTGTGTATGTGGACCGCCAACAGTTGATCGTGCGTGATGTGACCGCAGTGAATGGAAAAACTCAACTGAATGTCTCTGCAGATTTGGAAATACACGGTTTGACAACTCCAGGGAAGATTCAAGTCTCCGTGAAGCAGATGCCACTGAGTGATGAGCTAAAGCGAATGCTCAAGCCGGAATTACGTAAGATGTATGAGTCATTGAATCCATCGGGCTTGTTGGATGTGAAAGGAACCTTTTTCTACGATGGTTTTGGGAATTGGGAACAGGAAGATGTCTCTTACGAAATTTACGAGGGGACAGCCTCTTTCGATAAGTTCCCGTATCCGTTGCACGCGGTCGCGGGTTCGATCATCCCGCGTAAACACGACAACGGCGATCTAGTTTATGAGTACCGGTTTCGTGGTAAGGCTGGACAACGTCCCGTCACGCTGACGGGGACTACCCGTCCTCGCGAACAGGGAGGTCAGGCAGAGTTTCGTATGTGGTGCGAGTCTCTTCCTCTCGATGAAACTTTTTTAGAAGCCTGCAATCCTGAAGTGCAGCGAGCATTGCGTAGCCTGAACATTCATGGCAAAGCTGATTTGCATGTCTCTTTGTCGAAATCGAAGGACTCTGATCCCGGATATCAGCATCAACTTGAACTGAAGGCGTTTGATGCTTCTCTCGAATACGAGAAATTCCCCTATCCCATTCGAAATGTGGTTGGGAAACTCTCGTTTGATTCGGAGGAAGATGTGTGGCATATCAGAGATGTGCAAGGCAAACACGGCGATGCCGTCCTGACAGCCGCAGGAACAGTCTATCCTCAAAAAGGGAACAATCGTTTAGAGCTATCCATGATGTTGTCGGATGCACCCATCGATCACCAACTGGAACATGCCGTCAGTGGGATTGTTCCTTCGTTGTGGGAAGAACTGTCTCCTTCCGGGCGAGTGACCGCGAAATCAATCATTACGTGGATGCCTGATCGCGACATGCTTGATGTCAAACTACCCAGTATCAGTGTGACCGAAGGGGGGCTGATGCTGAAGTCGTTTCGTTATGCTTTTGATGATGTGAAAGTAGAGATGGCATACGCGAATGGGCATGTGGATATCAAAAAATTCTCGGCCAAACACGAAGACACCAAGATTCGTGGGGTGGCCGAATATCAAATTGAACCGCGCGGTTTATGGACTCTGACGTTTCGTGATCTGATCGTCGAAGACTTGCTTCCTGATCGTCAGTTCCGCAATGCCTTGCCGACAACAATGGCAGAAGGATTAGACTCGCTAGCGCCGGAAGGTCGAGTGACTTTGGAGGCCTCCCTGTTCGAGTTGCGAGGAGCAAACAGGCCGGGACTCCCGATCACGGCCGCTTGGGATTTGACGGGGTTTGTGGCGGGCATGGATATGTTCGTGGGTGTCGATGTGCAGGATGCTCACGGGAAGTTCTCCTCCCGAGGAATTTGGGATGGTCGCCGATCGCAATCAAAAGGAACTGTGAATCTTGACTCGGCATTTGTGCTTGATCAGCAACTCACACAAATTACAGGACCGTTTGCCGTCAACGATCGTGAAATCATGATCGGTGCGGTCCAGCAAGAAGAGAACGCTCAACTTCCTCCTCATATGACCGCCTACTTGCTGGGAGGGAAGCTGTCTGTTGATGCAAAGGCTGTGATTGGTTCAGAACGACGCAATGTTTATGGTCAATTAGTGGGTGAGCCGACTCAATACAAGGCGATTCTCAGGCTCAACGGAGCACGACTTGAGGAATATCTGAGGCGTCAGGGAGGCGGTGCCTCTCGCTTACAGGGAGTGATGAACGGTCAACTCACCCTTGAGGGTAAAGGGCAGGATCCCAAGGATCTTGAAGGTGAGGGGACGGTCGTGATCAAACCTGCCGCTCTTTACGAATTGCCGGTTGTTCTGCAAATCTTCCAACGATTAAATATTGTGGCGCCACCCGATAGTGCCGCGTTTGATGAAGCTTTGATGAAGTTTAAGATTCGCAATGAGCAGTTTGAATTTTCTCAGATTGACCTGCTCGGTAATACACTGAGTTTGCGTGGACGAGGAACTGTCAGATTCGATGAGAAACTCGACCTGGTATTTTTCTCGATCGTTCCCAAGTCGCAGGTTGTGATCCCACTTGTCAGAGAAATCGTCAGAAGTGCCTCTTATGGATGGGTTGCGGTCGATGTTAAAGGTTCGATCAGTCAGCCGCGAACACAAGTGAAGACAAACTTCGTCGTCGATAATGCATTGCGTAACTTTCTGGATACCTTCCAGCCACTACGCCCGGGTGCCAATGGAAACTTACCCGATGCGCAGTCGTCTCAAGGTTTGGTTCCTCAACGGCAATGATACATTTTGTCTCTGAGAGAGAAGAGACAGTATCTACAGACGGCCGATTTCTTCTCGCAAACGTAGCAGGATGCGATACTTGGCTTGTCTGACGGCACCGGCAGTCATGTTGAGTTCTTCGGAAATGACGTTGACCGGCTTTTTGTTGATCGAGAGTTCCCAAAACGCTTTCCAGGTTTCGGGTTCAAAATCGGACTCAATCATTTCTAACGCGCGTTTCAGTAAAATTGACTTGGATCGCTCTTCATCTGGGTCGAAGTCGTAGTTAAGAAGCTTGGGGAAGTTCTCAGATTCGTGAGAGTCTGATTGTTCTAATGCTCCATTGGAGAGTGTATGTGCGGGCTTATTTTTTCGATGCCAATTGTAGAGATGATTTCGAGTGATGACCCAAAGCCACTGTCTAAAACTCTCCATATTGAAGCTGTCGAACGATAACAGGACCGATTTGAAGACTTCCTGGACCATGTCCGATGCATCTTGAGGCTGCAGATCGGCCTGACGAGCCCAGCCATAAACCAAAGGGCCATACAGATGAAACAATCGCTCCCACGCATCGGGATAATTTTGATGCGCACGCATCAAAAGCCGCGAAGAAGTTGACTGTGACTGAGAAGATGTTGATGTGAACGACATGTCACTCAAATATCTTGTAAAAGGGAGAGGCATTGGCCAGCTTTTACAGGATATCATTCAAGAAGAGGCATCTGCAAACTAATTGTTACGGGAAAAACCCTACGAGGTCAGGAAATACTTTCCGGAGGCGGTTATAGAGGTTATCTCTCTTCCGTAAATGGAATAATCGGCAGATCCGCAACATTCCCGGAAAACATACGGGTTACGTTCGTTGGGAGATGCTCGAACGCATTTCTGAGGCTGGATTCTACGAGAAAAGGAGTTCCAAATCGTCGAGTGACATATCTTTCAAAGGGTTCCCTGATTCCGCGTGCAGGATCGAATCTGCCAACTCTTTCTTTTGCATCTGAAGTTCAGCAATTTTTTCTTCAACCGTATTCCGACAGATCAGTCGATAGGCGAAGACTTGTTTAGTTTGACCCACTCGGTGAGCACGGTCGATGGCTTGAGCTTCGACTGCTGGATTCCACCACGGGTCGAGGAGGAAGACATAGTCGGCGGCGGTCAGATTGAGACCGAGGCCACCAGCCTTAAGGCTGATGAGAAACAAACCACAATTCTCGTCGTTTTGGAATCGTTCGACTCTTTGTTCACGATCACGGGTTTTACCGTCGAGATATTCGTAGGTGATTCCCTTTTCGTCCAGTTGCCGACGGACCAGGGAAAGCATGCTCGTGAATTGCGAGAAGACAAGGGCTTTATGATTTTCTTGAATCAACTCTTCAATGTCGGGAATCAGAACATCCAGTTTTGCGCTGGGGGCATCGATATGTTTTTCATCCAGTAAGCCAGGGTGACAGGCGACTTGCCTTAACCGCAGGAGAGCCTCGAGTACGTGCATTTTCGACTTTGAGAAGCCCTGCTCCTGAACCAGACCGAGAAGCGATTGTCGGTAATGATCACGCATTTCATCGTACAGTTCGCGCTGTTTCGATCCCATATCGCAAAGGATCGTTTGCTCCAGCTTGTCAGGAAGTTCGTGAGCGACACCCTTCTTGGTTCTTCTGAGGATGAATGGCTTCAAACCTTTCGAGAGAACCTGCCTTGATTGGGAGTCACCGCTGCTGGTGGCATGTAGCTTGAATAGTGAGCTTCTTCCCAGCATACCTGGGTTCAGAAATTCAAAGATTGACCAAAGGTCTCCCAGGTGGTTTTCGATGGGTGTACCACTCAAGGCCACACGATGATTCGATTTGAGCAGTCGCGACGCCTTGGCAATTTGCGAAGAGCTGTTTTTGATGGTCTGTGCTTCGTCCAGCACGATGTAGTCAAATCGTTGGTCTTTCAGGGTCATCACGTCGCGACGGAGAGTTCCGTATGTCGTGAGGATGATGTCTGTTGTGGGGAAGTCGTCTCGGAGCTCTTCACGTTTCAGTCCCGAGTATTCCATCACAGAAAGGTTGGGTGTAAATCGTTCGCATTCTTGTCGCCAGTTAAACATCAGCGATTTCGGGACGACAATCAACGAGGGTAGCGGCTCCTCTCGTTCACTGGCTCGTTCCTGTAACAAGGCCAGCAATTGGACGGTTTTCCCCAGTCCCATGTCGTCTGCCAGACATCCGCCGAGGTGGAACTTCTGAAGGAAATCGAGCCACCCGAGCCCTTCTCGCTGGTAAGGACGTAAATCTCCCTGGAATATTTCTGGCTCTTCTTTTTCTTCAATGGAATCGTACGAAGCGAATTGTTCCCGCATGTCAAGAAACGCTTTGTCAAACTCGACAGGCTCATCAGACAGCAAGGCGTCGAGAATGGCTGCCTGGTTCTTCGAGAATTTCAAGATGTCGCCATCTTTTTCTCCCAGCCCCGCTAACAGTCCATACTGTTGGAGCCATTCTTCGGGGACGAGCCCCAGCGATCCATCATCGAGTCGAATGGTTGTTTCACCGCGGTTGAGCGCAGCCAGCAATTTGGGGAGTGAAATTCGGGTATCACCGAATTCAATTTCTGCGTCGAGTTCGAACCAGTCGATATTGGTGTTGAGACGGAACTTCGGTTGGCTCCCCTCGCGGATTTGCTTGCCATCCGCCAGAACTTCCCAGTCATTATTGACCAGTTCGCGGACAGCCGGGCCTAATTGACGCGCAGAGATTTCAATGTCATGACCGGCTTTGCGTTGATCAAGTATTCGTCTCATGCCGGCTTCCTGGAGTTGAGCCCAGAGAGCTTCTTCTTTGTCCTGATCACGAATGATACAGCGTTGGCGGTCTCTTTGGACGATGGCCCAACGGCCTGATGAGCCACGAACAATCTCATCTTCGTATTGAAAGAAGACTTCTCCACGCAGCCGCTCAGGTTGCCATTTCAAGGATGTGGGGGTCATCAGAATCAAGCGTGGAGTTGGCGTCCCCCGCACTTCTTCGAGTTGTAGCTCTGGAGGAAGATCAATTCTTGGAATGGAGGGCATGTCGAGAAGTTGTTCGACAAGATCGTGCTGATCATCAACCGGAATTTGTAATGAGTGACTCGAATTTAAGTGTTCGACCCAGACAAAAGCATCAAAGTCTCGTAGCAGACTGATACTTTGGCCGTGAAAAACGAGGCCACCGGGAACCAGAAGTTTGACATCCTTCGGAGCCAGAGTTTCCTCTTCTCGAACCAGTGAGGTCCCCACGGTCCATTCGTCACCATGAGGTTTTACGTTCAGACACAGCTCCCAGGCTGCGTTTTCGTCCCATTCAAGTGGTTCGGCGTTGTCAATTGATTCGTCGAGATATTGCACACGTCCGGTGCGACACATCATTGGCAAAATGAGTGTGCAAAGATCGTAAGGGACTCGGTATCGGAACGACGTGGCTTGTGATTCTGACTGTTGAGCGTACCAATTGCTTCTCTCGGGCATACCACCAGAAAGGTATGCCAACAGTTGCCGGTCCTCGGCATTTTCAATTTGATCCAGTTGACCATTTTTTATTTTCAGCGGTTTGACTTTGCCCCATTGACCGTTCGCTCGACGTTGACGCTGTGAAGTTTGTACGACAAGTGTGCCGGTTTCCGAACTACTTTCGACATCGATCTCGTAGACGATTTCTCGTTCGCGTCCACCTTTGGTCGCTCCGGTCGTCATGGGGTCCATTTTTTCGCGGATCGACTTGAGTTGTTCCTCCCAGGCTCGAAGTTTTACATATTCCTGCTGTTGAGGTTTTCTCGTTTTGGTCGCAGTGCGTGATGAGCGTTGCGGCGGAAGAGAGTCGAGAGGATGGTCGTCGTCCCAGTCATCGTCATCAAAGTTGATTTCTGATGAGGTGTAGGTGAAAGGGGGAACGACTCCTTCTTTGACACGGCCGGTGATCAGGTCGCCTTCTTCAACGGAGAGGAGTGTCGCCCACAAATGTTTGCAGTAGACGGGCGCAGTTGCACCCGCAGAGCAACTACAGAAGATTTGTAACTTCTCTTCGACCCGCGAAAGTTGTGTTTGGTAATCGACACTATCGTGGACGACCGCATGGACTTCATCGGGAGTCACACGAATGATTTCCACCCGTTCTGATTTCAGATAGGCTTCTCCGCGAAAGCGGATGTCGGCGCGAAATTTCTCGGCAAGATGGCCCGAGAGCGACATAGGAACTCCATTTCGTGAGCGATAAATGCTCTTTATATAAACATAGTCGATCAGCTTCTGGGAAGTGATCGTGATTGATGCAGTCTGTTGATCCCTCGGAAATCCTCCGAAGCGGAGAATCCGAAAAATCCCGAAACTCTTAATCTAAAATCGGTTGCGGAAATTTGCAATGCGAGACGTGTTCTCGGGTCGGCGAAGTTTCGATGAATTCGCCGATTTGTGGCTCAGTAGCGGATCAGGGGGCAGTTCTGCTATAGAATGTGATGCGATTCGACAATTTTCATTGATTCAAACCAAGTGGGAAAAGCATGCCGGAAAACTTGCCCGTGAAATCAGATGAGGAAATTCGCGAGTGGATTGAATCGAATGTCCCACAAGGGGAATTTCGTGACCAACGGCTGCTGTTGATTATCCCCGATGCGACGCGAACGGCTCCCCTGCCACTGTTGTTTCGATCACTTCACGCTCATCTTGCCGAGATTGCATCGGCATTTGATATTATTGTCGCCTTGGGGACTCACCCGCCAATGAGTGAAGAGGCGATTTGTCAGTTGATCGGGATTTCTCTCGAAGAACGACAATCACAGTATGCGAACGTCGGTTTGTTTAATCACGAATGGGATAACCCCGAGGCACTTCTGGAATTGGGGACTCTCACCAAGGAAGAAACGGCAGAGATCACAGATGGTGTGCTCTCTTTGGAAGTTCCCGTGGAAGTGAACTCGCGAATCAAGGATTACGACCGGCTTATGATCGTAGGGCCGGTCTTTCCGCATGAAGTCGTGGGCTTTTCGGGGGGAAACAAGTATTTCTTTCCTGGGATCTCCGGTGCCAAACTGCTCAATTTCTTCCATTGGCTGGGGGCATTGATCACCAACGTGGGAATCATTGGTGTCAAAGGAACAGCTGTTCGGAAAGTCGTCGATCGTTCCGCGGACATGATTCAGAAAGAGAAGCGTTGTTTGGCGTTCGTCGTGAATGGCAAAGCCGAGATCTACGATCTCTTTTTTGGGACTCCCGAGGAGGCGTGGGAACAAGCAGCCGATCTTTCGGCCAGAGTTCACATTGAACGCAAACCTAAGGCGTTTAAAACCGTACTTTCCTGCTCACCGGCAATGTATGACGAACTTTGGACGGCTGGGAAATGTATGTATAAGCTGGAACCCGTGGTCGCAGATGGTGGTGAATTGATCATCTACGCCCCACACCTTGACGAAGTCTCCGTCGCACATGGTGAGTGGATTCACAAGATTGGGTACCACTGTCGTGACTACTTCACCCAGCAATGGGAACAGTTCAAACATGTTCCTTGGGGCGTTCTGGCACATTCCACCCACGTGCGAGGTGGGGGAACATTCGAGAACGGTGTCGAGAACTGCCGGGTTAAAGTGACTCTGGCGTCTCAGGTTCCTCGTGAAGTGTGCGAATCGATCAATCTGGGATATCTCGACCCTGCTACCATTGATCCGGCCGATTACGCAAATCGTGAAGAAGAAGGGATCTTGCTTGTGCCCAAAGCGGGAGAAATGTTGTATCGGTTGGAAGGTGAGTGAGGCGGTGGACTGAATCTTGCTCGACCCGAGGCGTGGAAATCCTGTCGATTGCGCGTTAGATTGGCGTCACGGACCTAACGGCCCAAGATGTTTTGATCTCTATGTCTCTGCCGCACGAGGATTTCGTTGAATGGACTCTCCCGCTTTAGAAGAACGACTTCAATTTGCTCTCTCGGTTGCTTTGGAAGCTCAGGATCTGATTCTCGGCTATTATCAGAATGTCGACCTGAACGTCGACTTGAAGGCTGATGAATCGCCCGTGACCGCAGCCGATAAAGGTGCGGAACAATTGATTCGTGACCGTCTTGCTGTCGCTTTTCCTGATGATGGAATATTAGGAGAAGAATTTGGGACGTTAGATTCCAAAAATGGGTTTCGATGGATTCTTGATCCCGTGGACGGAACCAAGCCCTTCGTACAGGGAGTCCCCTTGTTCGGTACACTGATCGGGCTGGAATACGAGTCTCGTACAGTTTTGGGAGTGGCGAGATTTCCGGCATTGAACGAAGTTGTGTATGCCGCTGATGGAATGGGCACGTGGTGGCAGATCGGTGACGCCAAACCTCGGCGCACAACAGTCAGTGATAAGAGCGATCTGTCTCAGTCGGTGTTCTGCTTCACGGAACCTCAGCGATTTGAACGAATCGGGCGTCCAGAAGTTCTTGAAACACTGATGAAGAAATGCCGTATGTCTCGCGGATGGGGAGACTGTTACGGCCATGTCTTGGTCGCGACCGGACGTGCCGAAGTGATGATTGATCCAGAGCTGAGTGCTTGGGACGCGGCAGCATTAGTGCCGATTGTTCGGGAAGCGGGTGGTGCCTGGCTGGACTGGAACGGCGAAGAAACGATCTATTCGGGCAATGGTTTCTCGGTCAATGCGGCCCTTAAAAATGAGATTCTCGATCTACTTAAAAAATAAGAGACCGAGAAGCTCCAGAGCGAATTAGTTTCGCATCACTCTTCTCAAGATGGCTTCTCCTGCAATCAGCAGAATCAAGTTGGGTATCCAGACGCTACAACCTAGGTCGATCTCCCCGTTTTTGGCGAGAGTCAGGATCAGCAGTGCCACTGGATAATACACCAGCAAGATGGGGATAAAACGGAGAAATCAGATTGATGCCAGCAGACTTGGTCGCAATGATTTCCAGATCACCTGCAAGTCGTCCATAAACGACACAAGCAGAGAGAAGTAAAGTGGAGGGAATCGTTACGGAAGTCGTGAAGGGATGAGGTCGGGAATAATCTGATCCGCGCCTAGGCCTTTTTGTTGGGTTTCCTGAGAGACTCCCGCAAAAAGCAGTAAGAATGTGTAACGGACAACACCAGGCCGAAAACTTTCAGTAATTCCCTCAGGATGTAGCATTGCAGGATTTTCATGCGTCTGAGGGGCGAAGTTCGCGAGGAATCAACAACCAGAAAAGGCATAAGCCATTGATGTGTTGGGGGTAACAACGATTCTGGTCAATCCCGAGTTGTCAGAATGGGCCTCGATATTCGCTCAATCCGTACAATCCCTAGCGATTGCCTACGGGCACTTTTCAACGCGAGATCGTTGGGAAACAGATCTCTTGCGGGATCCAGTCTTGAGAGCAATGGGATTTTTAGTCGATGTCGAAGAAGCGGCTGGAAGCTCTCACGGCGGCATGGAATTCAGGAGGAATCAAAAATGGATGCATTATCGGGACTCTCAGACGATCAAATGGCATTAGTGATGTGTTTTGGGGCATTTTTTGGCTGCGGAATCATCATGTCTTTGAGCTATTACATCGGAGCTGAACGAAAAGAAGACGAAGAATTGCGAATATTGCTGGATAAACAGCAGGATCAATCGGAAGAATCGCATCGAAAAGCAGCCTGACACTTCAATCTGCTTGATGAAGAACGGGAAAGACTTGCATTCAGGGAGATCCTCTCGCAAACTACCATTGGTTGTATTTTGACTGCAAATCCGTTTGATTCTGAGGGATCTGGGAGCTGTTATGAAGAAACTTGTCACGGTTGTTTGTTGTGCTGGAGTCTTTGCCTCTGGTTATTGGTGCGGTCAAAGTGATCTCGCGGTGACGAATGAATTACATGCTCAGGCAGATGCGTCTCGGGAAGGTGCTTCACAGGACGCAGTCCGAAAAATTCGGCTCGCTCAAGATACTGCCTCAGATGCACAGTCTTCCTTGGAAAACGAGCAGCTTTACATGCCTGCGATCACGGGAACGAATTCATTTGCCGTAATGGTGGGTGGTTTGAACGCTGTTCAGGATTTGGAACGAGGTCTGGGTGTCGATCCTGTGACTTTCGTCGGTCTCTATTCAGGATTTGCAACAGAAGAGGTTGCCCCAAAATTGGATTACGACGACGAAGGGCGACTGACATACGATGGTCGCCTCGTCCGTCTCTATCCAAAAACACGATTGCGTCAGCTTCGCGCACGTCAGGAAAAAATCGCTTCGGGCGAATAGATTAACGAGTGACTCTCGATGTTGGCTTGTTGACGACTGTTTGGGAAGCGTCTACCTCCGCGGGGACGAACATCACACGCAGCGTCACTTGCTCATCGGATTGTATTCGCACGGCGGTCTCTCCACTGACTTTCAAAAATGTGCTGGATGTTGCCTGCAGCTCAGTCTTGAGTGGACTTGACGGTTCGATGACATGCAATGTCAGTTGGCTGAGTGAGATGTCATTGAAGACCTGCTCATCCAATCGTTTCAGACGATCAGAGTGGGCGGTCTGGTTCAGGCTCTCTCTGAGGATACCCACCAGAGAATGCTGATGGAGCGTCTCGAAACTTTCTCCCGTGACTTCTTCCAGTGACTCGGTTCCTGTGCCAGATGCATTCAGCAGATTTGTCAGGAATGTTGGTCCGTACTGAGTCTCACACCAGCGGAAAAAGAGAAAGAGTCCTCCGCGACAACCATCGTGACGCCATAAACCGGCGGTGTAATAGTCTGGCACTACAAGCGGGGCTTGTTCAGGAGCGTCCAACCACGTGGTGATTCGATGTTCGAGATTATTACCGTCACCACCCAGGCGAAATTCTGCCAGATGTGCGGTCCCTTCACAGATCCAGTCCTCCTGGAGTTCTTTGACTGAAAGGGGATTGGCGAGTCGATGACTGAATTGCAGCACGTGCCAATATTCATGAGCCAGTAAGGTCAGATAGTTCGTGGTTGGAGGGCATTCGCTGTTGATGTAGATCACGTCCGCGCAATTACCGAACGGGCGAGGGTAATGTTTGCAGAAGTCGCTGGCACGAACAAAACCTTTCAACGAATTTCTTCCACCCTGCATGCGTTCGAGAGTCGGCGTTAACAAAACAGCCAGTTTTCCGTCTTCATCGATGTCCGCAAAGGGGCCTGACAACTTTGTGGCAGCGGGAATGATACGATCGTCAAGTGCCCGTACGATCTCTCGTGCGTTGGCAAGATGTTGTTCATCCTGTTCGCAGTTATGGTCCAGATAGACTCTGGTGAGCTCCCCCTCGATCAGCAGATTGGCTTTCACCAGTTGATAGCCGCGAGGATCATTTAAGGCCAAAGAAGAAGCGTGTAAAAAGAACGCTCGCTCCTTTTGTGGATTGTCTTCAACGATACGGTCTTCAATTTGTCTTGGTGCCGAGACAGGCTGAGGTGATGTCGTCAGCGGGGCAAGAGCATTCAATGGCGTCCAATGATTCTTGCCTGCTGAAATATTTGGGACAGTCGAAACCTGAATTGAAGAAGACTGCCCATGTTGACTCATATTGGTGACGATTAAATAGCCGTCTTGCTGAGCAGGCAAAGTGAACACATTCGAAGCAGAATCTAATCTCATCAACTGAACACCGTCCAAATTTGACGGATGAGCGGGCGCAACGGATGAAGATGATTCCGGAAGAAATATCGCTCCGTATCCTGCAAATAGCGATAGCAGGAGAGATAAGAAGACAAGAGGTCGCATTACGACGTCTCAATTTGAAGACAGGATGAGATTCTTATGAATTTCATCGGCATCTCTTGTCCAAGTGCTTGAGATTAAGCGGTGTAATCGGGAGGATGATGGAATCTTTCTCAGTATTTCTGTAAGACCTTTGAGTTTGGATCAAGACTATGAGAGTACGGATTGCTTTGTTGATTCTTGTGGGCTTGTCTGAGGGCCTTTTCCATGCCGACATTGTTCAGGCAGAAGAAAAGTCTGATCATCTGCGTGAATTACAGAATGCCGCGATAGAAGCAAAGTCCGCAGAGTGGGGGCATTGGGGAGTGGATCCCGGCAATTACACCCAATGGGGAACACACTCCAGTCGGTTGATCCCCGTCTACACTTTCGGAACCAAAAACGCCGGCAGCGGCATTGATTTGCGAGAATATACCGGTGAAAACAGTCGCTTTCGAGAGCCCGACCAGATTGAGTTTGTGTTTGGAAGGGTTCCTGAATCGACATTTAATCCGGAGGCAGACTATTGCGATCAGACCGACCTGGCACGCATTCAGTACTCAGCTTTGAGGGCTGGGAAGAAGCATATCTTCCTCATTGTGTTTGACGGAATGGACTGGCAAACAACTCAAGCCGCAGCAATCGTAAAAAATCAGAAAGTTGATTATCAGGAGGGGCGCGGACACGGTTTGTTTTTTCAGGATTACTTGGCAGCCGGTACTTCACAGTACGGATACATGGTCACCTCTCCGAAAATCGGTTCCTTGAAGACCGACACAAAAGTGCAGACCGCTGATCCTGGGGACAATCCAGATTGGGGAGGATACGATGCGCGATTGGGGGGAGCGACTCCTTGGGAAGCCCCGCTCGATATCCAGTATTTGATTGGAAAATCGACGGCACTCGAACATCCCTATCCTGATTCAGCAGCCACCGCGACCTCGATGACTTCAGGGGCCAAAAGTTATAATGGTGCAATTGGTGTTGATGTCGACGGGAAGCAGCAAGCGTCTCTGGCTCATCTGGCTCAAGACTGGGCTTACAAAGTAGGTGTGGTTTCGAGTGTGCCGATCAGTCACGCAACTCCCGCTGCTGCTTATGCTCATAATGTGTCACGAAATGATTATCACCAAATCTCTCGTGACTTAGTCGGTTTGCCCTCTGTGTCTCATCCCGAGAGTCCTCTTCCAGGATTAGATGTCGTATTGGGTGGAGGTATTGGAAAACTTCCAGAAGCCTCAGAGGAGTCTGCGATCGAAAGTTTTTTGGGAAGCAAATACATTGCGGCTGAAGATTTGAAGTCTGTCAGCCATCAGAATGGTGGGAAATATGAGGTGGTCGTCAGATCGTCGGGCGTCAACGGAAAACAGGCATTGAATCAAGCGGTTGAGGAAGCAATCAAGCATAACAGGAGGCTGTTGGGAGTGTTTGGAGTGGGCCAATACGGTGGGCATCTTCCCTTTCAGACCGCGAATGGTGATTATCAGCCGGCGAAAGGACGTGGCGATAAAGCGGAAACATACAGCGAAGGTGATGTGCAGGAAAATCCGACTCTGGCCAATTTGACTTCGGCCGCCCTGCAAGTCCTCGAACAGGGTGACTCCAGATTCTGGATGCTCATCGAAGCTGGGGATGTGGACTGGGCCAATCATGACAACAACCTTGATAACTCGATTGGGGCCGTGAATAGCGGAGATGAAGCCTTTCGTGTTGTTGTTGATTGGGTGGAATCCAACAGCAACTGGCAGGAGAGCCTTGTCATTTTGACAGCCGATCATGGCCATTATTTGTTCATCAACAACCCATCTGCTTTGCTTGATGTGAAATAGGAATTACTACAAATTCACTTCTCAGCCTTCTCTGGTTGGGCAAGCTGCGATAAGTATTCCCGATACGCGGAAATTGTAGCTGGGCTCAGATTTGCGGCGTTATAATCGTCACAACAGTTAAGATTCACGTGAGAAGGTGGACTCTTGCGGGCGAGTCCGATTGGACCTTTCCATTTTTCGTCAATTCGTGCAAATTGGCGGAAATTCTCTTCTACGAGATCCGAGATTCATTATAGAATCAATGTAAGCCCAGTCTCTCAAGGCGGGATTACTTCGCGCCCTTAGCTAGATTCACAATTCAATACACTCTTCCCAAAAGACTCAGGGGAGTCGCATGATTTCAATGACGATATCACGACTGACTAAATCCGTTCTCACAGTGGCCTGTGTGGCGATCTCAGCAAATGCGTTTGCTGATGATGCTCCCGCCTATGTGCATCGAGGCGACGAAGGGCAAGGCAGTTTTGCTGTCGGCCTGAAAGCTCCACACACCGATCAGGTGGTAAAACGACATGTGATTATGGTCGATACCTCTGCAAGTCAAATTGGGGCTCATCGCGTTCAATCGCATGTTGTCGTCGAGCAGTTGTTAATGGCCATGCCAAAGGATCATCAAGTTTCGTTGATGGCTCTCGATGTGCAAGTGGCTCCCATGACGAAATCATTCGTCGCTCCGCAGAGTGACGAAATGCAAGTCGCATTGAAATTGCTGAATCGAAGAGCACCTTTAGGGGCAACTGATCTCGGAGCAGGCTTGGCGGCAATCATCGATCAATGCAACAGCAGCGAACAGACATCAGTGATTTACATTGGTGACGGTATGTCGGCTGCACAGTTGATGTCATTTGAGAGTATTGGTCTGTTGACAGACAATCTTCGTCAAGCCAACGCGACCGTGAGTGCCTATGCAGTTGGTCCTAAGAAAGATATCAATTTGCTGAGTGTCATCGCCCAGCAGACCGGTGGCCGAGTCATCGTTGATACCGCTGACACAAAAGTAGAGCAAGTTGTTGCTGACATACATTCCTTGCTTCAAGTTGAAGCTGTGACACCTCGAACAATTCAGTTTGATTCTCGCTCGAAACTGGCGAGTTCAAAGATGCTGCCTTTACGATCTGATAGCCCTTTGTATTTGCTGGGTGAAGGAACGCTTAACGCAGGCGATAAAATTCAAATCGCCTTTGATTCAAAAACAGAGACACTGACTGTTGCCGAGCAAAAAATGGAGAATACGGCGTTTATTTCCACAGCAGTCACTGGTGTGAAAGAGTCTGGTGGACTGTTTGCCGGATATCCAGGCAATCAAATGCTGGTCTCTGCTTCCATCGATTTCCTTGATCATCTTCAGCAGTTGCGAGAGATGGCTGAGCAATCGATTGATATCAATCGTCTCGATCAAGCAAGAGGATTGGTCAGCGCAATTCGCGAACTCGATCCTAATAACAATCAAGCGACAGTGTTGTTGGCAGCAGCCGAGAGGAAATCGCAGGTCGTCAACCTGGTTCAAGATCAACCGGTTCCCTCAGCACCGACTCAAGCGGCGGATGGAGATGCTGATGTCGATCTTGTTGAGCTGGAGAAGCAACGTCGTGTGATTCGAACAGAACAGTTGACTCTTGAAGTCAGCAATCTGATTCGAGATGCCCGCAAGTTAGCTGATACCGATGCGGATAATGCACTCAATGAATTGAAGTCGGCTTTAAATACTGTGAACTCTGCTTTGGATATTGACCCTGAAGCAAAGACGCAAATTGCAAATCGTCTGCGATCTGCAATTCAAGATGTCATGGCAAAACGTGAGACGCAAGAGCTTAAGAAGTCGTTTGAGCGACAAGGTCAAGTTGAACGAGAAGTCCTGACACGCCTTAGAGCTGAGCTAGAGCTAGATGAAGAAAAGTTTCAGATGCTTCTGGAACGTGTTCGGGCTTTAATGATTGAAGGTCGACACGAGTTTGATGACAAATCCTTCGAAGCCGCTGAATCGGTCGCTGAAGAGGCAGTTCGGTTGCGACCTGAATCTGGAACAGCAGCATCGGCATTCTTTAAAGCGGAAGCTGCAGGTCAGTTGTCGAAGGCATTTAAACTGCGTTTCCAAAGACGCGATGAGTTTCTTGCAGTTCTTCATCAAGTCGAACTTTCACACGTTCCTTTCCCAGATGAGCCTCCCGTTCGTTGGCCATCAGCAGAAGTCTGGCAAGACCTGACAGAACGTCGTCGAATTTGGAAACGTACAAATCTCAGAAAAAATAGTCCAACGGAAGAAGCCATTCTTCAAGCACTCGACGAGGAATATCAAGCTGAGTTCTTTGCAGTTCCTCTTCAGGAAGTATTTAACGATATCGAAGTGAACAAGAATATTCCGATCGAAATCGATCCTAAAATTGCGGGTGAGATTGATCTGGAAGACCCTATCGAACTTCAGCTTTCAGGTGTTTCACTTCGGACTATCTTGAAATTCATTCTGGAACCACGAGATCTTGTATATCTGTTGAAAAATGAAGTGCTGTTCATCACCACGTATGATGAGTCCTTAGAACCCTACAACAAATTTGTTTATGTTTACCCAGTTGGCGACTTGGTTATCACTCCCATTGAATTGGAAGCGGCTGCTCAAGCTCGCGGTGGTTCGGCAGCCAACCAGGGTGGACAGCAAAACCAACAAGGTGGCCAAGGTGGTCAGCAAGGTGGTTTCGGTGGTCAGCAAGGTGGTCAAGGCGGTGGATTTGGTGGTGGAGGATTCGGCGGTGGTGGTGGTGGATTTGGTAGTGTTCGTCCCTTCGGGATTAACTCTGCACCTGCTCCGCGACGAGCAGGACCTCAACAAAATGCCGCACCTGCTGTTCCACAACAAATTCAGGATCCCGCAGGTCGTCAAATCTTGAATGATGTTCTGGGCCCGCAATCTTCCATTCAGAAATCACCTGTGTTTCAGGCACGTGTGAATGATGATCGTGCACCAGTTTTGACAAACGAGTCGCTTTTGAAGCTTAAAAAAAAACTCTGAGTCTAAACTGAAGAATGGGCAATCTGCCAAGTCTGAACAAACTACACAGCGGAGTGATCAACAACAAGATCGCTCCGCTGATGTTTTGCGCGAGTTAAAACCGCTCGATCCCTCAGCAAAGACGCCGTCCGATATCTGGTTCGATTACTTCGACAAACGAACTCCCAATGGTCGAACTGTTCGTGAGCTTGTCTTCAATCTTCACGAGGGTAAGAAACATGATCATGTGATTGCTCTGATCGAGGCTGCTCTCAGTAACGGGCATATTTACCCTTGGATGTATGAAGTCCTGGCGATTTCCTATGAGCTTGAGAAACGTCCCGCAGAAGATATTGAACGAGCGTTGTTCTCCGCGGTCGATCCAAGTGTTGATTTTGAAAGCATGATGTTCTCCTCAGCTTATCTTTCGCGATTCAATAATAAAAAACCAGCATTAAAGATGTACCGGCAGGCTTCTGAGCAGAATCCAGTTCGTCCCGAACCCTATGTGTTGGGTTTGCGATTGGCACGAGAACTTGAAGATGTTGACGCATTAGAGTGGTCTATTGTCGGGATTCTTAACTATGCCTGGAGTGATGGTTATGAAGAACTCCATAAAAAGGCACTCGTTGCTGCAGATGAAGCCATCAAGATCCTTGAGGGGTCAGGTGATAAGAAACGCCTTACTGAATTTCGCAACAATATCAATGACGCACGTTCTCGGGATCTCGTGATTGAACTTCGATGGAACGGGAATAGTGATGTCGATCTTGCGGTCGAAGAACCCAAGGGGACTTTGGCGGATTGGGAAAACTCGCATACGATCTCAGGTGGAGTCCATGTCCATGATGGATTTGGTCCCAAACAAGAGAACTGTTACGAGAAGTACGTCTGCGTCAAAGCGATGCCCGGCCAGTATTTTATTCGTGTGAATCAAGTCTGGGGTAACATCGTGGCAGGTCGTGTCACCGTCACTGTGACCAAGTATCAAGGCACAGATCATGAAGAGGTGAAATCCTATCCCACTCCAATACTCAATAATCGAGGTGACTTGATTATCGATCTGAAAGATGGTCGTAGAAAAAGTCTGAACAAGAAGCTCAAAGATAATCAACAATCTCGACTGGAACTATGGAATCGACCGCAGGCAGTCACGAAGCGGTCGGGAGTTGGTCCTGAGCGATTGACTGTACAACAAAGACAGGTGTTGCAGCAATTTATGGGAGGTGGAAGTGGGAGTGGTCAAGGAGGCCAGTTTGGTGGTGGATTTATTGGGCCTGCTGCCGTCGGGATTGCTCCGACAATTACTCAGATCTATGAGGGTTCTTCATTAGGAGCGGCTGCGGTCATTAGTGATGATCGACGTTATGTTCGGATTGGAATCAATGCAAACTTCCAGAAGATCATTGATGTCTTCAATTACTCGCTCAGTAACGGCAGCAGCATGAGGGTTAATGGAAACTGAGAATGACTTCGTTTGATGCCATCACTCAGGTCATCATCAAACTGTACTCTTCCCCCCTGCCCTGACCAATCCCGGCGTGACGTCGAGGTCGAGATCGGCGAACAGTCCCGCTGAGTGATATTTCCAGGCGATTGCCCCCATGGCGGCGTTGTCTGTGCAGAGATCTCCGGGGGCGAGTTCCAAGCGATAATGATGTTTTGTGCTCGATTGTTGCAGTCGATCTCTCAAGCGGTTGTTACAGGCAACTCCTCCACCAACGCAAAGCGTCTTGTATCCGGTTTGTTTTAATGACAGTTCGCATTTCTTGACCAAAACATCGACCACAGCTTCTTGAAACGAAGCGGCAATATCCGCTCGCCTTTGTTCTGTGAGTTCAGGCACAGATTTGTGAGAACCCGGGACACCAAAAGCTTCATACATGACGGCGGTTTTTAATCCGCTGAAACTGAACGCCAAACGCTTGTCGTGCAACAATGGACGGGGGAAAGGAATTGCTGCCGGATCACCTTGTTCGGCAAGTTTCGAGACGGAGGGGCCACCTGGATAGGGTAAATCAAGAATGCGAGCGACTTTATCAAACGCTTCTCCTGCTGCGTCATCAATGGTCGATCCGAGGAGTTGAAAACTGGTGGCAGATTGGCAGTCGTATAAATTGCTATGCCCACCAGAAACAACAAAGCCGACGCACGGGAAGATGGTCGTCGTTGACTGCATCTCACAAGCATAGATATGTGCTTGAATATGATTCAAAGGGATCAATGGAATGCCCAATGACCACGCCAGAGATTTCGCAGCAGTCAAGCCAACCAGCAGAGAGCCAACCAACCCCGGTTCTGTCATGACGGCAATCGCCGATAATTCTGAAAGTGTCTGGCCGGCAGATTTCAGGGCTTCATCGATCACGGGCAAAATACGTTCGAGGTGTGCGCGAGAAGCAACTTCCGGGACGACCCCTCCAAACTTTTCATGCAAACTGGCTTGTGAGGCGACAACGCTCGACAACACTGTGCCGTCTTCTCGAATGACGGCAGCCGCAGTTTCATCGCATGATGATTCGATGGCCAGTATTGTTCGGGAAAGAGTCATAGGGGGATGTTTCATCGGTAAAAAAGAGCCTCCTGCATCAAATGATGCGGGAGGCCGTGGGTCTCTCTAATAGACGCAAAAACAGCTTATTCTTCTTCCGCTGCCTTCTCTTCGTCAGGTTTTGAGTCGGCCTTTACCGTTTCCTTTTCATCGCCGGTAGTTTCTTTCTCGGGCTTCTCTTCAGGAATACCATCACCACCAGCAAGGATGTCTGTCAGATGATCCATTGCGATTTTGAGATGTGGATCCTCGAACTTTGATTCGGGAGGACCGGCATCGTCAATCACATCTCGGCTTCGTCGATCCTCAAAATAATCCTTGATCTCTTTTTGAGACATCTTGTGTCGGAAATGTTCGTTTGGCATCACTCCCCATTCATCATCATCTTTCGCTCCCTGAAAACGGTGGATGTTTTTTCCACTGGGTCGATGATAGCTGGCAGTCGTGAGTTTTAAGGCACTTTTTTCACCATCCAGAGGGATGACGTTTTGAACGCTTCCTTTACCCCAAGATCGTTCACCAATAATGGTGGCTCGTTCGTGGTCTTGCAAACAGGCACTGAGAATTTCACTCGCAGAGGCACTGTAGCGGTTGATTAAGACGGCCATCGGTATCGGTTCGTAGGTACCTTCTTTATGTGCAGACCAACTTCGTTCGGGACTGTTTCGTCCTCTCGTGCTGACGATGGTTCCTTCCTCGACAAAGATGTCGGAAATTTCGATCGCTTGTGTCAGCAATCCGCCGGGATTAAATCGCAGGTCGATGATGAGTGCTTTCACGCCCTCTTCCTTCAAGTCGGCCAGCGCTTTGCGAAGTTCATCGGCGGTGTGGTTACTGAAATGAGTCAGGCGAATGAAGCCGACTTTGTTCTCTTGATCGAGCATGAAATCCCAGCTGGCATCATCCTTATGTTGATAGCCCAGGACAGTCTGCATCTTGATCAGTTCACGGACCAAGGGGATTGTTGTGATCTCCTCGTCTCCCTTATGAAGAACGCCGATACTGACTGCCTGCCCTGGCCGACCTTTAAGGATGTCCTGCGCATCACGAATCGTGAAACCTTCGGTCGTTTTCCCTTCGATTTCCATGATCAGGTCTCCCGCTTTGACTCCACCGCGAAATGCTGGAGTTCCCGGCAGTGGTGAGATGACGATCAGACGATTCGACTGCGTGTCGATATCGACTTGGATACCTATCCCACCAAACTCTTGCTGCATACTTTCATTGAATTCGGTCAACTGCTCGGGAGGGATATAGTTGGAGTAGCGATCGAGCTTTTGGAGCATGCCCTGGATCGCGGCTTCCATGAGCTCTTTTTTGTTGACATCTTTGACGTAATTGCGGTCGATTTGCTCATAGGTTTCGGCAAACGTTTTCAGCAACTCATAATAATCTTCGTCCTGGATTTCATCGTCGGCAGCATAAGCCAACGTTGATGTCAGGAGGAATGGAATGAGAAACAGGGAAGCGATTCGAGAAATCAGCTTCATGGAAGAACACTCCTTTTTTTATTGGCAGGTCGAATCTCCCCGAGACTTCGACGATACGGACATCGTCCCGGAAGTGGAATTCGTCACTCGTTGACGTATGTGGTTACTTTAGGGCTTTTTAGGGCTTGCGGCAAGATGCAGAAGCCTAGAACTGAGATTTGTCGCGTCGTTAAGATTGCATTTCCGGTCGATTCTGCTCAGTTTGTGGTCATATCTTCTCGTTTCGGAAAGCCTCAGACGTGTCCCAAATCCCCGCTGACATTCCCTTGAATGCCGAATGTCGATTGATACTCGAATTGGGGGAACATACAGCGATTTTTGATCGTGTCGACGAATTTGAAGGAAATGAACTACGACTACAAACCGAATTGAGAAAAACGTACTCCTCAGAATTGGTTTCGTCTGCATTGACACTGAAAGAATTGAGGAAAAAAGGGTCTGAAAAGTTTCCTCGATCTGCACAAATGTGGTTCGACAGACAAGGGTTAGAACAATCGACGGCAGAGCCGATCAGTCGTCATAAAGCTCAACGATTCCAGGGTGATGTTTGGGACCTTTGTTGTGGTCTCGGTGGTGATGCGATAGGCCTGGCCGAGCATTGCCGTGTGACGGCCGTCGATCTCAATCCTGCGGCCTGTTTGCGAACTTGGTTGAATGCTGAAGTCTACGAACGTCAGGGGCAAATGAGTGTCCGTTGTGAGGATGTCACAACTCTTGATCTTGCCGATAAATTGGTACACATCGATCCTGACAGGCGACCTCACGGTAGTCGAGTGATACGGATGGAAGATGCGGAACCGAACTTATCATTTTTGAAAGAGTTGATGCGGACTGCGAGAGGTGGTGCCATCAAATTGAGCCCAGCCGCGAACTTCATCGGGAAGTTTCCCGAAGCGGAACTCGAATTAGTCAGTCTCGATGGAGAATGTAAAGAAGCGATCGTCTGGTTTGGAGAACTTGCCGAGCCGGGAGTTTATCGAGCCACCGCCCTGCCCTCGGGTGAATCACTCTCTGGCGACCCTTTGATGGCGTATTGCGGACAATCTCAAATTCAGCAATACATTTTTGATCCCGATCCGGCAATCGTGAGGTCCGGGTTGATCGAAATGTTGGCCACTGAAAAAGGTCTCAATCGACTTGATGATGCGGAGGAGTATTTGACGGGGGCGCACGTCCCTGAAACCAGTTTTCTGCGATCCTTCGAAGTCATCGACGTCCTCCCCTACAAAGAAAAAGCGTTGCGAAAGTATTTCCGCAACGCTCGATTCGGTCAGTTGGAAATCAAATGTCGTCACATCAAAGTGCCGATCGAATCTCTACGCAAGAAACTCCAATTGGAAGGGAGTGAAGCAGGAGTGTTGATGATTGTCCGTGAAGAGGGCCAATCTCGAGCTGTGATTTGTCGTCGTGTCGACTAATCTCGTGCTTTGTCGGAAATGTCTTTCCGGCACCAAGCACCACTCCAGCGAATGTTTTTGACAGCTTTGTAAGCCTGCAATTTCGCAGCAGGAATGTCGTCTCCCATCGCGGTCACTCCCAGAACGCGACCGCCATTTGAAAGCACCTGCTCATCCACAAGTTTTGTTCCTGCGTGGAAGACTTTCACGCCATCAAGTTCGTTGGCGGCATCGATTCCTGAAATGACATCGCCTTTCGGGTAGTTTCCTGGATAGCCATCAGCGGCCATCACCACACACGTTGCTGCTCGGTCATCCCATACCAGGTCTGGGGCTTCATCGAGCCGCCCTTCGGCAGCCGCCATAAGAATCTCAAACAAGTCCGTTTTCAGACGCATCAAGACAGGCTGTGCTTCCGGGTCACCAAAGCGGACATTGAATTCCAAGACCTTCGGGCCTTGCGCGGTCAACATCAGTCCGGCATACAAGACACCGCTGAATCCGCAATCTTGCCGTTTCATCGTATGTACGGTTGGGATGAGAATCTCTTCGATGATTTGGTCCATCATTTCGTCATTGACATAAGGTGCAGGTGAGTAAGCTCCCATACCTCCGGTGTTTGGCCCTTCGTCTCCATCGTGAGCACGTTTATGGTCTTGCGAAGTTTCCAATGGGATGATTGTTTTGCCATCCACGATTGCAAGAATGCTCGTTTCGATTCCTTGCAAACAATCTTCGATGACAACGGTTGCTCCGGCTTCTGCAAACTGATGATCGACCATGATGGAATTGACTGCCTGTTTGGCTTCTTCTTTCGAAGAGCAAACAAAGACACCTTTTCCAGCGGCGAGGCCATCGGCCTTGATGACAACCGCTTCCTGCTCCCGAGCATCGAGATACTCGAGAGCATCTTCCGCATGAGTGAATGCACGGTATTCAGCGGTTGGAACCTTTGCAGCACGCATGATCTCTTTTGAGAACTGTTTACTGCCTTCCAGTTGAGAGGCCGCTTTTGAAGGGCCAAAGACATTCAATCCTGCATCTCGAAACACATCGCTAATTCCCGCCACAAGTGGCGCTTCTGGTCCAACAACTGTGAGATCAATCTGATTTTCTTTTGCGAAATCCAATAACGCAGGGATGTCGGAGTCGGCAATGTCAACATTTTCTGCGTCCACGGCAGTTCCCGCGTTGCCAGGAGCGCAAAAGACTTTCTCAACTTTTGGTGATTGAGACAGTTTCCAGGCCAACACGTGTTCTCGTCCACCTTGACCAATGACCAGAACTTTCATGATGCAATCTTTCTCGTGTCGTAAACAATTGTTTGTGCGATTTGTTGGATGGGTCTAACTGTCTTTTCTGAGAATCGGTGATTATATCGCTTGCCGGGAGAGACCAAAAGGGAGTCGGAGCCAATTGGTTTTGGCCCTATGAATCCGAATCGTGGGTCATCACAAGAAGCCGTCACCGCGAGGAATTCATCAAGCGTACGGTTCTTAGTGAAAAGGGCATGAATAGTCCGCAACTGGTGTCGTTTATCTACGGTTAGAGTTTGTGATCCGAGACACAAACTAATCCCATTCGGTATTTACTGACCACGCTTGGACTTGCAGCCCAGCTTGAAGTGATTTATGCGGAATTCTTCCTCAGAGGGACTGTGTTCTGAAAACTTCAAGCTACAATATGAAGTGTCGTCCCCCCGAGATTGCCCCAAATATCTCTCCATCCCGCACATGCGAGTCTCAATTGACTTCTTCGAATGTTTTCCCAATCGAGTTATCTGATTTTGAGTACTTAATGTACCGGGATGATTCTCCACAGTATCCGATGGCATTTTGCCTGGAAACGATCGTCTCGGGGCAATTCGATCAAGAGCCCTTCGAGCTTGCCCTGAAATCGGCACTCGATCGGCATCCTCTCTTGCAAGCAACTGTCAGGCGTCGGTGGAATCGATATCAATGGGTTCACGCTCCGGTGACTACACTTCCCCTCGACTGGGATGTTTCACCTTCTGCTGTTCCTCCCCTGCCTTGTCAGATCGACATCACTAAAAGACCCGGCATTCAAATTTGGGTTCGAGAACTTGACGGCGAATTTCTTGTCGTCTGGCAATTTCATCATGCTTGTTGCGACGGCATTGGCTCTCTCCAGTTTATCGGAGATGTGTTTGCCCATTATGGCATCAAAACCGCTCAACAGGATCAGTCGCGCCCAACGCTACAAGATCTCGATCACAACCTTCTCAAGCATCGGGGAGACCTTATTTCAGCAGGGAAAAGTCATTCAACATCTGATCTCTCAGTCAGCACGCTTATTCGCAGATTTCGTCGACTGGTTGGACGCAGGACCATGCCTTTGGCGTCTCCACCTCGGCAGGCGAAAACTGAGTTGCGTCCGTTGATGCTGACGGAGGTTCTTGATCGCACAACGCTCAAGATGCTGAACCGATTTGCGAGCAACAACGACGTGAATCTGAACAGCCTCCTGTTACGAGAGATGTTTCTGACTCTTAAAGACTGGAATGAAGCCTTTGCAGAGATGAAAGAAAATCAGTGGTTGAGACTGGGCATGCCTTTGAATATGAGAATGCACGAACATGATAAAATTCCTGCTTGCAACATGGTTAGCATCATGTTTATTCCCAGAACCGCTGAGGATTTTCTCGATGAGGATAAGTTACTGTTAGGCATCCAAACGCAAACGCTGAAAATATTGCACAATCGGCTGGGGAATTTAGTGTTGTCTGGCATACGTCGAGCTCGGAAAGTTCCCGGACTACTTAGATTGGTACTAAAATCGAAACGTCCCTTTGCGACGGCAATACTGGCGAATCTCGGTGAAGTAAGGAAACATCTTGGAGGAGAGTTTCCTCACCTCGCAGGCAGATGTGTGGCCGGAAATATCGTTATCGAGCATGTGGGAGGCGTGGCCCCGATTCGCCCTGGCACACTGATGGCTGTATCGATCGGGGTTTATGGACGGCAGCTTATGATCAATATGAATTGTGATCAAAATTACTTGTCTCAATCACAAAGCCAGCAACTGATGACCTCCTATGTTTCTCGGCTAAAATTATTAGCTGAAAAGGTCCCTCGAAAAAAAAGTCTTAAAACGGATTCTCTCATTCAGATTGATCTCACTGAAAATTGAGATGCAAATTCTTATGGGGTGGTTTCAGTAGTACAGCCAGATTGAGTCGTAGGTGGGGGAAACATTCCGACTCCTTTTCATCAGATGATGAATCTTTGGGGGTAAACTAACGCTCATTCCCCAGCCATACGGAAGTGGATATGAAACCACTTGAAATATATTATCGATTCCGATTTACTTAATCCTTCAATAGGTTTACACGCAGCAGAAGGCAAAAGACTTGTTCAGTAATTTGCAACTATGGCCCAGATTTGTCGTCTTCCCGATCATCGCGTTGGGTGGGCAGCTAGCGATGATGTACCACTGGCCCGATCTTTCGCTGGCAGCCAAGATTATATCGATTATTCTTCTAACACCAGCATGGTACTGTATTTCGGGGTGCTTGCACGAAATGGGACATATGACATTCTTGGCTAGCGATACGGTGAGTCGTAGGCTCGGTCGCTTTCTGGGTATGATTCTGGTAATTCCATTTACTTGTTTTCGAGCAACACATCTGACCCATCATGCCAAAATGTGTACATCGGAAGATTATGAATTATGGCCCTACTGTAAGCCCAATTATTCAATCAGGTTCCGAAAAGCGTTTTGTCTGTTTGATTTATTACTGGGAACAATTTCTGCACCGATCATTTACAGCCGAGTGTTTTGGAAACGTAATAGTCCTCTTTCTCAGTCAGAAATTTCCGCTATCAAGTTTGAATATCTGCTTTCCATTCTGTTTTGGGGAGCGATCGCATTTGTCGTGCTGTACGTCTCAGTCACTCAGATAGCCACTCCTGCTCAACTCTCGATCTGGTGGATTGCTCCTCTTGCATTTGCTGCCACATTGAATACCTTTCGAAAGCTCATAGAGCATGTAGGGCTGTCGAGCTGCGACCCACTGTTTGGTACACGCACAGTTCAGCCAACAAACATAATTGCAAAGTTTATTTCTTTCGGTAATTTTGATCTCAATCTACATGGCCCACATCACCGGTTTGGGATGGCTCAGCACGATGAGTTGTCGGACAAATTGGATCAGGCTCTACATAAACAACCTGCAATCGGGGAGTTGGTGTTTCACAGCTATTCAGGGGCAGCTTGGCACACACTGAAATGCATCCTCAAAAATCCAGGAGTCGGAGAAGCGTCTGTCCGAGATGTGACACATGAAGAAAGAGTCGATGAAGATAGATCGAATCAGTCTTGAATGTGAAACAGTTTCTTCAGGGCAGTGACAAGCCCTTCCGGAGTGCCGGAGTGTGACTCTTCCCGGAGTGTTTCCAGAGGTGGATGCAAGAGCTTGTTGATCACGCGACCGACCGAGTTTTGGATCTGTTCACGATCTTCTTCTGAGAGGTGTGGCAGTTTGTTGAACAGGCGACGGAGTTCCTCTTCCCGAATTTCATGCCACTGAGATCGCAATCGCTGGACGACCGGGCCGGTCGCACGGTGATGCAATTCCTGCATGAACAATGCGGTTTCTTCGGTGATAATCTGGTTGGCTTTCTGAACTTCGCGACCGCGACTTTTACGATTCAAATCACACGTGGCTTCCAGGTCATCGATATTATAGAGGAAGATGTTGTCGTCAATATCCCCGACTGATGCGGAGATGTCTCTTGGGGCGCCCAGGTCGAGAAGAAAAACCGGCCTTTCACCAGTAGATTTACGGATCGCTCGGTATCGGTCTTCGGTAATGACAGGTTGAGTTGCGCCTGTTGTGCTGACGACAATGTCGGCCTTTTTAAGAACATCGTCGAGATGTTCCCAGGGAGAGACTTCTCCTCCCCAGTTCATCGCCAGCATTTCTGCCCGTTCAGTGCTACGGTTCACGACAATGATCTTGCGTGCCCCTTCTTCCTTCAGGTATCGCAGCGTTTCCTCGGCCATCTCTCCGGCACCAATCACCAATACCGTTTTGTCTTCGAATCGTTCGAAAATGCTTTTACCGAAGTCGCCCACCGCGACAGATGCGACAGAGACTCGTCCTTCAGACAGTTTGGTTTCTGAGCGAACTCGGCTTGAGACTTTGATGGCATGTTGAAAGAGAGTGTTTGTCAGAATGCCGCAAGCATTGTTCTCTTGTGCAATACGGTATGCATCCTTGACTTGATTGACGATTTGCGATTCCCCCAGCACCATGCTGTCTACTGAGGAAGCGACACGGAACAAATGGCGAACGGCATCCTCTCCTTGCTCGGAGAGAAGATTGTCCTGGAATTCTGAAACGGGGATATCGTGGAACTCGGAAAAGAAGTATGCAAGTTCTTCATACGATGGAGATCGATCTTCCTCGTGTGCAGCATACAGTTCCACACGGTTGCAGGTGGAAAGTACAACAATCTCCGAGTGTGGAAACGCTTGTTGAAGTTCCTGGTAAGCCTCTTGCAGGTGTTCCGGTGAGGAAAATGCGAGTTTTTCTCGGACGGCGACAGGCGATGTGTGGTAGTTACAAAAGACAACTTGCAAATTCATTCCGAGACCTCCTTGAGTAAGGGATCAGCGGACGTTGTTGTTTGAGTCGGGCCGTGTGAGGAAATATCCAGCTTAGAGCTGATGATCTGTAGCACAACGACACTGATGATTAGAAAGCTGAAAATCCAAATCGAAAGCGACGCCGTCTGTCGATCTTGGGAGCGGCTCGTTGTCAGCAGCCAGACAAAAAATCCGATCATTATCAACCAGGCGATGCCATACGTGACAATGACTGGATCGGTAAATGAGAGTGGAGAGTCTCCCTTTTGAGTTGAGAGACCAAGTCCGACACCGACGGCCATACCGAGGGTCAGTAGCGGTACAGAGATGACGACCGACCACCAGTTCAGTCGAGCGATTCTTCCGAGACTGGGTAACGAAAGCCCTTCTTTCATCGTCTGCTTTTGTCTCAAGCGGCGATGCTGAGTCAAATACATCATCCCCAGTACCAGAGCAACGAGCCCTCCTGCCATACCAAGGACCAGCAGTGATGCGTGAAGCATCGCCCAGCCATGCCTTGCCTCTTTGATGAGAATCTCTTGGGATACAAGCTGATTCGGCGCTTGTTGCAGAAAATAGGCAGAGCCAATCAGAGCTAACACAATCGGGATCAAAAAGAGCCCGATGGCCAGGTCTGAGTCAAACAGGGTCAAAAAAATGTAGAAAACAATCGCCAACCAGGCGAGAACGAGAAGCCAGTCGTGAGTCGAGCTCAGGAGGGGAGGAAGGCTTGTCTGTTGAGATCGATTGAACAGATAAATGGTATGGGCAATCAACCCTGCCAGAGCGAAGCCACGAAGGACCAGCTTATTAAACGATGACTTTCCTCGTAAACGAAGTGCTTCCATGACCCCGGAAACGAGATAGCTCGCGAGAAAACAGAATACGGTGACGTTAGCCATGAGTGTGCGCGATGAATAAATGAGGTTTTCTCAATTATACCCGCGCAAATGAAGCAAGCGAAAGTGAGTTGAAGTATTGTCTTGGAGGGAACCAGAGAGTTTGCCTGTTTTTTGGATTAAATGACGTAAAACAGGAGCGATCTTGCACTATCTGGCTTCTTCTTCGAGTCCGTACTCGTCAATTTTCTTATGCAAAGTATTTCTATTGATTCCCAGTTTTGTCGCAGTACGAGTTTGGACACCTTGCGAAGACTTGAGGACCTGAGAGATCAGCTCTTTTTCAACCATCGACACGACCGATTGATAGATATTATCCGTACTCTGACTAATTGCAGCATTGACGAACTCGGTGCATAGATCGTCGAGATCTCGTCCAGATTTGCGGCCGACGCGTATGGGAGACATTCCTCTGACATGCCCCGGTAATAGGTCGAGCGTCAATTTTTGATCGTTGGCTAAAACGACGGCACGCTCAACGTAGTTTTGGAGCTCGCGGACATTGCCGGGCCACGCATGCGACTTCAGATGAGATGTCACTTCGGGTGTGAGTTGAAGAGGAGTTTTATTGTTTTTCTTCGCGTAGATCGTCAGGAAATGCTCGACGAGTCGAATAATGTCATCTCCTCTCTCAGAGAGAGAAGGGAGCTAGATTGGGACAACATTCAATCGATAGTACAAGTCCTCACGAAAGCGACCTTCTTCGACTTCTGTTAACAGGTCGCGATTTGTAGCCGCCACAACTCGGCAATCGACTCGAATTGTTTTGGTGTCTCCGACTCTTTCAAACTCTTGCTGTTGCAAGACGCGTAATAGCTTGACTTGGAGCTTGAAGCTCACCGAGTTGATCTCATCCAGGAAGATTGTGCCGCCATGTGCTGCTTCAAATCTGCCGGTACGATTTTCATGTGCGCTTGTGAACGCCCCTTTGACATGTCCAAAGAGTTCGGACTCCAAAAGGTTTTCGCTGAGTGCGCCACAGTTGACACGAATGTACGGGCCAGTGGATCGGGGACTCAATGCATGAATCGCTTCCGCTATGAGTTCTTTTCCGGTGCCGGTCTCACCCGTGAGTAAGACGGTTGCCGAGGATTCTGCCACTTGCCGAGTCAATTGATAGACTTCGCGCATGGCGGGAGAATCGCCAATCATATCTTGAAACACGGGACTGTCATCGACAGTAACCATGATAGAATTCTCATTCTGTTCTGCGTGGTGGAAAACGAGTGCGGACAACAATTTTCTCACAAACCGAATAACGGAGGTGAGATCATTGTAAGACTGCAAATGTCAGGCCATCTAGGCAACATGCAACTATCTTAGGCGTATAAATCAAAAATGCATCAAAGATACGCGACAATATTAAAATATTGATGAGATGTTTATTGTTATTCACGAAATGTTGAAGCGGTCACATTCAATAAGTGCCTATAAATAGAGCATTAGTGCCTGTGTGTAGGCAGGGGAAAACGCAGGTATTTAAGTGGGAGAGGAAGAATTCGAGGCTCAGCTCGAAGATATCGGCG
>Ga0055584_100000263_pt1 | contig 49757 bp, 33 predicted proteins | sample OSDHelmetaG_FD_58716 | JGI IMG/M metagenome (GOLD analysis project Ga0055584, IMG submission 58716) | Pelagic marine sediment microbial communities from the LTER site Helgoland, North Sea, for post-phytoplankton bloom and carbon turnover... | ecosystem: Environmental > Aquatic > Marine >... | reverse complement strand
GCGCGGAGAAAGAGTTGATGGAACACGAGGAACAATTCCGCGTGGCCCGAGAAATCCAGCAGCATCTGTTTCCCAAGAAATCACCTTCGGTTCCCGGCTTCGACATCGCCGGAGCATCCTTCCCGGCCGAAGCGGCCGGAGGCGACTATTTCGACTACCTCGAGATGGCCGAGGATGGTTTCGGTCTGGTGGTCGGCGATGTGACCGGCCACGGGATCGGTCCCGCCTTGCTGATGGCCGAGACGCGGGCATATGTCCGTATCGTGGCGCTGAATCGATCTGACGTCGGCAAGGTGCTCACACGGGCGAATGTGGCGCTGAGCGATGACATCGGCGAAGAACGGTACGTGACCATGTTTTTGTGCCGCCTTCAGGCTCGGGCCAAGAAACTTTCCTACTCGAGCGCCGGACATCCACCCTCGCTCATTATTGGAGCGGATGGCGAAGTTCGCCAAAAACTGCGGCGTACCGGAGTGCCGTTGGGGATGAAATCAGATACCGAATACGAGGAAGTATCTGACGTGGAACTGCGCGCCGGAGACATACTCGTGCTCCTTACCGACGGCGCGGAAGAGGCGATCGACGTCGATGGCCAATTCCTCGGATTGGGCGGAATTGCCCGAATTGTGCAAGAAAACCGGGATCTTTCGGCTGAAGCGATCGTGCAAACCATCTACCGGGAAGTGGTCACGTTCAGTGAAGATCCCAAGGCTTTGGATGATGTCACGGCGATCATCGTGAAAGTTCTGGACTGATTCGGCTCCGCATCTCGGAGCCCAATAACCTCAAAAAGCCACTTGCGCGATTCCGGGGCTTAGGTATGGTCCGCGCCTGCTTCTGGAAAGCGAGCCCTTCCGACCCGCTCGTTGTTGAATCCCTTGTTAGTCTTAATCCCGAACTGATATCCCTGCCATGAAGGCTTCTAAAAAGAAGGCGACCCCCAAAAAGGCCGCCAAGAAAACCACCGTCAAGTCCGCCAAAAAAACCGCCACTACCGGTAAGCCTAAGGCTGCCGCAAAGAAGGCGGCAACGAAGAAGGTTGCAGTGAAGAAAAAGGCGGCTCCGGCATCCAAGAAGAAGGCAGTCACCACCCGCTCAGCGCCCAAGAAAAAGGCCGTTGTGAAGAAAAAGGCAGCGGTCAAGAAGCCGGCGGCAAAGAAGGCTGCCAAAAAGAAGACGGCTACCAAAAAAACGGTTTCCGCCGCCAAGATTTCCAAACGAGACACAGTCCCGTCGATTTTGCTGGAAGGTGACACCTCTCCCGCTCCTCGTCGCAGTGGGCCCGGTGCCCGGTACGAGTTGGGTCCGGATGCAGCACGATCCCACGTGGACGATCAGCTCGGTGAACTTCCCGATTCCTACGGCACGGGCCTGCTCATGGCCACCGCGCGGGATCCGCATTGGCTCTACGTTTTCTGGGATCTGACCGATGCCCAGCAGATGACGCACAACAAGGCGGCGCGGGACGGACATCTGACCTTGCGCCTCTTCGTGGCGAAGCAGGCCGGGCGGGTGGCCTCAGAAACTCCCATCCATCCGGAGTCTCGCAACTGGTTTGTCCCCGTACCTATTGCCGGTCAGAGATACACCGTTGAACTTGGCTACTTCGATGCCAAGAACGCGTGGAAATCGATTTCCGAATCGCGGGCCGTTGCCACTCCGCCGGATTCACTGGCCGAAGACACGAGCGCCAACTTCGGCACTTTGCCGGTGGAAGTTCCGTTTGAACAATTGATCGCCACCGTGCGCCAGGTGGTCTCCGAAAATGTTCCACTCATGGAAGCCTTGGAACAACTGCGTGCGGAAGGCCACGAATCGCTGCCTGCTCCGGATTTCTTCAAGCAGATTGCGCGCGGTGAGAAAGCACCGGCATTCGATCTGACTGCCACGCAGAAAGAAGCGTTGGCCGAAATCATCACCATGGACGAAGTGCGCCGTGTCTGGGTTGGATCTCACGAGATCACTGAACTGGTGCGCAAGCAATTGGTGAATGAACTCGCTTCACAGGCGGCCGCTGCAGTCGGTGGCGGGGATCGGGCGGTTTCCAGTGCCGGTGCTTCCAGCCTTTCCAGTCCGTTCGGCGCACCGGGTGAATCCGGCGAAAAGAGTTTCTGGTTCAACGTGAATGCCGAATTGATCATTTACGGTGCCACCGAACCGGACGCCACGGTCACCATCGGTGAACGGCGGATCAACCTGCGCAAGGACGGCACGTTCAGCTATCGCTTTGCCCTGCCGGACGGTCAATACGATCTCCCGATCCAAGCCACTTCGGCCGACGGTGATGATTCCAGGAACGCCGATCTGGCGTTCAGTCGCGATACTCAATACCGCGGAGACGTCGGCACCCATCCGCAGGATGAGCGGCTCAAAACGCCGCGGCCGGAGCACACCGCATAAGGTATGAGGCAGGCCCGGTTTGACGCATTGCGTCATTGATCAAGCAAAGTGGCGAACCGGGCGCAGCAATCGGTAATTGGTGTTTCGAGCGCCAACTCTGAACGCTGATGACGGATCACCGATCACTTCACGCTGCCGATCCGGTCCTTTTTGCTTCCGCGCACTCCTGATTTACTTTTGACTCGCACCCGTGAACGGCTACCTCTCCATCGTCCTCCATGCGCACCTGCCTTTTGTGCGGCATCCGGAGCATGACCGGTTTCTGGAAGAGAGCTGGCTGTTTGAGGCGATCACCGAATGCTATCTTCCGCTGATCAAGGAAATGGACGGGTGGATGGCGGACGGCATGCAGACGCGGCTGACGTTGACCATGTCGCCGACCCTCTGCGCGATGCTCACCGATCCGCTGCTGCAGGATCGTTACAACCGCTACCTGGACGGCATCATCAGTCTCGCCGAGAAAGAGATTCATCGCACCCATTGGGACCGGCCCTACCGCGAACTGGCGTGGCACTACCACTGGAAACTCTGCGGATTGCGCGAAACCTACTACGCGTACGGTCGCAATATCGCCGGGGCATTTCGAAAATTTCAGGAGCGCGGTCAGCTCGAAATCATCACCTGCTCCGCCACCCATGCTCTGCTTCCGTTGGCGGCGACCCCGCAGTCGGTGCGCGCACAGATCCTGACCGCGCGGGATCACTACCAGGAAACTTTTGGCTGCGATCCCCGTGGTATCTGGCTGCCGGAATGCGCCTACGTCGACGGCGTGGAAGAGACTTTGCAGGAGGCCAACATCCGCTGGTTCACCATGGATACCCATGGTCTGCTGCATGCGCGCCCGGTGCCGCGGTACGGAGTGTTCGCACCGGTCTTTACGCCGAATGGCATCGCTGCTTTTGCCCGCGACCTTGATTCCGCCAAACAGGTCTGGAGTCGAGATCAGGGTTATCCGGGTGATCCCCGCTATCGCGATTTCTATCGCGACGTGGGCTTCGATCTCGACTTGGACTACGTCCGCCCACATCTGCCCTCCCCGGACGTGCGGGGCATGACCGGGATCAAGTATCACCGCATTACCGGCCCCACGAGCCGGAAGGAACTCTACGATCCCACGGCTGCCCGACAGGCTGCCGATGAGCATGCGAATCACTTTCTCCAGGCGCGCCGCGACCAGATCCGCAAACTGGGCGGATTGATGGACCGTCCGCCGATTGTCCTCTCGCCCTACGATGCCGAACTGTTCGGCCACTGGTGGTATGAAGGCCCGGATTTTCTGAATCTCCTGCTGCGCAAACTGCATTTTGATCAGGACGAGATCGAGCTGATTACGCCGGGAGATTATCTTGAAAAGCAACCCACCAACCAGGTCGTGACGCCGAGTTCTTCCAGCTGGGGTGAGGAGGGCTATTTCAAGCTTTGGCTGAACGAGACCAACGAGTGGATCTATGTGCATCTGGGTGTGGCCGAGGAACGCATGTCTCGCCTCGCAAAAGAGCATCCCCATCCCGGCGATCTCGAACGTCGTGCGTTGAATCAGGCTGCCCGCGAACTCTTGCTGGCCCAAGCCAGCGATTGGCCCTTCATCATGCGCACCGGCACCAGTCCGGAATACGCCAAGCGCCGCGTGAAAGAACACCTCCTGCGTTTCATTGCTCTGCACGAAATGCTGACCACCACCCGTATCGACGAGCGCTGGCTCGCCGACATCGAGTGGAAGGACAATCTCTTTCCCAACGTCGACTACCGAAACTGGGCCTGACTCACGAACCGCCGGGCGTCCCGTTCGCTGATTGTCATACGCCCAGTTTGGGGGTATTCCCGATCACTACGTGCAAGCACGTATGGCTGCGCCTCGATCGTGCGACCAGTGTGTGTGACAATCTCAAATTGAAAGGCCCCGGCGATGCGACTCAATCATTCAGGCAGGAAACCCCGCGGATTCACCTTGATCGAACTGTTGGTGGTGATCGCGATCATCGCCGTGCTCGCCGGACTCCTGCTGCCCACCTTCGGCGGAGCGTTGGGACGCGGCAAGGAAACCAAGTGCATGAGCAACCTGCGCCAGATCGGTGTGATGACGATGCTGTATGCCGACGAGAACTCCGATCGGTTTCCCGTCAGCGGCGTCACCGAGTTGTGTCCGGTCAAGAACATCATGCGTCGCAAACCGACTCTGTTCACTTTGGGAGGCAAGAATCCCAAACCGGGACACGCCACCATCAACTTTCTGCAGGCCACCAATCGTCCGTTGCACCAATACCAGGGCAACGAGAAAGTGTTCCACTGCCCCTCGGACAAAGGACACAAGGCGCGGCCTCACGGGATAGATTGCCCACCGTATCACGAAACTTCCAAACCTTCGCTCTGGGACTACGCCGGTTCCAGCTACATGTACAATTCCGCTCTCTACGCTCCGGTGGACAACAACCGCGTGCCACCGCTGCCACCGGTGGTGAAGACGCCGCCGCGTCCCGGTCTCCCGCGAATTACCACGGATGAAGTGGAGTACCCAGATCGCTTCATCCTCGCCCACGAACCACCCGCCCGACCGGTGGGACGCGTCATTGCACCCTTCACGGTGGAACCGTGGTGGTGCCAATGGCATCGCAATCGTGGCCGCGTTGATTTCCGGGATCCGACCATCGCGCCGGACCTGTTTTTCTCCAACACCCTGTTCGTGGACGGGCGTGTAGAGATGAACAACTTCTCCAAGTCTGTGAAGACGGACCCTTACTATCCATACGAAGAAACCTTGAAATGGATCTGGTATCAGCCTCGTAATTGACCCCACGAGTCAGTGGAACAGGAACCTCCCAATATTTCCGGTGAACTGGTGCGACGCACCGGCCTGTTGTTTTTGCCGAACATTGGCACGAACCTGCGCGATTTTTTTGAGAGCCTCGAACTGCCGGAAGAGGATTGGGAGTCGACTTGTGCGGAGCATGTCGCCCTCTGTTGCGCGTCCTGTGGCAAAGTGGTGGAAGGCACCGGGCTGGCGGTCTGGTTGCTTGCCATCGGTGCGGGAGAGAGCCGACCTCCCGGAGGATTGGATTTCGTAAGGCTGCGAAGCGGTTGCTGCGCCAGCGCCAGTTGCAACGGGCGCTTTTACAACGTGGTTTTCAAACCGCATCCCAGCATTGATTGGCATGGCGTGTCCACCAGTGTGCTGGAAGGCAAGGAGGAAGAGACCGCACCGACCATGGTCAACCTTGCCGGTGAGGCTGCGAAGGAATCCGTCGCCAAACAGGTCACCAAGAAGTCCGTAATATTGCTTGGCGTATTGCTCGCCCTCTGGCTTTTCAAACACTGGTATACTGGCGGCGAGATCCCGCTCATCCAACCCGCCAAGAATTACACCGGCGAGTTTCCTGGCGATTCTGCCCTGCCATCCGAACCGGACAATTAGCCTTTCGCTTGGCTCAACGCCAACCTGAAGCAGCGAGCGTGAGCGAGTAGGGTTCCCTATTGGGTTAGCTCTCGATTCCCCAATCAACATGCGCCACGATCTTGGTCGGCATGGGACTCACCAAACGCTTCATCACGGAAATGTTCGGATCCAACGGCGATCATGAGAACAAATCCCGCGTGCGGATGGTTGCGAAGTTCCTGCGCTGGGGAGCCATCGCGATCTCGATGCTGTTTGTGATTGGCTACATGGGATATGAGGTGGGGATGACCACGGGACTGATCGAGGTTCGTGAAAACGATCCCGTCACAGCCAGCACTTCGGCCCAACCCACCATTGACGAACTCCTGACCAAGCACGGCGCAAAAATCGACCACGCGATCGCGAACGGGTCCCTCGACCGCGTGCTCAACGAACGCGGAGTACCGGTGGAGATGCACGACACGATCAAGGAGCAGATCCGCAAACGGAACGCTCCGCTCTCGCAAAAATCGGGCCAATAGAACGGCTCCGCGAAAAGAAATCGCCCCGGTCAAAATTTGTCTGAACTTTTTGACCGCGGGCAACGACTCTTCTGGTGAAGATGCAACGCACGCGGGAACAGATAGAGGACGAGACCCTGACCATCCGGGCGATGAAGGGCAGTGCCGAGGCCCTCGATCAACTGCTGTCCCGCTGGCAGAAGCGCCTTTGGAATTATCTGTTCGGCCAATGCCGGAACGAGCAGGTCGCTTGGGATCTCCTGCAGGAAACCTGCCTCTCCATCGCCTCGGGGATTCAGAAACTAAAAGAACCCAACTCATTTCCACAGTGGACCTTCCGACTTGCCCATCGTCGTTACGTCGACTGGGTCCGCAAGGACGCCCGCGCCTCGGAAACCAAAGCACAGGTCGCCGAACAGGCGAAAGTAGACGCGACCGGTTCGAAGGACGGACTGGCCCAACTCCGCGCTGCGATCGAGCAACTTGAACCCCGTGATCGCGCCGTGATCACGCTGACCTACGTGGAGGGATTCTCCTACGAAGAGATTGCGGCGTCATTGGAGCTGCCGGTCGGCACCGTGAAGTCCCGCATCCATCAGGCCAAGCAACGCATCCGCGAGATCATCGGAAAGAAACAACCTTGAATCGGAAAATGAAATCAACCGCAAGGAGCGCAGAGACACGTGGGAGGCGGCGGACCGTGCCGACCGATCCATCTGGCTTTCCGTTCTTTGTGATCTCTGCGCACTTTGCGGTTGATTGAAGAACACCAATAGGATCAACAGCCATGGAAGATTTTGACGAACAACTCAAACAAGCCCTCCGCCGCCGTGAAGATTTGTCGGAGGAAAAACTGCAAACCATCAGAAAAGATTCACGCGCCATGTTCGAAAAAGAAAAACTCACCAACCAACGCTGGTCCATCAGCCTCATGATCCTCGGCTTCGTGCTGATCTGTGTCTGGGGTTACCTGTTTTACCAGTCCGAAAGCACCAAGTTCCAGATCCTTTGGGCCGTCTTCCTCGTCGGTGAAGGACTCGGCATCGCCATCGTCGCGGCCATTCACCTCCTCATCCACAACGACCTGACCACCCGCGAAGAACTCCGCGAGATCGAACTCCAACTAGCCGAAATGCGCGAGGATCTGAAAGCGCAGGCGTAGGAGCCCGTCGCCCCGTGATCAATCGTCCAGGTCAGGGAGGGTGTTGATGATCAGGTCAAGCTTGTCTTGGGTGACGAGATTTTGCTTCAGCTCGTCGGAGAGGGCGGCGCGGACGCGACGGTGGAGGTCGGTACGGGTCTGGGGGCGGCTTTCGACGAGATGGCTATGGGCGTGGAAGTAGCTGTTGAGTTCGTGGCTCTTGGATTTATGCCAACCGCGGACAAGGCGATTGTTCAGGCCGTCGATGATGTCTGCGGCGCGGCCGTCCACGGATTCGGCCAGTTTCACGATGTCGTTCATGAAGTGGTCGGTGATCACTCTGGAATCGTAAAGAACCTGCCGGGTGACGGGTTTGCCGCGACCAATGCGCCAAGTGCGGCAGGCGGATTCGATGGCCTTGGCGGATGCCCGCGCGCGGTTGATCGCTTCTTCACTGCCGGGAAACAGTTTTTCGCGATCGGATTCCGGCATCTGTTTCAACTGCCACCACGAGGTGACCTGCTTGCGCAGCATCTTGTAGAGGACCGGCACGTCGTCGATCACGTGCCAGAGATGGAGACTGACGGAGGATTCGTCCCAGGGATCAAAGTAGGTGATGCGCAGCTTGCGTCCGTATTCGGCGTGCGTATCGCCGGTCGGTCGCGGCGGAGGCATGAACTGCACGGGTGAGGCCGGGATGGGACGGGCGGGTGTGGTCGTCGTGTTGCGGACGTGGTCGAGGTCGAAGACCTGATGGCCGGTGCTGGTCTCGTTCAGGCGCGTGACCCATTTGCCGACTTCATCGAGTTGGGCGGTAAAGTAGAACACCTGCCGACCTTCGCGAGCGATGGTGATGATGGTGTCGATGATGGCGGCGGCGCGTTCATCGTCACTGGTGCCGAGGACTTCGTCCAACAGCAGGGGAAGTTTGATCGTTTCGTTGAGCTCGATGAAGGCGAGGCGGACGGCGATGAGCAATTGCATCCGTTCACCGACGGACAGATTCTCGACGGGATCTGCGCTGGTTTCGGAACGTCGGGCAATGAACTTGGGCGGGTTGCTACGATCGTCCATGTCCAACTGCAGGCGGTTGTTGGTGAACTTGCGAAACAACTCACGAGCCCGATTGAAAACGGCGGGCCGGGTGCCTTGGGACGATTGGATGCGGACCCATTCTGAGAGATGCGTGCCGGCGGCGCGTTCGAAGTGGGATCCTTGGATCTCGCGCAGTTCCTGAAGTTTTCTCTCCCGTTGGTTCAAGGCTTCGGTCAATTCGTGACCTGACTTGGCGTTGTCGATACGGAGCTGGATCGAAGTGATTTCATCGCGTAATTCCTCCCAGCTGTTCGCGAGACTGCGGGCTTCTTCAATCTCGGATTCGACGTCCATGTCGTCGCTCGCCGGAATGTCGGCAATATCGCAGCGCCGTTGATTGAGAATGGCTTCAGATTTCTGCAGATCCGCGGCGGCGTTTAGAAAATCTTTCTTCTGAGCGAGCCAGCCATCTATCAGCCGCTCGGTCTCGGCGTTCACGCCGAAGCGCAAATGGATCCTGTCCAGATCGGCTGTCGCATCGGCGGCCTGCTTCTCCACGCGCGTCAGTTCCCGCTGCGCTTCGGCCTCGTCACGAGCGGCTTCGCGCTGCTTGCCGAGCAAGGTGTCGAGTTCGTTGATGGAACGGCTGGCGGCTTCACTTGAAGCGACGTGATCGACGCCGACCTCGGAAAGATTCGCATTCATCTGCGTGAGCAGCTCCGTCCGTTGCTGCTGAAGATCGACAACCGCCTGTTCATGTCCGGCGACGGCGGTGCACTTTTGTTGCCACTGGGTGAGGTTGTCGATGAAGCGGGGAAGCCAGTCATCGGACATCTCGATCTCGGGGCCGAGCTTGCCACTCAATTCGCGCCGACGTTTGTCAATCTCATCACCCGACTGCTGGAGTTGATCGGACTTGGCCTGAAGTTGGGTGAGGTCGCGGAGGCGTTCATCTTCCGCTCGTCGTTTCAAAGCCAGATCGGTCAAATCACGCAGACGATTGCCAACGGAGGCGGTGGTCCATTCTGACAACTCACCGAGGCTGGAACGATTGTAATCGGCTTCGTGAACCTTGCGGGCGCCGGCGGGCGGGCGGGCGTCAATGGGTTGGCGCTGTTGCCTGTCCCAGAAAGCAATTCCGGCGGCAGCGAGCAGGCCGATATACCAGGCCGGATGATGGGTCAGTCCCAGGAAAATGCTGAGGATGACGATCGCCGCAAGACTCAGGATGAGCGGCAAGAGTCGCTGTGTGGTGTTCGCCTCCGAATCCTCCGGAGAGGCAAGCCATTCGCGAAGGGATCGGATCCCGTCGTGCAACTGCTCATAGGTTTGCGCCGGAATATCGCCTGTCGGTTCCTTGAGCGTGCTTAGGCGTTCATCATGCACGCGCCGCTCGGCCATGAAACCGATGACCTGCCGGGCGAAGTCGCTGACTTCAGGAAACTGCACCGAGGAAAGCCGGTCGAGCTGGTCTTCGTTCAGGTCTGCGCCCAGACGTTTGCGGAGTTCCCTGGCTTCGCCGTTGGCCTGCGATGCCTCCCGTTGCTCCTGTTCGACGGAGGTTTCCAGTCGCTGGAGTTTGGGCAGTTGTGATTTGAGCTGATTGCAGGCCTGATCCGCCGCTCCACCATCGGCGGGTCCGGTCTCGGTTCGGATTGCCTGTGCCTCGGTGATGTCGCGTTCGGCTTTGCGGCGGGCTTCATCGGCTTGCGCGCGCAGCTTGTGAAGGCGATCAAGTTCATCGCGCTCGTTGCCCAACAGACTGCCGATCTCTTTGGCAAAACCGGCGAGTCGGGCCTCCGCTTCGGCAAACTCCTGCTGTGCCGTCTGGAAGTCGCGGACGCGTTCCAATTGCGGCAGTTTCTCGTGAGCCAGTTTGGCCGCTTCAGCCTTCTTGATGAGCGTGATTCGCTGGCTCTCCTCATTTTGGATCGCTCGCTGTTTTTCGGACGCCGTCCGCCAATTGGAGTCGGCTTCCTTGGCGGCCGATGCAGCATTGCGCGCGCCGGAAGCCTTGTTGAACGCCGCACTTTTCACTGCGGCTTCGAGATCAAAACCACCGAGTGAGGCGTCGGCAATCTCCTTGGCAAATTGCTGGTCCTCGCCGGCGACAAGTTCCTCCAACGCGAGGCGATAGCGGTGACGTATCTCGGGTGGACCCAGTTCCGGGCTGGATTCGACGGTGCCGTTCAGTCGCCATTCGCGATGCCCGGGCTCCACCAGAATTTTCCACAGCCGCTCATCTTCGCGAATGAGACCCGAAACGCTCGGTCGCTCCAGCTCTGTCTTGCCGGGCCAAAGCAGCTCGTGAATGACGCGGGCAGTGGTGGATTTGCCGGAGCCGTTGCGGCCGTGAATGATGTTGATGCAGTCCGACAGATCCTCGATTTTGAATCCGTCACCATGGCGGATGCCCAATGCCTGGTGCACTGACAGTTCTTCGAAATGGAGGTTACGCTCAGGCATCGTTTTGTTTGAGCAATTGAATGAGCAGTTCGCGCCCGGTCTGGCGGAGGTGATCCACGACGTCATCCTGACCGATCTTGGAGCCGGACAGACTCAGGAAATCAGACTTGCCGCGGACCTTCTCCAGTTCGAGTCGGGTTTCTTCAATGAGTTCCCCGACGGCCTCCGAGCGTTTTTCCTTCTCGAGTTCAAGAAGCAGCGTGGAAACCGTGCCCAGAATCGAACTCTGACCCGCATGTTCGTGCAGATCGATTTCCGGCAGCAGTTCCGAATGGGCGCGGTCAACTGTCACCGTCACCGTGCCGAAGGTCATCCGCAGATCGTTTTCAATCTCTTGCAACGAGCCTGACACGGAACCGGCCAAGGGTGAATTGCCGACGATGCGCAGGCGCATGACGATCTGTTCCAAAGCCGTGCCGGCGCGACCGACAATTTGTTCGGCGCGAGCGGTGAGGGCATCCTTGATTTCACCCCGCAAATCGTCTTCGACGAGCACGCCGGTCACATCCACGTCGAGCGGTTCGTACCAGACGGTCGAGAGCGGAATTTGCGAGGGTGTTTCGATGCGGCCGTCTTGCACGTCGGCAATCCATGGACCGTGATTGCCGGTTTCTCCGAAGTCCAAAGCCTGCGGTGACCCGGGGTAAAGAATCCAGGAGTTGCCGTCTGTGAGCTGGGGCCTATGAACGTGTCCCAACAGCCATGCGGCCGGTCCGGCAGATTCGAGCTGTCTTTGATCCAATGGGGCGTAGTGACTGTCAGGGGCATTGAGATCGCCATGCACGAGCCCCAAAGTGGGCACGCTGGGATCCGTCACATGTTCGTAGTCGTCCAAAGGCGAGCGACCCATGTGGCGTGATTTGAAGGACCAGCCGTCGATGTGAAGCACTGGTCCCGACTCATTCTCCAAGGTGATCCGTTCCCAGTTTTCGTTTCTGCCCAGCAGGGCGAACTCGCCGTCGAGTTCGTTGGCCAGTTTGCCCAATACCTCAAAGTCGTGATTCCCGGCCACCGCGATACTTTGGATGCCGTGTTCAGTGAGTTGGCGAACCCCGGCTTCCAGCGGCCCGATTGCCTCCCAAAACTTGTTCTGCGCATCGGCGACGTCGCCACTGAGGATTACGGCATCGACCTTTTCCTCAATCGCGAGCTGCACGATCCGTTCCCACGCGGATGCCGCGCGCAAGAGATCCGCCGGGACGCCATCCGGCACCCGCGACGAAGACCTGCCAATGTGCAGATCCCCGGTCAGGAGGAGGCGGTAGTCCGGTTTTTGGACGGAATCACTCATGGTCAACGTCGGTCCGCTGCGATCGACTCCTAGGCAGCGGGGGCGCAAGGCTTCCAGCGCGCAATGGGCCTGTCAACGGTGGATGCATTTGGACGCATCAGCCGGGGGTTTGGTTACCCCGAATGACAAACACTGTCCAAACCCTGACTGCCGGCTCGAACCGCGGGCGGGTTTGTGTTCCGATGTCGTTCGCACCAGATGTCCCGTTCTGAATCCGACAAAACCGATCCGTCCCAACCTTTGGTTGATTTCCTTGAAACCCTGCAATCGAGTTTGGCTGCCGGAACATTCCTTCGCCTGGCCTTCGGGAAATATCGCGGTGACGAACCGGATCTCCAACGGGTGAGCGCGCGGCGCGTCTCGCTGAAGGGCAAGGAACACCTGTCGCTCACGTTTCAATTTCAGGCAAAGGACGTGACTCGGAATGTACCGCTTGAGGACAGCGCGGATGAAATCAGCATTCTGCTGAACCGCGGTTTCAAGTCGGCGCATCTCTTCACAACCACGCGAGATCTGCAGTTGGAATTCAATCGTCGCGGCAAAGCGAGATTGAGCAAGAGTCGCCCAACGCAAACGGCGGAGCAGCGGCAAGACCATGATCGCACGAAGCAAAGGCTCGTGGATCCTACAGCACCTTGGTTGCGTGAACTCGGCGTCACCGACGCGACTGGCAAGGTGCTGCCGTCCATGTCGGACAAGTGGCGGCAGATCAACAAGTTCGTGGAGATTCTCGAATCATCCCTCAGTGACTCGCCGCTCGAAGGCAAAGATCGATTGCAGGTGGTGGATTTTGGTTCGGGGAAAGGTTACCTGACCTTTGCAATGCACGGGCATCTGCGCGGGGCACGAACCTTGGGGGTCGAGTTGCGTCAGGCTCTCGCGGCAAAATGCAATGACGCAGCTAACAAGGGCGGATGCGAAGGACTGCAATTCAGCGCCGGCGACATCGGTCAATGCGAACTGGAGCACATCGATATCATGGTGGCACTGCACGCCTGTGACACGGCAACGGATCTGGCGATCCACCAAGGCATTCGCAAAGGCGCAAGTTTGATTTTGTGTGCACCGTGTTGCCACAAAGAGATCCGCCCGCAGATCCGGATTCCCGACGAGCTATCGCCCATCCTGCGACATGGAATTCATTTGGGAGCCCAGGCGGACATGCTGACGGACACGATGCGCGCCTTGCTGTTGGAGGCTTCCGGATACTCGGTGAAGGTGTTCGAGTTCATTTCGCTGGAACACACCAGCAAGAACAAGATGATAACGGCGGTGAAAGACGGAAAGAATTCACGAGCCACCGAGGCCCGGGCGGAATACCAGCGGCTGAAGGCGTTCTATGGTGTAAAGAGTCAGCGGTTGGAAGAGTTGTTGAACGATTGACGCCGCGAAGGATGTGAGGTTTGTCCGTTTGTCCGATTCCTGTAGGGTGCGGACCATGAAGATGATCGGACTGTTGGGAGCCTTGGTGTTCGGGCTGACACCCTTTGCTGAAGCCGCGCCAAATCCAACAAATCTGAAAACCGACAAGCTCGTTGCCTGGTGTATCGTGCCCTTCGATGCCAAGAAGCGGGGACCGGCGGAGCGCGCGATCATGTTGAAGGAACTGGGCTTGATGCGTTGCGCGTATGATTGGCGGAAGCAGCACATTCCGGAGTTCGAGGAGGAGATCCGACAGTATCAGAAGCATGATATTGAGTTTTTCGCGTTCTGGGGAGGACATGAAGAGGCGTTCAAGCTGTTCGAGAAGTATCGGATTCACCCACAGGTCTGGCGTACGTTACCGAACCCCAAGCAAGGGACACAACCGGAGCGGATCAAGGCGGCGGCCGATGCCATGGCAGGCCTCGCCATGCGCACGGCAGAGTTGAAATGCAAACTCGGCCTCTACAACCACGGAGGTTGGGGCGGTGAACCGGCCAATCTCGTGGCCGTCTGCGAGGAGCTTCACAGACGAGGACACGCGCATGTGGGTATCGTTTACAATTGGCATCATGGCCACGGCCATATCACCAACTGGAAAAAGGGACTGGCGGCAATGAAGCCCCACCTTCTCTGCCTGAATCTCAATGGCATGAACGACGGTGCCAATCCGAAGATTCTTGCCCTCGGCAAAGGCCAGCACGAACAGGCGATGCTCAAGGTGGTGATCGAGAGCGGTTACCAGGGTCCGATTGGAATCCTCGATCACCAAAATCACCTCGATGCCCGGGAGTCCTTGCAGGCAAACATCGTTGGCCTGAACGGATTGAAGAAACGACTCCGATGAACAGTTGTTCATCTGCCCCGGCTTTTTTCCTATCGCGGGCGGTTGAATCCGATATTTTGTCCCTCCCCAACAGCATGAAAAACACCAGACGTGACTTCCTGAAATCGGCGGCGTATGTGACCGCCGGATTTGCCGGACTCGCAATATTTGCCAACCAAGGTTGGGCCGGACGCATTGACGGCTACGGCACGCCACAGAAAGATCCGGAAGGAATATTGGACCTGCCCCGTGGTTTCAAATACCACGTCATTTCCAAGTCCGGCCGGCAGATGACCGATGGTTTTGTGGTCCCACGCGCGACGGACGGCATGGGCGCATTCAAGGGCGACAAGGGGCGCACCATCCTGGTTCGCAATCACGAGGTGAAACCCGATGTCAGTCGCCAGGAAGGGCCGTTTGGAGATCAGAACCGACTCCTTGGCCGGCTGGATCCCGGGTATCTGTATGATGCCGGTTCCAAACCAGGCCGACCGACCCTGGGCGGGTGCACAACTTTGATTTACGACCACGGGACCGGCCGTGTTGACCGGGAGTATCTGAGCCTTGCCGGAACGCTGCGGAATTGTGCGGGTGGACCAACTCCGTGGGGGACCTGGCTCTCTTGCGAAGAGACCGTCGATATCGCCGGCAAGAGCCTCGCCCGTGATCATGGGTATGTTTTCGAAGTGCCGGCTTCGGAGAAGGTCGGCCTCACGCGCCCGCAGCCGCTGAAAGCCTTGGGACGATTCAATCATGAAGCGGTCGCCGTGGATCCCAAGACCGGTTTTGTCTATCTGACCGAAGACCGGCCGGATGGTCTGATCTATCGATTCATTCCCCGTCGCCTGGGCAGGCTGGCTGAAGGCGGCAAATTGCAGGCCTTGGCAATTGCGGCGCGGGCAAAGTTTGATACGCGCAATTGGGAAACACGCATGGTCCCGGCGGGCGTTCCCATCGGAGTGAAATGGATCGACGTTGATCCGGTCGACACCAAGAAGGACGATCTAAGGAAACGTGGAACCGACGACGGGGCAGCGATCTTTGCGCGCGGTGAAGGCATCTGGTACGGCGGTGGATCCATCTATTGGGCCTGCACCAACGGCGGCAAAGCGCAGAAAGGGCAGATCTGGAAATACACGCCCAGCCCCGATGAGGGCCGAACGAGCGAAATACGCAAACAGGGTCAGCTGGAGCTGTTCATCGAACCGAACGACGCCACGTTGGTCGACAATTGCGACAACGTCACCATCTCCCCGCGGTCGGGAGATCTGTTCGTGTGCGAAGACAACGATGATCGTCGCGATACCAACAACATTGTCGGCGTCACGCCGGACGGCGAAGCCTTTGTCTTTGCGCACAATGCGTTCAACAATTCCGAATTTGCAGGCGCCTGCTTTTCGCCGGACGGTTCCACTCTCTTCGTCAATATCTACGACCCCGGCCTGACGCTCGCCATCACCGGCGGGTTCCGCAGTGCCTGACCGGTCGCACCATTCATGAAACCACAATCAGTCTATCAGCTCTCCGTCGTGATCGTGCCCGAAGCGGAAGATGCCGTGAGCGAAATGTTGTCCGCCATCTTTGACCGGCAATGCGCCGGTTACGTCGATCTCATCAAGCGGCTTGCGATCATCTCCGTCTACATCGAGAAATCGCGAAAGCCGACGAAGAAGCAACTCGCGGCTGTGCGTGACGGTCTCGCCAACGTTACCGCCTGCGGATTGGATATCGGCGCCGGCGAAGTGCACGTGAAGTTGCTGAAGGGTGCCGATTGGATGGAGTCCTGGAAGCGGCATTTCGTACCCATCGACATCGGTGGCAAGATTCTCGTGAAGCCCGGTTGGGAAAAGAAGAAGGCGAAGAAAGGGCAGCACGAAATCATTCTGGATCCGGGCATCAGCTTCGGGACCGGACATCATCCGACCACGCTCTTTTGCATGAAGCAGATCGTGGAACAACGGCAGGATGGCGAGAAACAATCGGTCATCGATATCGGCTGCGGTTCCGGTATCCTGGGCATCGCCGCCGCGAAGATCGGCTACCGCAACATCGTCTGTTTCGATTTCAACGCGGACTCCGTCCGTTCGGCTCGGGAGAATTGCGCCCTGAACAAGGTCGCCGAACAGGTGAAACCCACGCGCAAAGATCTCACCAAGATGCCCGTCGATACCGCGCGCAAGTACGACATCGTCTGCGCAAACCTGATCTACGATCTCCTCATCGCCGAACGCGAACGCATCACCAACCGCCTGAAGCCCGACGGCCTGCTGGTGCTTGCGGGAATCCTTGAAACCCAGTTCCCAAAAGTGAATCGTGCGTTCCGCGAAATCGGTTTCAAGCTCGTAAAGAGCGAAGTGGGTGGCGAGTGGAAGTCAGGTGCGTTTCGCCGGAAGTGAGTGGCTGGCGATGCCGTTTTGAACAATTATGGAAACGCCAGAGAACGGTTGTTTACGGATCAAAATGTACTGATTGTAGATGGTGGAATTGGTAACTCTTCAGAACGGCGCGGAACCAAGAGTTGGCTTCGTAGACCGTTGTGGCGGCAAGCCTGAGCTAGTGGATTCCCGGCAGCAGACGGACGGCTCGTGCTGGGTAAGGGTCTGTCACACGGAGGGCGATCAAAAATTCTTCTCAAGGAATGGGATCGGGATACGGAATAGTTCCTGCCTACTCCGGTCGCGCCACGGCTCGATAGAATCCTCGGGGTTCTCCAGTCTGATGAGGAATCGTCAGACTTCCACCCGTTCCTTTCACGCTGCTGCGATAGATCGGCCAATTCTGCAGATCCGTGGATCTTAGGAGGTCGAAGATCATCCCACGTTGGCTGGAGATACTCAGATGATCTCCGGTCGTAACAACCGTTCTTTGCCGCAGCGTCGGCACGAAGGTTGGATCGTAAACCTGTGCGATGAGGCGAAAGCGGACGGGGAGGCGGGAGCCGGTCTGGTGCACGCGCAGTGTCGCTCCGGCCGGACCGATTGAGGTTGGGTGGAAGCGGACGATGATCGTGCGTGTGGCACCAGGCGTCAGATCAATCTGTCCCGTGTCCGCGTGCAGTGAAAAGGCTCCGGACTTCGGTCCCTCGATGGTGACGCCGGCGATGGGGATGGTGTTGCCGGTGACATTGCTCACCCGGGCGGCCAACGTGATCAGGTCGGAGGAATTGAGGTTGAACGGGCGGGCTCCGAAATTCAAAGCGCCGCCGAGCGCGGTGAGTTCCGGGGAATGAATGGGCCGGATGGTCACGCCACTGATGAGGAGCAGATTCCCCACATCCACTGTCCCGGGGGAGATGCCGTCACCAATCATTTCATTGGCGATCAGATCGTCGAAGCCGTCGCCGTTCAGATCGCCCGCCGCGGCGCTGTAGCAAAGCGTGTCGGACCGGTTGCCGCCACTGGTACCGTTGGCGGCGTCAATTTGTGTGATGCGGAGTTCTGTGGGCAACGGGAGCCCTTCCGATGTATTGGTCGAAGCCTTCAGATCTACGATATCAGGCCAGCCGCCGCCTTGCCCAAAGAGGATGTGCACCGATCCCGCGTCGGGCCGGCCTTGGGGCGAGTCATGAGGATTGCCAATGGCCAAGTCATCGATGCCATCGTTGTCAAAATCTCCGCCCGCCACCGTGTCCGCACCAATAGCTCCCTGTGAGGGTCCGTGTATGATGGTGAGGGAAAGGTTGGTCGGCGGGGTGGCGATATTGAAATTCAGGCCCCGCAGTGACGCCGCATTCCAGACGACATAACCCAGCCCCGAGAGAACGCCGTTGGGTCCCTGCCCGGTGAGGTCACTCACGAACAGATCGGGAAATCCATCCGCACTGAAATCGGCGGAGGCCAACATCTCCTCACCGAAGGTCGAGTTGGTGCTGCTGCCATCGATCCGCGTGAAATCGCCGTAGGGCGGTTGATCGACACGGAAGGTGTAACCCGTCGGCCACGGGCCTTCGGGAAAGTTTTCATCCCAGGCAATGAACATGGCGCCAGCGCCAAGACCTCCGGCTCCCATGCCCGTGCCGTTGGGTGCGGTCGAGAGACGCAGCCCGGCACCGGCGCGATTCAAGGCCGCGCAGGCCAATACTTCGCCGCGGCCGTTCCCATCGAGATCACCGATGGTGCAAGTGGCGCCGAAGTGACTGTTCGTGAGCCCGGCGGGCGGCAACACCTTGGCCGTCTGGAATTTCAATGCGTCGGCATAGTTTGCCGTGCCGAATTCGGCCAGATCGACCGTGCCGCTCAAGCCCGTCCAATGGCTGCCTCCGCGCAGAACGTAGATGGCACCCGAATTGTCGGTCAGGGCGGCCGTGGATTCCTCATGCTCATCCGCGCCTACCACAACATCGACGACGCCATCACCATCCACGTCACCCGTCCGCAACCAGATGCCGAACCGATCATATGCACTTTCGCCAACGATCGTGACCACCGGGACACCAGCTGGAGGATTGCGCAGGTCGAAGTAGGTGAGGGAAGCCGCGGCACTGCTGAGATTGGTAGTTCCAAGAATGATCGAAACCGCTCCTGCTCCATCGCGTCCGGGGGCGGGCGTAAAGTTTTGGCGACCAACCATCAGATCCCCGAGGCCGTCCGCATTGATGTCATCCATCCAGATCTCCGAACCGGTGATCTCCCGGTTGGCATCGCCGATGATCTTGAGCATTGAATTCGTGAAACCAAAGGTGTTGATGTTCGTTCCGAAGTGACCGTTGAGAAACATCAGCGTGACCATGCCCGCATCAATTCGCCCCAGCGGATCGGCGACCAGTTGTGAAAACGCCACGTCCTTGAAGCCATCGCCGTTGCAGTCGAAACCGCCACACACCGGTACGCCGTATTGTCCGCTACCGGCGGAACCATAGATACGCGTGATCCCGGTTTCCGCACCCGCCGGCGAGGCGAGATCTACGTGAAGCGCCGGTGGTCCGGACAGAAGATCGATCCCCAGCAACACCCCGGCAGACGCCACCAACAGTCTGGACATGGCGACAGCTTGTGCCGCGCATACGTATGGCGTCCAACAGAAACGTACTATTCCAAATCTCGCGTCAGCATCCTGTAGTGCGGTGACACAACACCACTTTTCACGTGGAGTGGAGTTGAGGGGAGCAGTTCGAGGTTTGCTGTTGTTGTGTAGGCACGTACTGCAGGCCGTCGGTTTCTTGTTCCGGCGAGATTACCAAGGTTTGGATCCGACTTCTGTATCCAAAGCGGCGTCATGCCGCCGCGCTACAGGACGCTGGCGCGCATGCATGTTGCTCTTCGTCGCGTTCATTCAGAAAGCATGCAGGCGCTCAGCAACAGCGCGGAGGAAATCGATTTGGTTGGCGGTGGGGTGTTCGATGGTCGCAATTGCCTGGGTGAGACTGTCGACCAGGCGGCGGCGGTTGCCCGGGTCGAGATGGGCTAGTTTGTTCACGGCCTGATCGACCTGGTCGAAGGTGTTTTGATCGAGGGCCAGGCGATCGAGCTGGAGGTATTTGTCTTCGAGCTGCCGCACGTGTCCGAAGATCTTGTCGCCGTCACCCGATGAGCGGGCGAGGTTGGCGAGGAAGCTGGCGACTTGGCTGATCTCTGGATCGAGATTGGCCCAACTATACCATTGCACGACCGGAGGGCGATCGTCGTCTGCGCGCTTCCTGTCTTCGCGTTCGAATACCTGCAGGAGGGTGTATTCGAAGAGGGAGATCGACGTGTCAAATTCGACGAACTCTTTCACCACGGCAAACAGGTTGAAGGTGTCGGGAAGCTGGCGCAGAGCCGGGAGACAATGATCGACCAATGAAAGTTTCATGCGGTCATCAACCGCGGAGACCTGTGCGAGATATTTCTGCACTTCGGAGACAATGGACTTGTCCCCGATCTTTTTTTCCAGCTTTGGCAGATCCTCGGCGGTGAAGCGGGTCTCGGAAAGGATCAGGCTGACAATCAGGGCGTAGGCAGTCTCGGAATTGCGAGACGCGGCAACGAGTCCGTCGGAGATGGGAGCGGCCGGTTCGACTACGACCTCGGGTTCAGGAGCTGCGATCGGTTCGGCTGGTGTTACCAGTGCTTCGTCAGGCCTGGTCGAAGTGTCGGGCGCGGGCAATGGGTTGGGTGCCTTGGTGATGGTGGCACCGGTATTGAAGCTCTTGTTGCTCACTCCGGTTGGAGATGTGACCGGGGCTGCAGCGGCAGCGGCCCCGAGCTTGATGTCGGGTGCGTTGATGATGGCAGATTCAAACTGCAGATAGCTGCGGATCAGAAATCCGAACGGTTTGGCAAGCAGTGCATCCGGCAACGTTTCAATGCGCGTGTTGTAGGTCTCCACGGCATCGTTGTAGCCCTCACGCATCATGGAGATCTCGTTCTCCACCTCGACGAGCGTCTTGGTCATCTGGGCGACGAGGGTGTTGCTTTTGAGATCCGGATAGTTCTCGCGCAAGCCGATGAACCGGGTGGTGAACTTCGCTTCTGATTCGAAGTAGGCGGCGGCGTTCTCGGGACTGGAGGAGGGGTTTTGGCCGAACTGGGAACGCATTTCGGCGAGGTCGGTCTGGAGATCCTTTTCATGAGCGAGGTATCCGGAGACGACGCGCTCAATGGTCGGTATCAGGTCGTGTCGTTTCTTCAACGCCACGTCGACATTGGACCAGTTACGATCGACTCGGCGGCGCAAAAAGACCATGTCGTTGTAGTGCAGGATGATGGCGACAAAGAACAGGAAGATGGGACCGGAGGCGGCCGCGAACAGAAAGTCCGTGGTCGAAAATGATCCGGCCATGCCAAACAGAATCAGTATCGCGAGGACCAGTCCGCTAAACGCGATGTTGAGGGCGATCATTCCGGCGCACGCCTTGCGAAGCATGATCTGGAATTCGCTCAAACTGCTGACGATGAACGGGAAACTCTTTTCGTGGGGTTCGACAATCATCAGGGAATCACCGGTGAAGGGATCCACGTCGGCATGCCCCAGCACATACACCGGGGCGTGTTCCCCGATCCGCTTCTCGGTATAGCGCCGCCGCCCGGACCGGCGTGAGACCTGTGAATCGGTGAGAAATTCAGCACCGCTGGGAAACACCTTGATGGCACCGTCGTCGTCCTGACACTTGAACAACTGGGAGTGGGTCCGCTCCTCGACGACAACCCATTTCGAATCCTTCCCACTGCCTCGCTTTTCTTCGACAACGTATTTGTAGTAGAGGCAGGGACGACCGGACAAGGGGCCGGGTTCGAGCGGGCTGTCGTCGAAGGCCTCGGCCTGGCCGTTGAGCTCGGTGAGACCAAAGGCGACTCCGTTCGTTCGCGAAGTGGGCAGGTTCTCAATGCAGCGTTTGATCATGATGCGCCTGAGCCCGGCCCGCGTGCCGATCACAGCGATCAAGAGTCCGAATCCTACGATGCCCCAGCCCACGTGTTCCATCTTCCAGCCGAAGACCGGGATGTTTCCGGTGAAGAGGCGGGCGCCGGTAAAATGGGATTCGAGGGCGTCGAGTTTCGCCTGCGCCGGTTTCGGCAACGGGATCGGCGTGGTCTTCGGAATTCCCATCAGGGGGGCGAGCATGAACTCGGGGAACGCCGCACGTTGCCGGCTGATCCGCGTCTGTACGCGGGCAAGATCGACCCGCATCTGTGCCAGCCGATCACGTTCCGTCGGTGGAAGATCGGCATATTGCCCCATGGGTTTGAGGTCCTCCCAGTCGCCGGACCACTTCAGCTGGTTTTTCGCAAAGGAGGAGGCCAGTTCCTTGCGCAGGTTCTCTTCATGCCGTTCGCTGCGGGTGGCGGACGCGGCGAGGTCCGTGTAGATCAGGTTCAACGAGAAGTAGGCGAGCGCGACGAGTTGCACGGACGTGAGCGCAGCGAGGTATCCCAGCAAGCCATGCCAGCCAATCCCGGTGTAGAGACAGAGGACGGAGAGCGAAAGACAGGCCAAGCCACCCCATGACATCAACACTGACGAAAGACCGCGGCTGGCGCGCTCATGTATGTCTTCGTCCGACTTCATGTATTGGGTGATCAACGGGGGGTAGTCGCCGTCGATGTCGAAGTGGATGACGCGATTGGTCGGTCCCACCTTGGCGTAGCCGACCACTGTGACGGTGTCGCCCGGATCGATGCGCCACTCGGTGAAACGTTTCTTGCCGACGCGCTTACGGTGCTTTTGCGGCACGTTGAAATCCACGAACCCGGATGGAGACACCCGCGTGGTGCCGGACTCATCCGCGATGGCGAAATCAGAATACTGGGTGTCGTCGCTGACTGTGCTCCACGAGGTCTTGCCATCGCTGTCCTTCTTCTCAATCTGTTCGAGATAGCGGTAATAGACACAGGCGTTCTGTGAGTGCGGACCCGTCAGCGTGGTCCTGAAATCGCCGGGCACCATGCCTCGCACTCGCACTTCGCCGTCGAGCATGGCGTTGATTTGCGTGGCGGCCAGCCGGTCCAATTGGCGTTTCTCACGCAGGCCTTTGAAACTGTAGATTTCGAGCAAGAGTCCGCCCGCGAGAAAGATCACGAAACAGAGCCATGAAATGATTTTGGTGGTGATGCGCATGTCGGATTGCGTCCTTGAAAGTCGGTTGGTAGAAGAAGCCTACGCAGACCGCGGCGCATTGAAATTAAAATGCGCGGCAGAAATTGTAGTTCCTGCGCGGGTCAGGAGAAGAGGCCCGAGATGGGCTCGCCGTGGTAGACGTGGAACGGGCGTTGGATCATATCGTGCCAGACGAATGACTTCGGAATGCCGAGCGCGTCGTAGATGGTGGCAGCGAGATTCTCCGGCGTCTGCGGGTCACTGTCGGGATAAGCGCCGATCTTGTCGGTGGAGCCCACGACGTGACCTCCCTGAACACCGCCGCCGGCGAAGAACACGGATTGCGCTGCACCCCAGTGGTCCCGTCCCGGCAGGGTGGCACTGGGTATCTTGAAAATCCTTGAGGTCCGACCGAATTCGCCGGTCATCACCACCAAAGTGTCATCGAGCAGGCCGCGTTCGCTGAGATCATCGAGCAGAGCAGACACCGCTTTGTCGGTGGGCGGGAAAAGAAAATTCTTCAGGTTTGGAAAAGCGGCCTGATGGGTGTCCCACGCCTCGTTGTTGCCAAGGTTCACCTGCACCAGGCGAACGCCGGATTCCACCAGTTGACGCGCCATGAGAAGGGACCAACCGAATGAGTTTCGACCGTAGCGATCTTGCAGCTTGGGATCAGCGTTGTGGACTTCGAACGCGCCTTTCACTTTCGGATCGCCCAACAAAGAGATGGCCGCGCTCCGATAGCGATCCATCTGCTGTGCGTCACCGGCAGTTTCGAGATGTGCCTGCTGTTGATCCAGATGGGAAGTGAGACCGAGGCGGCTCTCAACGCGCTTCATGTCGAGGCCTTCCGGGAGCGTGAAGCTCGGGGCGTCAAAAACGAGTTGGCGGCCGTCTTCCTTCCCGCGGCCATGGTGGAAAAGGTATTCGGGAAAGGCACCGTAATTGGTGGCATTGAAACGCGATGCCTCAACAAAGAACGGATCACGGCGAGCTCCCATGTAGCCGGCGAACTGTCCGGGAATCACGCGGCCGGTTCGGTGCACGAGCTTCTCCGGCAAAACGATGGCGGGCGGGAGATTGTTCTGGGGCAGAATGTGATTTGCGATCGCAGCGATGGACGGGTGATCCGTCTCCTTGGGTTTGCTGGGATCAAAACCGAGCGGCAGATCCGACCGACCGGTCAACATGACGAAGTGCCCCTGGGAATGCTCGTTGTAATGGTGCGTGAGCGAACGGCAGAGCGCCCACTTGTCGCTGCGCTTGGCCAGCTCGGGAAGATGTTCACAGATCTGCAGCCCGGGCGTGCGGGTTGCAATGGGCTTGAACTCGCCCCGCAATTCGCTGGGCGCATCCGGCTTCATGTCGAAGGAGTCCTGCTGCGCCAGTCCGCCGGACAGGAAAATGTAGATCACCGACTTCGCCTTGGCTTTGGGCAGCTTGGCGATCACGCCCGGTTCCTTGGCCGCAGCATCCAACATACCGAGGTGGTTGAGGCCAAGACCGGTGAGACCCAGTGCGCCCGCCTGCAACATGGCGCGTCGCGAGAGGTGGGGATGAAACGAGTTTCCGTGTTCGGTGTTCATTCGCGGATTCCTGATCATGTTTCAACGGATCCGGCGCGGGGTAAAGCGAACTTTTGAGGTTGGACCAGCAGTATCGTCCCTTCGGGACTCTGAAGTGGGCTCGCGGGACCCTCGCCCCACCGAGGTTTCGGACAGCTCGTGCCAAGACTCGGTTGCCTATTCGTTGATCAAGCGAGATCGCCCAGATCGAACTGGATTTTTGCGACGCTTGTACGCACGCTCGGCACCGTCACCAGCAAAATTTGCATTCAAACAACACGTCATCATGGGAGCGAAAAAGAAGTCCGCCAAAAAGAAAGCTGCAATCAAGTCGAAGGCAGTGAAGAAAAAGGCCGCAACGAAACCCAAGGCTGCTGCCAAGACCAAGCCGGTGGCCAAGCCTACCGACCCCAAGAAAGATCGATTTGTCATCATCATGGCGGGTGGCAGCGGTGAACGATTTTGGCCGGTCAGTCGCAAGAAGACTCCCAAGCAGCTCATCAAGATTCTGGGGAACAAATCGTTTCTGCAGGAGGCCGTGGCGCGTTGTCTGCCGCTGGTGCCAATGAAGAACATTTTCATCATCACCAATAAGGTGCAGGCAGCTGAAGTGGAGCGTCAGCTGCCGAAGTTGCCCAAGGGCAATGTGGTCGCCGAACCGGTCGGACGCGACACTTGCGCGGCCGTGACGCTGGGTGCGGCCTTGGTTGGGGCACGCTCAACGACCGGAACGATGGCGGTCTTGCCGGCTGATCACGTGATTCCGGATGAGAAGCGATTTCAACGTGTGCTCGAGCACAGCTTCGATCTCGCCGCGCGCGGCCAGGCCATCGTGACCATTGGCATCAAGCCGAACGAGCCGGCCACCGGCTACGGCTACATCAAGGTGGGCGACAAGCTGCCCAAGGCAAAGAAGGCGAAAAAGGTCAGCACCAGCTTCTACAAGGTCGATCAGTTCAAGGAGAAGCCCAACCTCGAGACGGCGATCGAATACGTCAACAGCGGCAAGTATCGTTGGAACGCAGGGATGTTCATCTGGAACTTTGTCACCGTCACGGAGGCGCTGCAGAAACATCAGCCCGAAATGTTCGACGCCTGCCAGCGCTGGTTCAAGGCTGCCGCCAAGGGCAAACTCGAGGGCGTGCTCAAACGCGAGTATCCGAAGATCAAAAAGATCTCCATCGACTTCGCGCTGATGGAAAAAGCCCAGAATGTGGTCGTGGCCGATGGCACGTTCAAGTGGGACGATCTCGGGGCTTGGAATGCTTTGGCGCGTCACGTGAAACAGGATCGCGAAGGCAATGCTGCGTCGGCGGAATTCATCCACGTGGATGCGGCGCGCAACATCATTTTCGACGGCCGGACCAGGAACCGCACACCGATCGCGGTGGTGGGTATGAGCGATTCAATTCTCGTGCAAACTGATGATGCCGTATTGCTTGCCCACAAGAGCCAGTCGCAGAAAATCAAGCAGCTGGTCGCCAAGCTGGCCGATCATCCCCGCTTTAAAAAGCTGGTTTGACCGCCGGCACGCGGGTAGATCGCCCACCAATACTTCCGCGTAGCTCCTGAGAGGAAAATACCCTTGGCTACGGATGGCTCTCGAAGACTCCCGAAGTTACCTTCATCCCATCGATTTGAAGTGCCGTTCACGGGCTTCAGTCATTGTGGAAGTTTCCACACCGGCATTCAATTTGCCGGGGAGAGCCACATTCAGCGTAGCCGGGATGCTACGTCGTTTGGCGGGATAATCGGGACAAGACTCGGGCTCTCCTCGGCTTTTTTTACCTATGGCAGCCAAGCTGGACATTCTATTGAGTCCGATCGCTCAGCGACGGTTTCCGATTCCGGTACCTGACGTGGAACTGCTTGAGCTGCTGCCATACGTGGATCCCGCGGTGTGCCTGCCGGATTTTGAACTAGCAGGAGTGCTGGATTCGAATCCGATCACGGGTGCGTTTCCCCAGACTGAACCCATTCGGCTCAAGCCGGCGTGGGTCGACTACAGCTGGGAAGCGACGTTCGCGATGGATAAGGATTAATTCGAAGCCCTTGGTTCAGAGAGGTGCTCGGTAGAATACCAACAACAAGGTCCATGCGACCATTCCGATCGCCCCGATCAAGATCAGGGGATCGCCTTCACTAGACCGCCGACGTGGCATTTGACGCACACCATGCTCTGCCTGCATGGGTGAAGAATTCTGAACGGCTGCGTTCACCTAGGGAAAACCCAACGCATGCCGCAGTTGGAAATGCGTATCCGACGGTATATGGCGCAGTAATATCGCGGCATGGAGCAAGGGAATCTCAGCGGCGGGACCAGATCCGCACGACCCAAATGAAGCCCAAGGCAAGTGCAGCTGACACTGCCAGGACACCTGCGTTCGGATTGGTCGGGTCGAAGTGAAGAGCCGCCGCACCAAACAGGGGGCCGGCGCAGTTCCCAGCCCCGATCGAGGCCTCGTGGATACCGCCGTGTTTGCCCTGTTCCTCCACTCCCACGTGCATCGAGTAGTAGAGCGAGGAGTAGTAGAGCAATCCCAGCGAGAGGCCGAAGAAGACCTGGCTGATCAGCAGGACGACGAGATTCGGGATGGCCAGAATTGCGATGAACGAAACTACCATCGCCAGATAGCCGGTCAGCAGCCAGTTCATGCGGTAATGCCACCCCTTCCATTTCCAACAGAGGGCAAATCCGGCCGCTCGGGCGAACAGCCATACTGAGCAAAACACACCGGCATAAGTCGGCGACAAACCGAGCCGATCCGCGATGGTGGGAATGGTGGGCGAGCAGACGTTCGCCGCCACAAACGCGAAGGGATTGGCCACCCACGCCATCAACAGGAATGCGCGTCCGATGTTGGGGGCAATTGTTTCCTCGTCCGACTCCTCGCGTGTCACCGGTTTCCTCACAACACTCTCCGTCGAACCATCTTTCATGCGCATGACGATGGTCAGGATCAACTGGAGTGTCATGATCCCGGCCGTGACCACGAAGATACTTTCCGACCAGGCTTCGAACATGCCGCCGGCCACGAAATATCCGACTGCTACCACGCTGGCCCACACGACGTTGTAGATGCCGACCATACGTTGGACGCGATGCGCGGGTTCGCCCCTGCACGCCAGCGTCTGCAAGGGTGCCCAAACGAAACCCATGCAGATCACACTCACCACAAACACCACGAGGTGACCGCCCAAGCTTTCCAAGCGTGAACCGATCAACAAGATGACCGGCATGACCACGAAGGCAGTGGTGAGGCAGTTGTAGTAACCGACCTTCGGAGCAATTCGACCGCAGACAAACGACGCACACATGTAGACTAATCCGCCACCGGCTCCGAGCAGGAGATTCTCCATGTTGTCGAAACCGAATCGCTGCTGCATGAAGAAAAAGAGGAACAGGAAGTAGAACGCCAGTGCCAGTGAGTTCAGTCCCTCAATAACAAATACCAAGGTTTTTTTGGGGCGAGCGTCCATGCGGTTCACATGCTAGCTCGCCGGGCCACAGATTACGCGCAGCACTTTTTCGCGCAGTCCAATCGTTGCCGGCAGTTCTCCGGCGAGATCCCCTTCAACCTCAAAACGGGTTCCCGACTCAGAGGAAAGAGTCAGCTCATCCGTCTGAAACGAAACGGTCGGGTTCGAGAAACCGAGTCGTCCGAAATACATCCATGCGAACAGACGTGTGATTGTGAAAAGCCCCACTTTACGAAACACTGCCACGTCCAATTTCCCGTCATCCAAACGGGCGTCAGGAAAGATCGGCAGCTTGCCACCATAGTACCGACCATTGCCGATCAACACGAGTTCACCAGTCTCGGCGTGCGAACCACCGGTGACGGTGATCTTCTTCTGCTTGCTGAAAAGAGCGCGATATCCGGCCCACACGTAGGCCAGTTGGCGATACTTTCGTTTGGTTTCCCAATCGACGAGGGCAATCGCTTCCGCATCCAGACCCGCTCCGGCCAGTTGTGCAAAATACCGTCTTTCCTTTTTCTCGCCCGCGCCAAACTCCGCGAACGGCAGATCGATGGTACGCTCGTTCCCCTTCATGATTGTCTCCCAAGCCTGCTGCGGTCGTTCGGGGAGACGCAATTCTTTGGCGAACACATTCACTGTTCCCAAGGGCAACACCCCCAGGCGCGAACGTTTGAAGCCGTCTTTGGCCAACGCCATGCCATTCAAAACCTCATTCAGAGTTCCGTCACCGCCGGCCGCGACGATGTTCTCAAATCCCTCTTCCACCGCTCCTTTCGCCAGTTCGGTTGCCGCGCCAGGCGCCCACGTGGGTCTAAAGGCCGCTTCGCCGGCGAGTTGTTCGAGGAAGCCACGGAACTCTTCGGCTTTTTCGCCGCGGGCCGTGGGATTGAATATGACGCACGTTTTCACGGCGAAGGTGGGAACGAACTCAGTCGATTTCGTTCACCCGGACACACGCGACCCGAGTGTCACCTTGAGGCTCCAACTGGGGAACGACCTGCTTGCAGCCATCGTTGGCAAGTGGGCAGCGCGGATGAAAATTACAACCGTCAGGGGGATTCATCGGCGAAGGCGGATCGCCGGGGAGGATGATCCGCTGCCGTTGTTTCTCCCTCACCGGATCGGGAATTGGCACCGCACTCACCAAGGCCTTGGTGTAGGGATGCTTGGGTTGCTCAAACACTTCCCGGGCTGGACCAATCTCGACGATGCGGCCGAGATACATCACGGCGATTCGATCAGAGATGTGTTTCACCACCGACAGATCGTGGGAGATGAAGATGAGCGTCATACTCATCTCGCGCGACAACTTGGCGAGCAGGTTGATGATCTGCGCCTGGATGGAAACGTCGAGTGCCGACACAGGCTCGTCGGCGACAATCAATTTGGGTTCCACCGCCAAGGCCCGGGCGATCGCAATACGTTGCCGTTGTCCGCCTGAAAATTCATGCGGATACTTGCGCATGTAACGCGCGGCGAGGCCCACCCGTTCCATCAGCTCGGCCACCTTGGTGGCCAACTGGTTGCGCGGGATCTCGCGGTGCGCGAGCAATGCTTCGGCGAGGGTGTTGAACACCGTCATGCGCGGATTGAGCGACGCATAAGGATCCTGAAAGATCATCTGAAAATCCGCGCGGGATTTTCGCAGTTCCTCGCCCTGCAGATTCGTCAGGTTCTTGCCGGCCAAAACCACCGTTCCATCCGTGGGTGGAATCAACTGCAGGATCGTGCGTCCGAGGGTCGATTTGCCGCAGCCGGATTCTCCGACCAGGCCGAGAATCTCGCCCTTCTCCAATTCAATGGATACGCCATCGACGGCACGCACCGTGCCCACGTGTTGGCGAAAGATGAACCCCTTTTCCACCGGGAAGTGGGTTTTCAAATTTTCAACCTGGAGAAACGTTTCAGCCATGGCTCAATTCTTCAGATCAAGTTTCTCATTTTGTACCCGCAGGCAGGTACTGCGATGATCGTCCCCGATCACTTCCAGTTCCGCCCGTTGTTGTCGGCAGGGATCCTTCACGAACTCACAGCGGTCCGCGAACGAACAGCCGGTCATCGGTTTGGTGAGATCCGGCGGCAGCCCGGGAATGGTGTAAAGCTCACCGTCCTTGTCCTGCAGTGCCGGGATGGAATTCTGCAGCGCCCGGTTGTACGGATGCGCCGGCTGGCTGTAGATCTTCTCCACCGGGCCAGATTCCACAATGCGGCCCGCATACATGACCTGCACACGTTCACAGAAGCTGGCCACGACACCGAGGTCATGGCTGATCCAGATCACGGCCGTGCCATGTTCGCGCTGCAGCTTCTGAATCAGTTCCACAATCTGTGCCTGCACGGTTACGTCCAAAGCCGTGGTGGGTTCATCCGCGATCAGGACTTCCGGATCGGTGATCAATGCCATGGCAATCATCACGCGTTGCCGCATGCCACCGCTGAATTCGTGCGGGTATTGGCGGATGCGTTTGTCCGGTGCGGGCACGCCCACGTCGTCGAGCGCCTCGATGCCACGCTTGATAGCCTCCGTTTTGGAAATATTTTCGTGAATCAACAGCGGCTCGATCAACTGATCCTGAATCCGCAGATACGGATTCAGCGAGGTCATCGGGTCCTGAAAGATCATTGAGATTCGTTTGCCTCGAATCTGGTTCAGTTCCCGCCGTGAAAGCTTCAACAGGTCCATGCCATCGAAGAGCGCCTCGCCGCCTTCGATCTTTCCGGGCGGTTTTGGAATCAGATCCATCAACGAATAGCAGGTCACGGACTTGCCAGAACCGGATTCACCGACGATGCCCAAGGTGTCGCCCTTTTCCAGACTGAACGATACACCGTCGACCGCCTTCACCACACCGTCACGGGTGTGGAAGGATGTTCGCAAATCGTTGACTTCTAGCAGTGGCATGAGTGTCAATCTTTGGAAGTCTTGGGATCCAGAGCGTCGCGCAGGCCGTCGCCGAGGAAGTTCAGGGAGAACAGGGTAAGACCGAACGTGATGGCGGGGAAGAAGAGCATGGTGGGTGACTCTTCCATGCGCGTGGCACCATCCTTGATCAGCAGTCCCCACGAACTCATCGGTGGCTGGACTCCAAGGCCGAGAAAACTCAGGAACGCCTCCAGCAACATGACCGCGGGAATCGTCAGCGTAGTGTAGACGATCACGGGACCAAGCACGTTGGGGATCATGTGGCGAAGGATGATACGGGTCTTGGTGAGTCCGAGTGAATGGCAGGCTTCGATGAACTCAAGGTTCTTCAGCGTAAGCACCTGTCCACGGACAATACGGGCCATGGTCAACCATTCCACCGCGCCGATGGCCAGAAATAGCAGGATGATGTTTCGACCAAACATCACCATCAGCAGGATCACAAAGATCGTGAAGGGCAACGAATAGAGGATGTCCACCGTCCGCATCATGAGGCGATCGACCGTACCGCCCATGAATCCGGAGATGGTACCGTACAACACCCCGATCGTGAGGGAAACGGCGGTCGCGGCCAGTCCCACCAAAATGGAGATGCGGCCGCCATAGAGCAGGCGGGCCATTTGGTCACGGCCGAGATGATCGGTGCCCATCCAGTGCGCGCTGCTCGGTGATTTCAGGCGATTGGTCAGATCCTGTTCCTTGTGATCGTTCTTCAAGAACATCGGACCGGCAAATGAGACGATCGTGATGAAGATGATGAATGCGCCACCCAACAGAGCCATGTGGTTTTTGCTCAGCCGATGCCAGGCGTCGGTCCACAGTGAGCGTCCGCGCTCCACATTCACCAGCAGGTCTTCGGGTTGTGCAGTCGTGCTCGCGGACATCAGTCGAATTTCAGCTTGGGGTTGAGCCACACCAACAGGACGTCGGAAAGCAGGTTCAGCAGCACGATCAACGCGGCAAAGAAAAGGACCACACCCATGACCATCGTGTAGTCCCGATCAAAGGCACTCTTCACGAAATGTTGACCGAGACCGGGAATGAAAAAGATGGTTTCGATCACGAAGGATCCCGCGATCAGGCCGGCCGTCGCCGGACCGAGAAAAGAGATGACCGGAATGATACCGCCCTTGAGCGCGTGTTTGAGGATGACACGTTTCTCGGTGGCCCCTTTCGCCCGGGCGGTGCGGATGTAGTCCTGATTCAGCACTTCGCGCATGCCGCCGCGCGCGAGGCGGGCAATGTAGGCCGCGTAGTAGAGTCCGAGTGTGAGTGAGGGCAGCACTTTCGTATCCGGAGTTGTCCAGCCCATGCCAAACCATTCCAATTTGAGCACGAAGAAAAGGATGAAAATGGGTCCCATCAAGAAGGTGGGCAGGCAGATGCCAACCATTGAGAGCGAAGACGGGATGTAGTCCGTCAGGGTGTTGGGTCGCAGCGAGGCGATGATACCGGCAATCAATCCGAACACCATGGCGACGGTCAGGGAATAGATCCCCAATTCCAGCGACACGGGAGCCGCTTCCCGGATCACTTCATTGACGGTTCGGTTCTGATACTTGAACGAGAAGCCCAGGTCGCCCTTGAGGAGCCGGCCCATCTGCATGAGGTATTGCGTCAGGAGCGGCTTGTCGAAGCCGTAGTACTCATCGAGTTTCTTCTGCACCGAAGGCGGGGCTTCGCGTTCGGAATCGAACGGACCGCCAGGAGCAATCCGCAGCATGAAGAAGGTGATCGTCGCCACCGCCAACATCACTGGAATGGTTTCCAGTATGCGGCGGAAAATGAAGCGAAACATGGCGACGATTAAGACTGATGCGAGGCAGCAGTATCAGTTTTCGCCGTCAGACAGGTAAACGTGTTTCCAAGGATGGTGATCGAGGATGTTGCCATACCAACCCTTCACCTTGGGATCGAGGAGGTAGGGACGGGTGTAAATGTAGATGGGCATGACGGGCAGCTCATCCATCAGTATGTGCTCGGCCTGGTCGAATAGTTTCATCCGCTTCTCCATGTCCCCGGTCATGCCGGCAGCTTTGATCAGCTCGTCGTATTTGTCATTGGACCAGCCGGTCTGGTTCTGCTGACTCCATGAAGTCCACATGTCGAGGAAAGTGTTGGGATCGACGTAGTCACCGTTCCAGCCGGCACGGGAGATATAGTAGTTCAGTTGACGTTGGCTATCCAAATAGACCTTCCACTCCTGGTTCACAAGGCTGACATTGACGCCAAGATTCTTGCGCCACATTTCTTGGATGGCCTCGGCGACAGAGCGGTGGGCTTCGTCGGTGTTGTAAAGCAGTTCCACCTTCGGGAATCCCTTGCCCTCCGGGAACCCGGCTTCGGCGAGGAGTTTCTTGGCAGCGGGAATGTCCTCCTTGAAACCGGCGGTGGTGGTGTAGCCGGCGGTGTTCGGCGGGGTGAAGAAGGTCGCGGGCATCTGTCCAGCCTGGGTCACGTGTTCGACAATGGCTTGGCGGTCAATGGCCATGGAAAGCGCCTTGCGAACGCGCTTGTCTGCGATCGGGCCCTTGGTGGTGTTGAAGCGATAGAAATAGGAGCTGAGCAACGGGGTGATCTTCAGCAGTTCCGGGTTCTTTTTCTGGTAGACCGGGATTTTGTCAGGGGGGAGCTGGTAGGCATTATGGGCCTGGCCGGCGCGAAAGAGCTTTTCCTGGGTTTCGGAGCTGACGATCGGCAGGAAGTGGATTTCATCCGCTTTCACATTCTCCCGGTCCCAATACGTCGGGCTTTTTTCCACCACGAGTTTTTCGTTGGTCACCCATTCCTTGAGTTTGAAAGCACCGTTGGATACGAAATTGCCGGGCTTGGTCCAAGTGTTTTCGCGCGAGTATTTTTTGCCAAACTTCTCGACGGTGGGCATGTGTACCGGAAACCAGGTGTAATGGTTCAATAGGCCCAGGAAATACGGAGTCGGATCCTTCAGCGTGATTTCCAAGGTGTGATCGTCAACGGCCTTGGCTCCGACCTGTGAGAAATCATTCAGTTTGCCCTCGTTGTAGGTCTGGGCGTTCTTCATCACGAAAAGCATGTAGGAATACTTGGAGGCAAGCTCCGGATTGAGAATGCGCTCGAACGAAGCCACAAAATCCTGCGCTGTGACCGGATCGCCGGTGGTCCACATTGCGTTGGTTCGCAGATGAAAAGTCCATTGTTTGAGATCTTCTGACTTCTCCCATCGTTCAGCCGTGCCCGGCAACGCCTCCAAAGTTTCCGGATGCTCGGCAACCAAGCCTTCGGTCAGGGCGTTGATGATGTGATGTTCGGGAACGCCGGTCACCACGTGCGGATCGAGATTTTCGGGTTCGGTGCCGTTGGTGATCTTGAGGATCTGCTCAATCGGGCCAGAACCGGACCCGCCCCCGTTGGCCTGCGGACCTGAAGTATCTTCCGGTTTGCAACCGGCAAGCACCAAAGCTGTAACGAAAACTGCTGACAGGAATTTCACGACGGGAGAATTTCTTTTTCCGGCCGGACTGGAAAGGGTAAAGTTAGGCTAGGCGAGCAGTTCCCGGCCGCTCTCTCGTTCATGGAAGACGCAGTCGAAGATTTTCTGGTTTATCTCCGTCACGAACGGGGGCAATCCGAACAGACGGAAAAGACCTACGCGGGCCTGCTGTTTCGCTTTGTGAATTGGGCAAAAGGCGAGGGAATCAGCGTTTGGCGCAAGGTGACGCTGAGAAATCTCACTGACTTCCTCCAAAATGAACGCACGCGCAAAGTGGAAAACGCGCCGGAGGATTCTCCCAAGCAGTTGAGTCCCGAGAGCCTTTACCTGCAGATTGCGGCTTTGCGGGCATTCTATAAATTTGCCGAGCAGGAACGCTTCATTGAGGTAAATCACGCGGAAAACCTGTCCTTACCCAAGCGGTGGAAGCGATTGCCCAAGGCGCTGACCGCTGTTGAAATCGGTCAACTGCTCAAACCACCCACCGAAGCGCGTCCTGAGAATTTGTGCGACTATGCCATTCTGGAACTCGCCTACGCGTCCGGTCTGCGGCTTTCCGAGATTCGCAACCTGCGCCTCGAACAACTCCATCTGGAGGCCGGTTTCATCAACGTGATCGGCAAGGGCAACAAGGAACGGGTCGTTCCCGTGGGCCGCAAGGCTACCGACGCCATCAACAACTGGCTCACCGTCGGACGCCCGAAGATGATCAAGCCAAAGTCCCCCGGCGCTGTGTTTCTCACCCAGCGCGGTACCGCCTTTTCGCGCATCACCATGTGGCTGCACATCAAGAAGCGCGTCGCCGCCGCCGGCATCGAACGCAATATCACACCGCACATGTTGCGCCACAGCTTTGCCACCCACCTGCTGGAGCACGGCGCGGACCTGCGCGTGATCCAGGAACTGCTGGGACATTCGAGTATCAGCACGACGGAGGTGTACACCCATGTTGCCAGCGGACGGCTGCAGGAAGTTCACAAAAAGTTTCATCCCCGGGCGTAGCTTCCTGAGGTGTACAAGACTCGGTTCACTCACGTTCACCGTGGGAATGGCAAAAAAATCTTTTGCTGGCCTCCATCCGTCGACATGCCAATCCTTTCGCCATGAATTTGTTGGTCACTGGTGGTTCGGGATTTATCGGTTCGCATGTTCTGGAACTGCTGATCGAGAAGTCCGAGGTCGCGAAATTGGTGAACCTGGATTGTCTCACCTACGCCGGCTGCGAGGAAAACAACCACGGCGTCAGCGATAATCCGAAATATGTCTTTGAAGAAGTGAATCTTTGCAACCGGGCCGAAGTGGTCCGGGTGGTTCATTCGCATCAGATCACCCATGTGCTGCACCTCGCCGCGGAGTCCCATGTGGATCGGTCCATCGACCGGCCGAACGATTTCGTCACCTCCAACATCAACGGGACATTCCACCTGCTGGAGGCTTGCAAGGACCTGTGGGAGCCAGATGGAAACAATCGCTTCGTTCAGATTTCCACGGATGAAGTCTACGGTACGCTGGGGGCACAGGGTGCCTTCACCGAAACTTCTCCCTACGCCCCAAACTCACCCTATTCGGCCAGCAAGGCGGCGGCGGACATGTTGGTGCGTTCCTACGTACAGACCTACGGCTTTCCCGCGATCATCACCAACAGTTCCAACAACTTCGGTCCGCGACAGTTCCCGGAAAAGCTCATTCCGGTAACCATTCAATGTCTGATTCAGCGCAGTTCAATCCCCGTATTCGGCAATGGTGAACAGGTCCGCGACTGGATCGATGTGAGGGATCATTCTGACGCCTTGTGGGCGGTATTGAAAAGCGGGCGAGTGGGCGAGACATACAATGTCGGCGCACGACATGAGTTGACCAATATCGAACTTATTGGACAGCTCTGCGACATCTTCGACGAGATGAAGCCGGATGCCGGAGGAAACTCACGCGAGCTGATCAAGCACGTTGATGATCGCCCCGGACATGATCAACGTTACGCCACCGATCCCTCCAAGGTTGAGGACGAACTGGATTGGCAAGCTTCCCGTGCTTTTGATGCGGGTCTGCGAGACACCGTCCGTTGGTACACCGAAAACCAAGAATGGATGCAACGCGCTCATTTCCGCATCGCCGGACAGGAAACCGATTGGGAGAGCTGCTACCTGTCCGGGGACACACAATGGGACAAGGGGATGCCGTCACCTGGTCTGATTGACTGGCTGCAGGACAGTCCCGAATTGGCGCGTGGCTCCGTGGTGGTGCCAGGTTGTGGGTTCGGACATGATGCCCGTGCGTGGGCGGAGACCGGATTCAAGGTGGTCGGGCATGACATTGCGCCGAGCGCAGTTCGCGGTGGCAACGAACGAATCAAGGGATCGGCGCTCAATATCGAATTTCAATTGGGTGATTTTCTCCAGGACGAACCAACGGGGAAGTTCGACTGGGTTTTCGAACACACCTTTTTCTGCGCCATCAATCCGCAGCGCCGGGAGGAATATGTTCAAGCGATGCTGCGCTGGCTGAAGCCAGGCGGACAATTCCTTGGCGTACACTACTTCATTCCCGACAAGGCGGGGCCACCTTTCGGGACGGATCGCGAAGAAATCATCGAGCGATTTTCGCCACACTTCGAGCTGGTGAAAGACTGGGTGCCACGATCTTTTCCAAACCGCACCAACCTCGAACGAATGTTCTGGTGGCGCCGCAAATCGACCTAGAACAGACTTCCAGATGCGTCCGGTTTGCATGGAGGCTTTACCTGGGTAGCGAGCGGCGTATAGAGTTTTTAGACCACCAATGGCCGACCTCGAATCAACGGTGACTCTGGGCAACTTCTTTGCCGTGGAGTTCCAAGACCTTCAAAAGACCGCCGAACTCCGCAGCTACGCCGCCGGAGAGGTCATCTTCTCGCAAGGTGAGCGTGGTGATGGCTTTTTTTATGTGGAACAAGGCGAGGTGGAAATCTCAGCGAACGTCGGTGACGACGACCGCCGTGTTTTTGCCCGTGTCGGTCCGGGCGAGATCTTTGGTGAAATGGCCGTGCTCGATGATGGGCCGCGTTCCGCCACCGCCACTGCGGGGGGCGCTGCCCAAGCTTACTTCATCGGTCGGGAAGAACTCTTTCAGATTCTGAAATCCAATCCGGAAACCATGTTCCGGCTGCTGCGATATTTCAGCCAACGCATTCGCAAGACCAATCAGCAGTACATCGACGAAGCCCTGCAGGCGGAAAAGCTGGCGGTCATCGGGCGCTTCGCCCGAACCATTGTCCATGATTTCAAGAATCCCTTGAACGTCATCGGTCTGGCCACCGAGATGATCGGCATGCAGGCGGACAGCGCCGCGGCTCGCCAAAATTCTGTGGAACGGATCGAACGGCAGGTCAAGCGCATGAACAACATGCTGACCGAGCTGCTCGAATTCTGCCGTGGAGACTCGCAAACCACGGTTTTCAGCAGTCACAACTACGCGGTATTCGTGCGCGATCTGATCTCCGATGTACAACTGGATGCCGACGAAAAGAACGTCGAACTTTCCTTGAAAAACGAACCGCCAGAAGTTGAACTGCCGGTAGATCCCCCACGCCTGACGCATCTGTTGCTCAACCTCATCCACAATGCGATGGACGCCATGCCGGGCGGCGGAAAAATCACCATCAGTTTTGAAGAATCATCCGAACGGGTGGTCACCAACATCCAGGACAGCGGCCCGGGGATCGCTCCGGAGATTTCCACCAAACTGTTCGAACCTTTTGCCACCCACGGCAAATCCCATGGCACCGGGCTGGGCCTTTCCATCTGCAAAAAGATCGCAGATGACCACGGAGGCCGGATCTGGGTCAATTCGTTCCCGGGAGAAGGCGCCCGCTTCTCTTTCTCCATCCCAAAGACCCAGGTCGCGTGATCGGATCTTGCGTGGCGCTATTCGAAAATCGACACAATCTCCAACTGCTCCTTCGCCATCTCATTGTCCCACCAGTTCAACCCGAGTGAACGCTCAAGGTATGCGCGCGCCTTCTTGTACTCGTCGATCTGCAGGAAATGCCAACCGATGTAGGCCATCGTGTTCGCGCCGTTCGGATCCACCACTTCTGCAAGCCGGAACATTGACGATCCCGCCTCAAAGTCCTTGCGCAAATCGAGACACATTCCGTAGCTGACGAAGGACATGGCGCGCAGCGGATCACGAGTCAGGGCCTTGTTGAACCACTTCTCCGCCTCTTGAATCTGTGAGTACCAACCCACGGGCTTCTCCCAATTCAACTGGCGGAGACCTTCCCCGATCCGAAAACAGGTCTCGGGGTTCATGGGGTCAACTTCATGCATCGCATAGAGCAGTTTCATTTCTGCCGACGCACCGAGCTCCTTGTCATTGGACGCCGTAAATAGCTTCCCTTCCCGATATTTGATGATCGATTCCGTTGCCGTCCAATACATCGCCATGCCCACTATCAACGTGAGCACGGCCTTGCCGAAAAGATTGGTCGGCAACGTCCGCATGGAATCCTCGGAACGCGCGATGGACAATACCAGCGCCATCAATGTGAAGATCACCATCGCATTCGCCGGAATGTGAAAGTTGAAATCCACGAAGGAATGCACCAGCAGACAAACCACCCCCACGGTCCCCGCCAATGCAAACGCTGATCGATTGCTCGATTTCGCGCCGAAATCATCTGCCTCCCGCCGCACGTGTCTCCACGCCTGAATCGCGCCATAGAAAAATGCACCGAAGGCGCTGGCGACGATCAGAAAACCGATCAATCCCCAATCTGCCAAGGTGTTGAGATAGTCGTTGTGGGCCCGGACCGCACGCATCTGAAACTGCCGATGCCGATGCAGCGCAAACTGATGATCAAACTGACCCGGCCCGGCACCGAGCCACAAGTGCTCCTTCCAAATCGTGTTGGCCGATTTCCACATCAAAAACCGCGTGTCATCAAATCGACCTTCCTCAACCACCATGTCATCAAATCGGCGTTGAGTGATATCTGATCGGGACACAAACCAAAGCCCTCCGATAATCACCACCACAAACAGAATGATCGAAGGCATACGACGCCCCTTCCGAAATATCAGCACGGACAACTGCAAGAGCAGACCGGCCGAGATCGAGATCCATCCGCCACGAGATACCGTGGCGGCGATTCCCGCCAACATGATCAGCGTCGCGTAGCCGAGGATCATCTTCTTTGTGTAGTTGATCCGGCTCAACAGCAGATACCCCAGTCCCATCGGTATCGCGCATTCCAGAAAGCCGGCCAGATGGTTGGGACAAATATAGGTGCCGGAACCTCTTCCCGCATATTGTCCCGGCCGAACCAGATTCCACACCAGATCCGATCGGGTCATGAACTGATACAACGCGTAGATCGACATGAACACACCGACCCCCATCAGCAGGTAGGCAATCCAATTGATGTAGCGATACGAGAAGTTGTTAAGGACGAGAAAGAACAGGAACGCGTAGATCAACACCCGGTACAACTCACTTCGCGCCGAATATTCCACCGGTGCATCGGGATAGCGAAACAACGCGTACACCACGAAAGCCAATACCGCGAGACACATCGGTGGCCAGGCGAGCTCGTACTTCGGCGAAGCCCACACGCGCACGAGCCAGAGCACCACGCCAAACATCACCAGCCCGGCAATGATCGAAAGCTCCTCGTTCCGCGTCGCCCCCATGGCGAGCGGACCAATAGCCAGCACCAACAGGATCACCCCGAGGATGCCCTTGGCGCAAAGATCATCGATTCGCTTCGCGGTCATTGAACGCGCGCCAGCCTATGGGAAGACGAAAGCCGTTTCCAGTTCAGGAAACGGCTTTTGCAATTTTTGCCTTGGACGAGCGGGTTCGCGAGCCGTTCTCAGCTCACGTATTCACGCGGATCCGTGATTTTTCCGGTCAGGGCGCTGGCCGCGACGGTCGCGGGACTGGCAAGGAATACCTTGCTCTCTTTATGCCCCATGCGGCCGGGGAAATTGCGGTTCGTCGCGCTGATGCACTTCATCGGGGTATTCATGCGGCCAAAAGTATCGACCGGACCACCAAGACAGGCCGAACAGCCGGCATTTTCGGTCATCTGTACGCCGGCATCCGAAAGGATATCCCAGACCGTTTTGTTTTCCCAATAGGTGTTCTGCAGATCACGCACGATCTCCGGTGACGCCGGAACCCCAAAAGTGTCGATCTTCACGGAACGGCCGCGGATCACCTGGGCAAAATCCAGGAAGTCACTGGTCTTACCACCCGTGCAGGAACCGATATAGGCACGATCCAGATCCTCGTCCATTTCCTTGGCCAACTTGCGGTTGCCCGGATCAGGGTGGCACGCAATCGTCGGCTCCAACTTGCTCAGGTCAACGACCGTGCTGAACACGAAGTCTTCGTCAGCATCACGTTCCACCGGTTCGTAATCTCGTCGCGTGCCATTCAATTTGGTGCGCTGATCCACAAACGCCGCCGTCTTGGCATCGAATTCAAAGATGCCGTTCTTGCCACCGGCCTCGATCGCCATATTCGCAATCGTCATGCGGTCATCCATGGAAAGATTGGACGCTCCCTCGCCATCGAACTGCATGGCGCGGTAGGTGGCTCCGTCAAAACCGATTTCGCCGATGCAGTGAAGAATGACATCCTTCGCCATCACGCCCGGCTGCAGCGCACCTTCGAGACGGAAGTGCATCGTCTCCGGCACCTTGAGCAGAAGCTTGCCCGTGCCCATCACGAAACCCGCGTCGGTGTTGCCGATACCGGTGGCGAACTGATTGAACGCGCCGGCCGTGCAGGTGTGGCTGTCCGTACCGAAAAGAATTTCACCCGGTCGCGTGTGCCCCTTCTCCGGCAACGCCGTGTGACATACCCCGGCGTAATGCGAACCATATTGGCGATTGAGCAGACCCTTCGACGGATCGAATTTCCAAGACCCTTCCGGATCATCGATCACATCGTAGAAGTAGGGCAGATCCTGTTCCTTCACGAATTCGCGCAGGATATCGACATTGCGGTTGGATTTGGAATCTTGGGTGAAAATGTAGTGATCGGGAATGATCACGATGCGTTCGCGGTCCCAGACCTTGGCGTCCTCACCGAACTCGCGCTTGAACACGCCGATCGTGCCCGGCCCGCACACGTCATGCGTCATCAACACGTCGGCCTTCACCCACACGTTGTCGCCGGCGGAGACCTTTTCCTTGCCACCCGCCCGGGCCAATATCTTCTCAGTCAATGTCATAACAGGCCGGGAAACCTAACGGAGCGCCCAAACCCCTGCAACTTGTCTTTTCCACCGCGAGGAGCCAAGCCGGGTTTGGGTGGCGAAAACACCGATTCGCCCGTTATTCTGCCTGACGTGAAATGGATGATGGCGACCATCGCGTGTCTGTTCGTTCCTTCGCCAAACTTGGGGGCGGAGAATATCGATTTGCTGAAACGGTATCCCACCTCCCTGACCGGCGGCGACACCTCAGGGCAACGAGCCCGAAACTGGCGGTTCGAAAAGCAAGACCAGTTTACTCTTTCCGGCTTCAAGATGAGGATTGGCGAGCAGCTGGGAATCTCATTCGGAGCAGCAGACCTGGGAATCGGGCGCAGCAAAGACGGCGCTGTCTGGGCCGCGGCTATTCCGCGCGGCAAAGCGCTGCTGGCAAGCAAGGCGACGGGCAAGACCGAGAGTGTCTCTCACCTCTGGTTTCGTTTTCATCCCAAGCTAGTCAGTCAATTGTTTCCACCGACCACGGTGAGCGAAGCCTCCGGTCCGACAGCGATCGACAACCTGCGACGGATCGCGAACCGAAAGATGCAATCGAGCTGGCAGGCGAACGGCCGAGCGTTGATTCCCGAACCTCATATCATCACGGTAGACGTGGATACCGCCGGTGGTCCCCGTCGATTCTTTGTCATCGATCGCCAGGCCGGAACGGTGAAATACCATGCTTCATTCGAGGTCCAAACCGTCCCGTTGACCCCGCCTTTCAATCCAGGCCTCGCCGGCAAAGCATTCGATGATCTCTGGAATGCCTTTGACAAAGAATACGCGATGTTTGGTCTGCGACCGAAAGTCGACTGGAACCAGTTGCGCGACGAGTATCGATCGCGCGCGCTGGGAGCGAAAACCACTACCGAGTTTGCGGGCATCTGCAACGACCTGCTCAAGTCGCTGGAAGACCTGCATGTCTACGTTTCTGTAGCCGGAGATATCCTGCCGGCCTATTCCCGCCCACGACCGCTCAATGCAAATGTCAAAGCCTTCGAAAGATTGCTGCCCAAGCTGAAGCGGGTGGGTCGTGAGGTGCATTGGACAATCGCAAAAAAGAACATTGGTTATCTGATCGTCACGGGCTGGTCCGATCAAAATACGCCCAAAGCCGTTGATCTGGCTTTGGATAAACTTAAGGACACGGCAGGACTCGTTTTCGACGTCCGACTCAACGGGGGTGGCGATGAACTGCTTGCCCGACAGGTCGCGGGTCGCTTTCACCCCAAGCAGTACACTTACGCATACCACCAATATCGCAACGGCCCCAAACATACGGATCTGGGTGAGAAACAAGCCCGTAGGGTCCAAGCTCGGGGACCTTGGCACTATGACGAACCCGTGCTGATGATGACGGGCGCCCGGAACATCACCAGCTTCGGTGATCGCACCGCCGGCTCCAGCGGCAACCCACGCACAGTTCAAATGCCTTTCGGAATCACCGCCAACCTGCCTCGCTGGATCGCGTTGCAACCCGATGGCAAAGCTTTCGACGGTGTTGGTATCGAGCCGGACATAAATTTCGACGCGAAACCGGGAGCCTTCCAAGGAGCTCGGGATGATCTGCTAAATGCAGCGTTGAAGCGGATGACTCGAACCAATCAGCCTTCCCACTGAGACATCTTTTCCGCTTCGGCTTCCCACTTGACGTTCAATTTGTCCAGTTTGTCATCCAACCCCACCAACTCTCGATTGAGTTCGCTGGCCGTACCGTTTTCGTAGGTCTCCGGTTCCTGCAAGAGCCCCACCAATTCAGTTTGCCGGATTTCGAGTTTGGCAATCTCACCTTCCAATTCGGCAACCAATCGCTTCTGCGTGTTCTTGCCCTTCGATTTGGATTGGCGTTCCTGCGCTTCGCGCTTGCGCTGTTCTTTGCGCGAGATCCCCGATGGCTTCACCACCACCGCCTCTGTCGTCACTGAAGGTGCTGCGGGACCGCCCGCCTCTCCGCCGGTCTTGTCCACGTAGTATTGATACGGACCGGGAAACTCACGCAATTCACCGTTCTCCACTCGAACAACATGGTTGGCCAGTCCGCGGATGAAATACACATCATGACTGATGAAGATCAAGGTGCCCTGATACTGCTCCAACGCACCGATCAACGCTTCAATACTGGCCATGTCCAGATGCGTCGTCGGCTCATCCATCAACAACAGATTCGGTGGATCCAACAGCAACTTCACCAACGCCAGGCGGCTCTTCTCTCCACCGCTCAACACCTTCACCTTCTTGAACACGTCGTCACCACGAAACAAGAAACTGCCCAACACCGTGCGCGCACTCTGTTCGCCGACCCGCTGCGGAGTATCCATCGCGACATCCAGCACCGTGCCCGACATGTCCAACACTTCTTCACGATATTGCGAGAAGTAACCCATGCGGACGTTGTGCCCCAATTTGCGTTCGCCCGACTGAACATCGATCACGCCGGCGAGAATTTTCAACAGCGTGGACTTGCCCGCGCCATTGGGCCCCACGAGCACAATGCGTTGTCCACGCTCGCACTCAAATTCCATCCCGGAATACACCACGTTGCTACCGTAGGCGTGGTCAATGCCTTTCAGTGAAATCGCCTTCTGTCCGCTACGTTCCGGTTGCGGAAAGGAAAAACCGATCGTGGCATCCGCTGATACCGGCGCTTCAATGAGTTCCATCCGCTCAATCTGTTTGAGCTTGCTCTGCGCCTGTGCCGCCTTTGTGGCCTTCGCCCGAAAACGGTCCACGAAGTTCATCAGACGACCGATCTCCTTTTGCTGACTCCTGTAGGCGGCAAGATGTTGCGCCTCCGCCTGATCGCGCAGCACCAGATACGCGTCGTAGTTGCCGCGATACTTGACCAGCTTGGCAAAACGAATCTCCACGATATTCGTGACCAGTTGATTCAGAAACTCACGATCATGCGAGATCATCAGAATCGCGCCGGGATATCCCTTGAGATAATCCTGCAACCACAGGAGTGATTCGAGATCGAGGTGGTTCGTCGGTTCATCCAGCAGCAACAGGTCCGGCTCCATCACCAAGAGGCGCGCAAGATGCGCCCGCATCACCCAGCCACCACTCAACTCCTTCGCCGGGCGGTCGAAGTCCGCGTTGCGAAAAGCGAGTCCGTTCAGGACCTTCTTGGCCTTGGCCTCCAATTGGTGACCTTCCAACTCGTCGTACCGCTGATGGATATCATCATCGATGTCCAACTCGTCCGGATGCGCTTCGTCCCATGCGAGAATCTTGCGACGAAGTTCCTTGAACTCCTCCGAAATGGCGGTCGCCAATTCCAACACCGTTTCCTCACCGACCGGCGCACTTTCCTGCGGCAAAAATCCGCGGGTAATGCCCCGCTCAAAATCGATATGACCGGCATCTTCAGATTCATCCCCCAACAGGATCTTGAAGAACGTCGATTTGCCGGCACCGTTGGGTCCGACCAAGCCGAAGCGATCGCGCCGATTGATCTGCAGCGTCGCATCGCTGAAGAGCGTTCGACCCGCAAACGATTTTTCGATGCCGGCTACTGTCAACATAAGGGCCGGGGATGTTGCGGACGCACCCCTCCCGACACAAGACCGAACAAAAAAACCTACGCCTGAAGCGCCAGCGTTCCAGATCTCAGTGGGGAGAGCGCTTACGGTGAGCTTGTCGAATCCATATCCGCGAGCGCTGATCAGATTCCCATCGGGATTCCACTCATCTCCGTTTCAACTCCCGTCCGTGCAACCACACAAATATCACCGGCGTCACAATCAATATGTGCACCAAGCTGCTCGCCATGCCTCCGACGATCGGTGCCGCCAAGGGTTTCATCACCTCCGCCCCAGGGCGCGCCGCAATCATGATCGGCAGCAGACTCGCAACAATGGTCACCACCGTCATCAATTTGGGACGCAACCGCAGACGCGCTCCATCCTTCACCGCCGCGACCAGATCATCGCGATCAAATTGATCACCGCGTGCCTCTCGGCGTTCCTCCACGGCTTGGTTCAGGTAAACCACCATTACGATCGCCGTTTGGATCGCGGTACCAAACAACGCGATGTAGCCGACCCAAGTAGCCACGCTGAACGGATAGCCCAACACGAACTGCAGATACATGCCGCCACTCAACGCAAAGGGGACGGCCAACAACACGTGCGCCGCCTCCAACGCAGAATGATAGAGCATCAGCAACAACATGAAGATCAACAGCAACGAAGCAGGCACAATCATCATCAAGGTGTTTCGCGCCCGAATCTGATCCTCAAATTGCCCGCTGTAGGCGATTGCTGTTCCTCTCGGCAGCGTCGGTTCAATCGTTTCACGAATCTGGCGTTTGAGTTCAGCGACAAATCCTCCCAAGTCCCGGTCGCGCACATTCATCTGCACATACGCCCGCAACTGGCCATTCTCACTTTCGATCACGTTCGGGCCGCGCTTGCGTTTCACCTCAGCCAGCATCCCGAGCGGGACATGAGTGCCGGACGGCGTCGCCACCAATATGTCTCCCAACCGTTCGACATCCGTCCGTTCACCACGCGCCAGGCGAACTTGGAGCGATACGCGCTCGCGACCGTCAATAATCGTCGACACCTCCCGGCCACCAATGCCCAACTCCACAGCTTCCATCACGTTCGCCACCGACATGCCATGCTGCGCGATCCGCTGTCGGTTGACGTTCAGCTCCAGATAAGGCTGCCCAAGTGTCTTGCTGGCGGCAACGCCGGTGGCACCGGGAATTCTCTGCACCAACTCCTCAATCCGCTCAGCGACTGATTGCAGGGTATCCAAGTCCTCACCCAACACCTTCACACCGACCTGGCCACGAATCCCGGTATTGAGCATCAAAACTCGATTCTCTATAGGTTGTAGAAATCCGGGCACATAACCTGGAACGGCGGAAAGCTTCTCAGTCAATTCGGCGACCAGTCGTTGCTGGGTCATTCCGGCACGCCATTCTGGATTTCGAATCGTCCACGGCACCGGCACACCCAAGATCGATTTGTTGGTGCGGACATATTCCGGCTTCAGAAGAATGGTAGTTTCGATCATCTCGATCGGAGCCGGGTCTGTCGCCGTCTCCGCCCGCCCGAGCTTTCCTGCCACCGACTGAACCTCAGGCAACTCACGGATCACCCGATCCTGCCAAGCCATGACTCGTTGTACTTCCGGTAGGGAGACACCTGGAGCCATGACCGGCATGAACAACAAACTCCCTTCGTTCAGTGCCGGCATGAATTCGGAACCAACGCCCTTGGAAAGATGCGCCAAACGGGTCAGGTCATTCTTCACCAACCAACTCTGCCAACTCCCCGGTACCCCGAGCGCCAGCACCGCCGTGCCGAACAGAATTCCAGCGGCCCCGATCAGGATCAACGCCGGATGCCGTAAGGCCTGATCAAGCAAACCGGTGTATCCACGCACCAGTAGCCCCATCGTCAGATGTTTCTCTTCGGGAATGATCCGCCCTCTGGCCAACAACGAGCAGAGTACCGGCACCAGAAAGACCGCCACCAAGAGGGAAGCCATCATCGCGAAAGTTTTCGTGAAGGCGAGAGGGCGAAACAGTTTCCCTTCCTCTCCGGACAGGGAGAAAACCGGCAGAAACGCAACCACGATGATCAACATCGCAAACAGAATTGGCCGCCCGACCTGCAAACAACTTGCCCGCACCAGCTCCAACCAGTCGTGAGTCCCCCTGGATTCCGCCCGTCGCAGGACATTCTCAGTCATGACGATACCGGCATCAACCAACACACCGATGGCAATCGCGATGCCTCCCAAGGACATCACGTTGCTCGTAACCCCCGTGAGCTTCATCAAACCAAATGCCCCCAGAATCGAAAGCGGCAAGGGAATCGTGACGATCAGGACGCTGCGGAAGTGCCACAGAAACAACACATGCACCAACACCACCAGAAGCACCTCCTTCCAAAGCGCATCGTTCAGCGTATCAATCGTCGCATCGATCAACTCACTCCTATCATAGAATGACTCGATTGAGACTCCGGCTGGCAATCCGGAACTTATGGCCGCAATCTTCTTCTCAATAGCCCGAGTGACTTCACGAGCGTTTTGCCCGGTGCGCATCACCACGATTCCGCCTACCACCTCCCGACCATCCACGTCCAATGTCCCACGTCGGAAAGCGCCACCCAGCTGCACCGTCGCCACTTCCTTCAAATAGACCGGCCTGTCCTCGGTGAATCCCACCACCACTCCTTCGAGATCGCCAATCATGTTGGCCGGGTTCAGGAGCCCAACCCCGCGCACCACCAACTCCAGTCCATTCTCTTCAATCACTTGGCCGCCAGTATTCAGATTGCTGTCCCGGACCGCCGCCGCGACTTCCGCCAACGTGATGCCCACCGACCGCAATCTGAAAGACGAGACCTCAACCTGATACTGCTGCTCGAATCCACCGATTCCAGCAACCTCGGCGACCCCCGGCAAAGCTGCAAGATGGTAGCGAACATACCAATCCTGCACCGATCTCAACCGCCCCAGATCATATCCACCATTGGGCGCAGCAGTGGAATCCACCTTCAGATAATATTGGTAGACCCAACCCAACCCGTTCGCATCCGGTCCCAAGCGCGGCTCCACTCCGGAAGGCAAACCACTCCCCAATTGATTCAACCGCTCCAGAACGCGATCGCGCGCGAAATAGTTGTCCATGCTTTCCTCAAAAACCAAGGTCACCAAACTAAATCCGAACATCGACGACGCACGCAGGTCTTCGATCCCGGTCAATCCTTGCAACTGGGTCACCAAGGGATAGGTGACGTGGTCCTCCACCTCTTGCGGACTCCGCCCCTCCCAATCAGCAACCACAATCACCTGATTGTCACTCAGATCCGGAATCACATCGACGGGCGCGGTATAGACCGCCCGGATTCCGATCAGGCTCAGCAAGACGGTTGCGCAAATCACCAAAAGGCGATTCTTCAGGGCCCAATCAATACAGCGCTCAATCACCAGAATTCTTTGCAGGATTACAACCGTACCTCGCTGTCCAACAAAACCGCACCACTCGCAACCACCCGGTCACCAGGCGAGAGTCCGTTCGCGATTCCCCAATAGAGATCTCCTCGAGCAACCACTTTCACCCTTCGCTTTTCAAAAGCGTCCGGAGCGGTCGCCACGAACACGTAACTACCTCCCACACCATCATTCAAAACCGAGGTACGCGGAACCGAATTCATCGAACCCAAAGTCAGGGATATTCGACCCTCGGCATACATGTCTCGCTTGAACGCCCGATGCTTCACGCCTCGTATCCGCAATGTCGGATTCCTCAACTCCGCTCTCACTTCGGCGCTACGCGACTCATAGTTCAGATTTGGATTAATAAAACTAATTGATGAACTGACCCTGAATCCATTCTTCCCTGGAACGCCAATTTCGATCGCCTGACCCTCTTTCACTGATTCCAAGACATCCTCGTAGACATCGAACTGAAACCAGAGGTTATAGAAATCGACAATCTCAAACAGCAGATCGCCCTCCGTCACGTATTGGCCCTCAATCACTTTCTGAACACTCACGATTCCATCCATCGGTGAATAGATGTCCGAAGTGGAAACCCTATCCGGTTTATTGGGCAAGGCATCAATCTGTTTCTCCGCCAATCCATACTGAATCAAGCGGTGCCTCATCGCCACCAACAATCGGCCATGTTCGGCCGTGATTTTGGTAGAATGATTCATCTGACTCTGACGATAGAGCAACACATACTCCCGCTCTGCCTCGCGCAGAATAGGACTGTAGACCGTCGCCAACAGCTCCCCCTTCTCAACCACAGCTCCTTCAAAATTCACGAAAAGCTTCTCTATTCGCCCACCGATATACGCTGACAGCCGTTTGGTCTCGGTGGTGTTTTCCATGATCTTGCCCGCGACCCGCACGGTCCGTTGCAGCATTCGGTTCGTCGCCACCACCGTCTCGACGCCGGCCACCCATACATTGTTGGAGGTCATGTGCACAGTTTCAGCGGTTACATCCAGTTCCGTGCCAGAGTAAACCGGCACCAGATCCATGCCGCAAACGGTGCAGTCCCCAGGCGTTGGAGACTTGACCCAAGGATGCATGGGACTCTGATAAAACAGCACTTGGCGCTCG